>ERZ1370068.5676-contig-4692_pt1 | contig 16248 bp, 29 predicted proteins | sample MGYA00561227_ERZ1370068 | MGnify/ENA primary metagenome ERZ1370068 (study PRJEB38410, sample SAMEA6850437) | metagenome | study: Metagenomic assessment of the ecological functions of the soil: analysis of the soil microbiota associated with the...
TGATCTCTTTTGGGACCTGATGACCAGCGAACTCCCTCCGATCGTGCCGTTGCACGGCGGTTGTCGATCCATTATATACGCTCTCGCATGAGCTTTTCTGCACGCGATTCGACCTCCTCGCTCGGTGGACACCCGAGAATGCTGGTGTAAGATGCGCACGTTTCTGGGACCTTGGATTGTATGGAGGCGCGCATGGACCCTTCGAACGGATCGTGTCATGCCTGCGGAGCCACCGGCGGCCCGCTCATGAAGTTTTCACTGGGCAAGGATTTCTTCGGGCCGTCCATACGACCGTCTCTCTCCTTCCCTCCGATCAAAGTCCCAAATGTAGGTTGCGAAGCCTGTTCGATGCACAAGAACCTGCAGACGGGATTTCCGCGATATTCGCGCCGAGTACACAAACTGAGCGCCGGTCGGGGGTCAGAACTCGCCAAGGGCGACGAGTTGCGCCGCGCGTCCGTGCGGCTGCCGCGGAAATCCATGATCATTCTGGATGCCGCGCAGGGACAGTCTCCGCTGCTTGTAGGCGACGACGTCAGGCTTCTGATGGGGCGGCTCAATACGGCCACCATGCCGGCCCTAGCGCGATTGCACCATGCCACCGTTTCAGCGTCATATTTTCGTCTGCATCAATCAACGGCCCAAGGACGATCCGCGCGGCTGCTGCGCCGAACCGGGGATCGGAAAAACTCCACGCCCATTTCAAGAGCGAAACGAAACGTCTGAATCTCAAAGGACTGGTGCGGGCAAATAAAGCCGGTTGCCTCGACCATTGTTCGATGGGACCCAGCGTCGTCATCTACCCGGAAGGAGTCTGGTACTGGGTCGCCAACGGAAGCCGACGTGACGGAAATCATGGAGCGCCACGTCATCAAGGGAAGGTCGTGACCCGTCTCATCATGCCCGATCATCCAGTTCCCGCGACACTCCTCTCGCCTTCAAATCGTAGCGTCGCACCAAAGGATCGTTATGGCCGTCGAAGAAAGGTGGAAAGCCAACCTGGAAAGGTGGCCTTCATGAAGCAGTTTCCGGGGTTACTCGGAAACTGGGACGCCTTGGCGGGAAAAACCATCAAGGCCGTCATCCTGCTCACAGGTGGAAACAGGGAGCCGCCGTGCTGGTGTGCACCGATGGCACCTTCACCATCGTGCCTCCGATGGCGACGGAGCCATACGAGTTGGGCGAGGCCTTGGCGGTGCGCACGGGCGCTCCTCGAGCCTAGCGCATCAGACGGCCTATATGGAGTATGATCGATTGGTCAAGAAAGACAAAGACGCCCTCAAGTCAGCCAGGGTCGAAAAGATTCTCGGAGCGATTCACGAAACAATCTGGAGCAGATTCCGGAATTGAAAGATCGGTTGAAAGAACTTGTGAAGGAGTGGAAGTGAGCAGCCTCCCAGATAGAAACATGTTCGAGATCTTTTCCCCAAGGTCTCTTTGAAGGAGTCAAGCCCATGATGATTATTCGCGATCACCTCATCCGCCATCCCGACCGCTGCACCCAGCAGGCCATCTGTGTGTTCCAATCTGCCCGACCGGCGCCTGGCTCTCGACTCCTCCCTACAAGTTCGATCCTTCGCGCTGTCTCGAAAGTTGTCGCCTCTGTTTGGACGCCTGCCCCTCGCAGGCAATCTGATCGCGGTGTTCCAAGAAGGGGGAGAGTCGCTGGAGCCGCAAAAACAGACGGGGTAGCCTGGTAAGTTCCGTTGCTCGCAGAGCCCCCACGATATTAGGGTGGAATGACACCGATGCGCTGATCCCTTGCTCCCGGAACGCGCACGATAAGAATGTGCTCGTTCGACGGCCGCAGTGGGACCAACACGGATGTCATTCCAAGAAGAAGAAGCAAGCGAGCTTGGAAGGTCAATTAGATAGATGACGGTCGCGCTCGATGCGCGCAGTCGGGAACCAACCAGACCACCCCTTAGGAAACTGTAAATAAGAGATCTCGACGCGCATCCGTTCCATCCGCGACTGGAAGAGGGATAGCAGGAAGGCCTTCGTTGAGCGGGTGCAGTGGGGGATCAGCCAGCCCTCATAGACGAACTATCCAACTCCTTTTACTGTCACTACACCAACTAGCCTATACGATCTGCTTTCGCAGAGCGGCCCCAGTAGGCAGTGCCCACGTGGCCGCAGGCGCCGGTGAAAGGTCGTGAGCGCTATGATCTGGTAGACCTGGCTCCGAGGGATTTTCACTTTCGACGGCGGGGTTCAAGAGATCGGGCGAATTCATGACGAGCTTCAGCGATTCGCCGGCGGAAAGAATCGGCCACATGCAGGATAATCGCAGACGAGTTTCAGATCGTGGAATCGCCATGGCGTAGAGCCAGCCTTGGTCAAGATGCTCCACAGCCATACGGACAAGTTTGCTCAGGACTGGCTGAAAACGTGCACGGTTCCGCTGGTCCAGTAAGTCCCGTGCGGTGAGTCCGGCTTCGGCCAGCATGGGCGCTAGGCACATAGCAGCGGCCTTTCTGGAGATCATGCGCGACATCTTTCACAATGTTCGTGAGTTGAAGCCCCTTCCCAAACCGCACGCCGATCTCGGCCATATCCCGCACCTTCCACGAGGCCAACGCCTTCCGGTGCGCACACATCAAATCCGTCCAGAATTCGCCCACACAGCCAGCCACGTAGTAGGTGTAGCGATCCAGATCATCGAGCGTCTTCAGAGCCGTAAGATCTCCTCGCTGACGTGCCGGGGAAGACGGCGAGGTCCATCTCCATGCCTTGCGTGAGCGTCGTCATGAGCCGTTGCACCTGACGCCTATCGTCCGGCGCAAATGTTTGGAAGAGCTTGAAGCAATCTTCCAGTCGTTCAAGCAGGATACGCTCGGCAGAGTTCTGCTGGATTGGTCCCACCGCTTGCTGGATCTCTCGCACCTGAGTCCAGGCAATCTGATCGCTCACGAACTGAGCTTTGAGTTGGCCGAGTAAATCCAGCCGACGCGGACGGTCGATCAATTCCGTATCCGCAATCGTGTCCGCTGCTCGGGCAAACAGGTAGGCGAGGCTGACTTGATCGCGCACATCTGCCGGAACCACGACCAACGTCGTATAGAAGAGGCGGGACACTTGCTTGAGGAGATCGCGGAGCAATTCCTGCTTGGAGGGCTCTATACTCGTAGCCACACCTATCGCACTTCCAGCTTCCCTTCCATCCCTTTGTCGCGATGGCTGGGCAACGGCCAGAGACGTTTGTCGCAGTAGATGGGAAATGTGCCGGGCTGAGGCGGCGTAAATGTAATGGTGACCGTCTTGCCGGCACTCACATCCTGCTCAACGGATAGGCTTCCCGCTGGGTCCTTGATGATAAAATTGTGCGGGATAATCGTCGTCACACTGGTCAGCGTCAGTTCAACCGGCTTCCCAGCTTCGACAATCAAATGGTTTGGGGCTATACGAGTAGCTATCGAGCGTGACCGTGGCTCGCTGCACCCCGTCTGCTGCCACCGGGACCATCATGAGGAGGGCCGGACTGAGAGGGTTCCGCTGCATGAACGATTGTCACGCCGACCGATGTCAACAACCAGACAGTCGCCAATATGTGGAGCAATCGCATAGGCACCTCCTGTATGAGTGAGCCAGTTCTAACAGGAAGGGCGGGAATGGGTCAACTTTGCCCAGGAGTTTCAGGCACTTCAGGCGCCTTGACCTTGGCATTAATGGAGTTATTTCTTTCAGCACATCGTCATTGCAATCTCGGTTGAGATGCATTTCGCTGAATCGGTTAGTATAATCACTCTCACTGGTGACTCGCCCGAATAACGGGGCGAGAACATGGTCGTGAAGGAGGATCTCGATGAAGTGGATGAAAGGCATGTTCCTGCTGTTGGCCGCCAACATTCTGATCATGGTGACGCTCTCGCTCACCGTGCCGTTGCTTATCAATATCGTTCTGCCCATGTTCGGGATCGATCTGCAAGGATCGGTCGACCTCAGCTCGTTAGTTTGGGCCCTCGCCTTCGGCTTTGGCGGCGCCTTTATCAGTTTGGCGTTTTCCAAACAAATGGCCCGGGCCATGTTGGATTGCCGCCAGATCACCCAACCCCGGTCGCAAGCCTGAACAGGTCATTTACGGCTCCGTCAGAGATCGCGCAACGGCTCCACATTACGATGCCTGAGGTGTGGGTCTACGAATCCCCTGATCCCAACGCCTTCGCGACCGGTCCCAGTAAGAACAACTCAATGGTGGCCGTCTCGACCGGATTGTTGAGCAATCTACAGGAGCAGGAAGTGCGAGCCGTCCTCGCCCACGAAATGGGACACGTTTACAACGGGGACATGTTCGCGACGACCGTATTGGCGGGGCTGATGAATACCTTCGTGTACTACATCGCGATGTGGGTGCGTCGGTTCTTCGCAGAACGCGATCAAGTTGCTCTCGGTTTTGGATTGTCGATCGTGCTCCAGATCATCGTCAGTATCCTGGCCTCGGTCCTGATCTGCTGGTTTTTCGCGTCAGCGTGAGTATGGCGCGGATGCCTTTTCAGCCAAGGTGTACGGCAAGGACTCGATGATCTCGGCCCTTCGCGCGATCGATCGATGGGTTACCCGTTCGCAGGTCGAGTACTCTGGACAGGATGCGCTCGCGACGATGAAGATCTCCGGTAATTCCTCAGGATTCATGCGTCTCTTTGCCACGCATCCGCCGATGGAAGCTCGCATTGACGCCTTAGAACGACTCTAACCACGAGGCGCCCTATGAGAAGATTGCGTCATACATTGGTGGGATTGTTCGCAGGAATTAGGCTTGATCGCCGGTGGTGGATCGAGCGACCTCGTGAATAATGCGGGCTAAAGCCCTCAGACTTTTCGATAAAACGAAATGTGCGCTCGATATTCCTGAATCGCGGCTGCCAGGGCCTGGCTGCCGCGAGGGATATTCGCATCCAGGGCATCTTCAATCGCGGGATCATCGATTTCCACATCATAGCGATCTTGCATGTTCGTTCGGACAGGCCCCTGCGTCACCTCCCGCGGCATAAAAATCTCTTTCCAGACTTCTTTCTCGACCAGGCACACGTCTCTGAATCGCTCATAGAGCAGCGTCAGCTTCTCTTGATCCGTGACTTTGATGCGCTCTCCCATCCCTGTTCCTTTTCATTGTCGAATGACTATGGCCCCGCAGCAGAATTCGCACCGTCACTCGGCATCTCGCGCTGTTAGCGCGTGCTCCATGCAGGCCTACTTGTGCGGGCTCACCACACCGGCAGGAGCAGCACCCTCGACAATGGTAAACCGCATGGTGCCCACTTGATTGCCCGCATGAAAAGACTGTTGTCCGAGCGGCGCGATGAACAGTTTCACCAGATACGTCCCGACGTCCCAGGCGTCTCCGGACTTCTTGAGTTCCAGGAATCCATAGCGCTCATGCCCCGGCACTTCCAAGGTGTCTTTGCCGAAGCGGCACGGATGAGAGGACGCCCTTCTCCCCTCCAGAAACCATTGAGCGCTGAACTGGGTAGGATCTTCCAGCGGGGCTGACTCGAATACAATATAGATCGCGGGAATATCCCGAGGGAACACCGATCCCGGCTCGATGGGCTTCAGCCGAGGATCTTGCGAGTACCAGCCTTTTCGTCCGAACGTATCCCACTCGACGTCATACCCTTTGGCCATCTTGATCCAGGTGAAAAGGGATTGCGGGATACCCTTCTTCTGTTCGTCGAACGACGGGCTTTGCGTGGGATCGGCCTCGGTCGTCGCTTGCTCCTTCGGCGCGAACAGATCCCGCGCCTCGACTTCCTGCCAGACACAAACGACAACGCTCAGGCCGGCAAACACGCTTGCCAGGAGCTGGTTCCCTATACTTCTGGTCTCTATCATTGGAGCCATCATAATCGCTGTCCACTCGTACCATGATGGTATCGAGAGATCAGCAAGGGGTCAATCACCGACTGATCAAGCTGCTCGTCTATTTTCATTCCGCCTTCCTACTTTTCTGTGCTACGCTCGATCGGAGCTCCCTCTCAGACGAGGATCATGTGCATCTGACACCGCCAGGACGTATGCAAGAGACCACGCCAACCAACTCCCGGCCGCAGAGTGCCGGCGAGCGAGGCCTTCGCTACGGCCTCCGGGATGGCGCCTGCCAGGCCGTCACGCAAGGAAGCGGGGAACAATACCTCTCCGCCTTCGCCCTGCTCCTACATGCAAGCCCGTTCCAATTGAGCGTGCTGTCGGCGTTGCCCCAACTCATCGGGACAGGGGCTCAACTCGTCTCTGTTAAGTTATTGCAGTGGTTTCCCAATCGCAAAGCCCTTATCTCTGCCGGCACCGTTGGGCAAGCCTTCGCCTGGATTCCCATCGTGGTCCTGCCGCTGCTGCTTCCGCAGTGGGGTCCCTGGCTCGTCGTGGGCGGCGCTGCCGCCTATTTTGCTTGCGCCCAGTTCACCACACCGGCTTGGAATAGCTTGATTGCCGATTGGCTCGACCAGCATGAACGGGGCGCCTATTTCGCACGCCGAGCCCAAATCATCGCCAGCCTCAGCTTCTTTGCGCTCTGCGGAGCCGGATGGGTGCTGAGCCTCTGGCAACATTCCACCGCCGCCTGGTGGGGATTCGTGTTGATCTTCGCATTGGCCGGAAGCGCTCGCATCCTCTCGGCTTTGGCCTTGTCTCCCGTTCAAGATGTGCATCCGACCGCTCACCAGGAGGCTCAGCAAGGATTTCGCGGCTTTTCCGTCAGAGCGCGACAAAGGACTTCCGTCGCTTCTGCTTTTTCTCAGGCCTGATGCATGCGTCCGTGTTGATCGCTGGTCCATTTTTCGTCCTGTACATGTTACAGGATCTCCATCTGTCATACCTCGGCTACAGGGGATGGTTGGCTGCTGGCCTCCTCGGTCAACTCCTCACCCTGCAGGCCTGGGGCCAATTCGGGGACCGCTACGGAAACAAAGCCTTGTTGTCCATCACCGGCTTCACGGTGCCAATCTTGCCGATGCTGTACCTCGTGAGCACGAATCTGGTCTTTCTTCTGGCAGTCAATTTTTGGGCGGCGTCATTTGGGCCGGCTTGGCATTGGGACTGCAAAATTATGTGTTCGATTCGGTCAGGCCGGAGGACCGCGCGAAAGCCATCGCGCTGTACAGCACGGTCAATGCAGTAGGATGGTCGGTGGGAGCCTTGCTTGGGAGCTGGTTAGTAGAGCGCCTTCCACTCACGCATCGAGTGGGCAGGAGTCATCCTCCAGCCTGCATCCAATTTGCCTTTTGTCTTCTTTCTCTCAGGCGTCTTGCGGCTGCTGGTCTCGTCCAGCCTTCTTGGCACCTTCCATGAAGCGCGCCAAGTGGAGAGCGTTCCTCGGCAACAACTCCTCTGGGAATTGCCGCTCGTGAGACCCGTTGCTCAGTTTGTGGTCTGGACCCTACCCAAATCGAATCGGTAGGGTTCCGGCCCCACTAAGGTGGCACCGGTGGCTGAGGGGCGCTCTCTTGTTCTTCTTGCTTGAGCTTCTCGAACGCCCGATCCGCATGGCTACGCACTTGGTCCGCGGTCGGCGGTGGAGGCCCTTTCGTTCCATCGCTGGCGCAGGCCCCGACGACCGAGAACACCGCCAGACTCATCAGGCCTGCAACCATGGCTCGCTGCCATCTCTTAACATTTCCATGATAGATCAACATGCAGTCCCTCCCGCATTAACCCCCATTGCCTCAAGGACTCACCACCGCACCTAATTTACTCCCCTCAACCACCAGAACACTACTGCTCCCGTTGCACCTCACCCGGTACGTGCGATACGTCATTGACTGGGTCCTGACGGCGCGGTATTGTCACCAACACACCATCTAAACTCCCCGAGGCTCCATGTCGCTACACGACCGTCTGACCGAAGATCTGAAACTGGCTGATGAAGGCCCGCGACCAATTGCGGATGGATGTGATTCGCATGATCAAGGCCGCTGTGATGAATAGGGAAATGGAAATCAAGAAAGGATCTCGACGATGCCGAAATGAGCCGCGTGATGACGACCATGATCAAGCAACGCCGGGAATCGGTCGAGCAATTTGAAAAAGGTAACCGAGCAGAACTCGCCGCAAAAGAACGGCAGGAAATTATCATTCTCGAATCCTATCTCCCTCAAGCCCTCTCTCTCGAGCAGCTCTCCACCGTCGTGGACGCGGTCATTCAGGAAACCGGCGCCCTATCTCTGAAAGAGATGGGCGCGGTGATGAAAGCCGTGATGGTCCGTGTGGCCGGCCAACCAGTAGACGGCAAGCAAATCAGCGACCTCGTCCGCGCCAAGCTCAAGTAGCCCAATCGGTACCTGCTATACTGAAAGGTGATTGCTCGCACCGCATGTGCGAGCGCCTGGCAGGAATCGGCATGGGCATTCTTATCGTCGACGACTCTCCAGACCAACAGGTACTCCTTCGCGCAATCCTTGGGACGGCCGGCCATACGGATCTCCTGAGCGCCGACTCGGCAAAGACTGCGTTCCCGATGCTCGACATGGACGGCCAGGAGTCGCCCATCCAGATCGACTTGATTCTAATGGACATCCTCATGCCGGAGCTGGATGGAGTCGAAGCCTGTCGTCAGATCAAGAGCCGTCCACATCTTCGCGACATTCCCATCATCATGGTCACGGCCAAAAACGATCTCTCTAATCTCCAAGCCGCCTTTGCGGCTGGCGCGAATGATTACATCACCAAACCGGTGAACAGCGTGGAACTCCTGGCACGTGCCTCCTCCGCGCTGGCGCTGAAAAAGGAAATGGACTGCCGCAAAGCGCGTGAAGGGGAGCTCCGTCGCAGCAATGATTCGCTGCAGAAAGCGCTGCGTGATGTCAAAGTCCTCAGAGGACTCATCCCCATCTGCGCATCCTGTAAAAAGATCCGCAATGACGGCGGATTCTGGCAACAGTTGGAGGAATATATCGGCGAACATTCCGAGGCCGAATTCAGCCACGGCATCTGTCAGCACTGCGTCAAAAAGCTTTATCCTGAGTTTCCCAGGACTAGCTGCTACGATTTCTCGGGCGCACCACTCGTCTTCACTGGAGTCAAAGCGTATGGGCATCTTGATCGTTGATGATTCGGCCGACGACCGCCTCTTGCTTCAGTCGATCCTTTCGGCTGCCGGCTACGACGATCTCCTGGTCGCCGACTCGGCCGCCGCCGCATTCAGTTTGCTTGGACTCGATGATGGGAAGCACGGCGCCGCCTCTCGAGTCGACCTGATTCTCATGGACATCGTCATGTCGGAGATGAACGGCATCGAAGCCTGCCGCCAGATCAAGGCGGTCGAACGATTCCGTGACACGCCCATCATGATGGTCACCGTGAAGACCGATCCCGTCGATCTCCAACTCGCCTTTGCCGCAGGCGCGCTCGACTACATCGGGAAACCCATCAACAAGATCGAGCTCTTGACTCGCGTCCGGTCGGTCCTGCGGCTGGTCCACGAAATCGACCGGCGGCGGGCCCGGGAGCAGGAACTCCTGAGGTCATGCGTCAACTCCAGGAAGCGAACCAGATGCTGCTGCGCCTGTCCAGTCTTGACGGCCTCACCGGCATTACCAACCGACGGCAATTTGACGACTTCTTGGACCAGGAATGGCGCCGTGCCGTTCGCGAATTGACGCCGCTCTCTGATCATGCTCGACATTGACCGTTTCAAATCCTACAACGATACCCTCGGCCATACGTCTGGCGACGAATGCCTCCGGCAGGTTGCCGCCGCCATCTCAGGAGCCGTCAACAGACCAGGAGACCTCGTCGCTCGGTACGGCGGCGACGAATTCGTGGTCGTCCTTCCCGGCACCCGTACGGACGGAGCGGCACAGGTGGCGGAATCGCTTCGGCAACGAATTGAGGCCCTCGGTATTACCCACTCCGACGGTGACTGCACCACCATCAGCGCGGGCTTCGCCAGTACGATCCCTAGCCGGAACACCTCACCCACCGATTTGATCAAGGCGGCGGATCAAGCGCTCTATCAAGCCAAGCAAGAAGGCCGCAATCGGACTAAACAAGCCGGCACTCTCTCTCGTCCCGCACTCTCACAAGGACTAACCTTCTCCTCACCATGACCATGCCGGGGCCTCGACGAGATGTGCTGACGGCGATCGGCACAACGCTTACCGCGGCTGTCTCTGCAAACTTACTTTCATTCCCATCCCCGGACTCTCCACACGACGTGACATGTCATCGACAGCGAAGGAGGGTGCGGCCATGGCTAAGAAAACGTCGCCGATTCAGAGCGAATCGCACACGGCCAAGCGACAAGCCAAAGCCCTCGGCGGCCCGTCGTTCACGGACCACACAGCCATCAAAGCGGCAATTACTCTCTTCCTTGCGCACAGAACCAACGGGGAATCGGGGACGTCGCACGGGAGATCTTACCGAACGCAAGCACCTTGACGACGTCGAACGCGAGCGGGCGCGCGTGTTGAAACAGCAACAGATTGCGCTGTGCGATCTGGCGAAGTACGATGCTACATATACTGGGAATCTCGAAGAGGCGTTGCGGATGATCACCGAAACGGGAAGCCGGGTGCTCGGAGTGGAACGGGCCAGCGTTTGGACATTCAACGAACAAGGGACCGCGATGGAACTGCTCAACCTCTATGAGCGGACCCCGAACCGGCACATAACCGGCGATCACCCTGGCTGCACAGGACTACTCGTCCTACTTCAAGCTATCGCACATGAAGAGTACGCGATTGCAGCCCATGACGCTCATGCGGACATCCGGACCAGGGAGTTTTCCCAATCCTATCTGACCCCACTCCGAATTGGAGCCATGTTGGATGCGCCGGTTCGACGCAGGGGGCATGTCATCGGTGTGCTGTGCCACGAACATGTCGGTGGACCGCGATCCTGGACGACGGAAGAAGTATATTTTTCCAGTTCACTGGCCACCTTTACGACCCTCGCACTGGAAGCCCATCAACGCTGGGAGGCTGAGCAAGCTCGTCCTCGCCAAGGAAACGGCAGAAATCGCCAGCCGGGCGAAGAGCGAGTTTCTGGCCAGCGTGAGCCACGAGATTCGGACGCCCATAGAATGCGATTATCGGGATGGCAGATCTGCTATGGGAAACGGATCTGACCCCGATCAACGAAAATACTTGCGCATTTTCCGCCGCGCAGGCGGAAATCTCTTGAGTCTGATCAACGACATTCTCGACCTGTCGAAAGTCGAGGTCGGCCATCTGGAGCTGGAATCAACCGCCTTTGATCTGAGCGACTTGGTTGAAAAAGCCATCGAGATTCTCGCCATGCGGGCCAATGAAAAAGGCCTCGAACTCGCCTGCCATCTTTCTCCTGACGTCCCCGCGCCGTGATCGGAGACCCCAACCGCCTACACCAGATCCTTATCAACCTCATCAGCAACGCGATCAAATTCACCGAGTGCGGGTCCGTCACGGTGCGGGTCATGCAGGATCCAGAACTCCCCACGCCTGGAGCCATTCGATTTTCTGTTAGCGATACAGGGATCGGCATTCCGTCCGACAAGCTTGCTGCCATTTTTGAAAGCTTCACCCAAGCCCACGTCTCCATGACGCGTAAGTATGGGGGAACCGGTTTAGGCCTGACCATTTCAAGGCAATTAGCCGAGCTCATGAACGGACGAATCTGGGTGGAGAGTACCCTCGGCGTGGGCAGCACATTTCATTGCTGCGTGCAGCTCGCTGTGCAATCCAGCCCGACACCAATCCACGACAACGTCCAGGTCAATCTTCAAGGGGTCAGAACCCTCGTGGTTGATGACCATGCCACCAACCGCCTGATCCTTCGTGAAACCTTGGCGGCCTTGGGAGCAGAGGTGACGGATACTGCGTCCGGTCGTGAGGCCGTCGCTGAATGGCGGCGAGCCGCTGCTTCCGCACGACCCTACGAACTCTTGCTTCTCGACTGTCGCATGCCTGAGATGGATGGGTTCCAGGTCGCCGAAGAGATCAGACGGGCCAGCCCTCCCCAGGGCCTGACGATTGTGATGCTGGCCTCTGACCATTGGGCCGACGATATCGCCCGCACCTACGACATGGGACTGGGCGGTTATTTGATCAAACCCATTAGGAAATCGGATCTGCTCCAGACCATCAGCATCGCTCTCGACCGTTCCAAGGGCATCCAACCCACGATTGGTTCAGCACCAGCGGCTCCCACACCTCCTACCGAAGTCAGGGCACTTCGGATCTTATTAGTAGAAGATTCCCCGGACAATCAGGTGCTGGTCCGTTCTTATTTGAAGCAGACTCACTATCGCCTCGATATCGCGGATCACGGAGCTATCGCGTTGGAGCTATTCAAGAACGGCTACTATGACCTAATCCTGATGGACATGCAGATGCCGGTGATGGATGGCTATGAGGCTACACAAGCGATCCGGGCCTGGGAGCGGGCGCATGACCTCCCCCCACACAGGTGATTGCCTTGACCGCTCTGGCACTGAAAGAAGACGGGGCCAAGATTCTCGATGCCGGTTGCAATGCCCATATGACCAAACCCATCAAGAAGCACACTCTCCTGGAAGTCCTCCAGGCTTGTAAAGGACGGCGTACCTCGTGATCACGGGACCGAACAGAAACGCCGAGAACGTCATCACCTTTGTACATCGACCCAGGCCTTGAAGAGATCGTTCCCGGATTTCTAGAGAATCGTCGACGTGACGTGCAGACACTAGAAACCGCGTTGCAAGAAAATAATCTGGCACAGATTCATATCATCGGTCATCGCATGAAGGGGGACGGTGGAGGATACGGGTTCGATGCCATCAGTATGATGGGGGCCGCCATAGAGCAAGCGGCAGCACGAGAAGACCGGGACGCGATCCGACGACAGACCGCCGAACTCATCGACTTTCTTGCCCGTGTTACGGTGGTGTACCGGAGATGAATACCGGAGGAGATTATCCTGCGCCATTATTTCGCATCACATCAACAATTATGCGCCGCACGGCAAGTGAATAGTTGCATATGAAGCAGAAATCACTTAGAGGTTTTATCCTGGCGGCACCAACGGGGAGAGGTTTCCGCCTGCAGAGCCGCTGGCGTCACAAGAAGCTAGGCCTTCGGTAGAAGATCTCTCGAGTGCGCAGCATCCCCGTCGCCAAGAACCACGCTGTGCGGCCCGGGTCGAGGCGAGCTTGGTTTGGCGGAGTGGCAGGGGCGTTCGAACTCCCCGACCCCTACGTTGGCGAACGTAGTGCTCTCCCGGAATCTGAGCTAGCCCCCACTTGACCGACATGATCGGACCAGTGAGACGTTCTGCTCTCACCGTCCGTCGCATTATACACACCCGTTTACTGAGTCTCTAGCAGGATGCTGAAAAAGTCCGGGCCAGTGTCGTTCTCGCATCGTTCAGACCTCTACAAGGCTAGAGGGAGGAAGCCAGAGTGTCGGAAGCACTGAGGCTTTCCGTTCGCCAAGATCCAGTGCAGCAGTGAACGGGCCCAACAACGAGGCGCGGTGTATGTACCCCTCCTCGGCTCTTCACTCGCTGCGGCCTGGGCTTGCGGACAAGGCGCGTCCCTTCGGCGCGCCAGTGGTTGGGCGGGTGAGAAGTCTGAACCGCTGAGCAGCTCTGCCACCAGAAGTTCGTTCTACGCCACAGCGTTGCGCGACGGGCTTGATCACCGCATCTCACCCTCCGGCTTCTTCAGCCTCGATGGTAACACGCGCCGCCCCTCAATCCGCAGGCGCCCTCAGCAGCAGCCGGACCGCTCGCGGGGTAGATCTTGATGCTCTGCTCAAGGCTCGGAGCGGCCAGTGTGTCGGGAGCAGTCTCGCATCGAGAATCTGGAACCGCCGCTTGAAGAATGATCGGCCCCTTCATCAACGCCTTCTGTCACAAAGTGCACCGTACATCCGGCAAGTTTGCAGTCCCCACTCGATTGCCTTCTTTGCACATCCAACCCGGGAAACGAGGGCAATAGGGACGGATGGATGTTCATCATGCGATTTGCAAAGGCTTCCACGAGGTACCCCGTCACGATCTTCATGGCACCCGGCCACGAAATACCAATTCCACATCGTGCCGCTTGAAGCACATCGAGTAGCTCGCGATCGTAGACCCCACGACCATCAGGTCTTCCTGCATGGAGTTTGGATCGACGAAGAAGGCGGACGAGTCGGCGGGCTCGCTCACCAGTGCCCTTGTGCTGCTGATGACGGCGACAATCTTCGCCTGAACTCGTCCCCGCTTCGATCGTGTCGATGACCGCCTGAAGATTTGATCCGCGCCCGGATGCCAACACGGCGACTGAAGCGCATCCGTCCGCTTAGTCGGTGACATACTCCACCAATGGCGACGTTGCCGGTTGATGACGACGATGTCCTGATCCGAAGCCGGATCACCCAACGCCGTGGCGCGCGCAACGACGGCCTGGGCGGCTGACGCTGGCACCACGAGAATCAACCCGATCCCCATGTTGAAGACGCGATACATCTTCTCCGTCGACCTGTCCAAGCCGAGCGATCGCCTTGAAAATAGGCGGCACGGACCAGGCGACCAGCCGCACCTGCGCCCGCACACCAGAGGGAAACACTCGCGGAGATTCTCGGCAGATGCCGCCGCCGGTGATATGAGCAAGGCCTGATGGGACATTCCTGGATCAATGTGAGGATCTGCTTGGCATAGATTCTGGTCGGCGTCAGCAAGACGTCCCCCAGAGGCAAATCGAGTTCAGGCGAACGACTGGTCACGCTGAGTTTTGCCTGATCCAACAAGACATATTAACACGGCGTGCCAGCGAATAGCCGGGCAAGTTGCTATGAAGACCGGTTGAGGCCAATCCAATCTGTGACGATCGCCTGGCACGATGCTGCGGCCATCGATGATCTTGGGTCGATCCACCACTCCGACGGCGAACCCTGCCAGGTCATATTCGCCATCCGCATAGGATGAGGGCATCTCGGCGGTTTCCCCGCCGATCACGGCAAGCGCTGCCAGCCTGGCGACAAGCCCGGCGATGCCCTTCGAGCACGGACTCAGCCTTGGGGACGGCAAGCTTTCCCGTCGCGAAATAATCCAAGAAGAACAGCGGTTCGGCCCCGCTGACCACGAGATGTCGTTCAAGCACAACATTACGGCCACCAGATCGATCCCTGACGGTGTCGTGGCGACCCGTGAGGAAGGCGATCTTTCAATTTCGTCCCGACTCCATCAGTGCCGGAGAGACGAGGACTGGTTCCCGGCAGAAGCGATGGGCCTGCAGCCTGAAACAACTCCGCCGAACCCGCCAAGGTCCGTCAGGACTTCCGGGCGGAACGCGGATCGCACCAGTGGCGAAACAATACGGTCGACGAACCTCGTCGCCCGCATCGAGCATCGACTCCGGCATCTCTGATAGGTTGTCATGGCAGGAGGGCGCATCTTAGCGAGAGTGGCTGTCGCAGAGGTCAACGCACAAGCACCAGGACTATTCGGAGGGATGGCCTCAACTCTTCACCCACATCCCATTACAGCGAAGCGGCTGGTATGGTCTCCACTGCGCGCATCGAGCGATCACCGCTTTAGCCCGTGGGGGGCTCTGCGAGCATAGAGACCGTCCCAGCTGCCTCGCCATCCTCCTATGCTTCCGGCCGCATTCTCCACATCCAGCAACTTGATTCTCCGGATGGAGATGACTCCGCTCGGATTCAATTCACTCAGCCGTGCGAGAAATGTACCCAATGACGCTCGCGCAGCTTTCGCCCGGATAAATCTTCCAAAACGCATTGCGGGCGTCCCTGGAGCTGAGTCATACGATTGCGTGAAGAGTGGATTGACCACGGAGCTCGCAGGTGATCGGGACGCCGGCCCACCGGACGCGCCTGCAACGAGAGGCCCGCGAGTGCTGGATCGATGACGGGCCCCGGCACCATGATCACCACCGTTCGATCAGGGTTCCGCAATTCTGGAATATTCCCCGGCCAGCCATGGGGCGTTGCTGCCGAAATACGCACCGGCTGCCTCCGGCGAGATCTCTTTCATCCGCAACCCCTGCTCTTCCCGCATGGACCTTCACGAAGTGGCGAATGAGCAGCGGGATGTCTCTCCCTGACGCCCCCTGAGCGGCGCATACTGCATGTATCGGCACCACGCTGAGCCGGTAGAAGAGTGTCATCGCGAAACGTGCCTTTCTCAATTTCCTTGAGCAATCCTGGCTGGACGCGGGCTAAAACCCGGAACATCGACCTTCATGAGCTTTTGGTCCCACCGGAACGAGTGAATTGCTGTTCCTGTAATGCCTGCACTCCCTCGCCTGGGTTCAAGCTCGTGTCGGCGAGCAATACGTAACTGAACGAAGTACAA
>ERZ1370068.2746-contig-1878_pt1 | contig 16240 bp, 21 predicted proteins | sample MGYA00561227_ERZ1370068 | MGnify/ENA primary metagenome ERZ1370068 (study PRJEB38410, sample SAMEA6850437) | metagenome | study: Metagenomic assessment of the ecological functions of the soil: analysis of the soil microbiota associated with the...
CGGCCTCGCCCGTGTCGCTGGTGCTCTGTTGAAGAGAGCGAAAGGCCTGAGCCAGGACGGCGGCCGTCGCGTGGCTGCTGACGGCCGTGTATGCTTCCTATCAGTACACGCTGCGGTCGGCGCCGGCGGTGATGATGCCGCAGCTGTCGGACGGCGTTCGGCCTCGAGCGCGACGGGCGTGGCGTCGATGGCCGGGCTGTTCTACTACGGCTACTCGCCGTTCAGCCTCGTCGCCGGCGCGGCGATGGATCGGCTGGGGCCGCGGCGGGTCGTGCCGATCGGCGCGGCGGCGGTCGGCGTCGGCGCGCTGCTGTTCGCGTCGGGCAACAGCGCAGGCGGCCAGCGTCGGCCGGCTTGCTGCAGGGCGCCGGCGGCGTGTTCGCGCTGGTCGGGCGCCGCCTACATCGCGACCACGAACTTTCCCGCGTCGCGCGCCGCGACGCTGATCGGCGCGACGCAGATGTTCGGCATGGCCGGCGGATCGGCCGGCCAGTTCGTCGTCGGGCCGTTGATCGCGTCGGGCGTTTCCTGGCGCAGCGTTCTGGGTCGGGATGGGAATCGCTCGGCCTGGTCGATCAGCGCGGTTGCTCGTGTTGCTGCTGCCGCGTCGAAGCCGCGCTCGCACCGGCGTCGACGACTGGCTGCGCGAAGCGGCGCAGCGCAGTTCGGCGTGGTCTTCCGGAATCCGCAGTCGATCCTTTGCGGCATCATCGCCGGCCTGCTGTTCATCCCGACGACCATCTTCGACATGATCTGGGGCGTCCGCTACCTGCAGGAAGCGCGCGGCTTCGACTACGCCGTCGCGCGGTGATGCGATCGGCGACCGTTCCGATCGGCTGGATCATCGGCTGCCCGCTGCTCGGGCTGCGTGTCCGATCGACTTGGCCGGCGCAAGCCGGTGATCGTCGGCGGCGGCGCGGTGCTGCTCGCGTGCCTGGCGCGGATTCTCTACGGCGCGCCGGCGTATTTCCGCCGTGCGCTCGGCCTCGTCGCCGGCGCTGGCGAGCGGGGCGGCGATGCTGCCGTACACGATCATCAAGGAAGCGAACCCGCCGGCGGTGAGCGGCACCGCGACCGGCGTCGTCAACTTCCTCAACTTCACGTTCAGCGCGCTGCTCGGGCCCGGTCTTCGCTGGACTGCTGGCGAGCGTCAGCGGCGGCGCCGCCGATGCGCATCGAGCATTACCAGACGGCGTTCGCAGCCGCTCCTGCTATGCGGCGTCGCGCTGGCGATCGTTCTGACGCTTCTTTCTTGAAGGAAACCGGGACGCCGGCCGCGACGCCGGTTCCGATGCCTGCAGGGACACGTCATGACGCACACAAACCGGAACCGGCAAGTACGAACAGTTGCTGGAGCGATGCCGCAGCCTCGACCCGGTCGCCGACCGCGGTGGCGCATCCCTGCGAGGCGACGCGCGCTGGCCGGCGCGATCGACGCCGGCCGAACGGGCTGATCGCTGCCGATCCTGGTCGGGCCCGGAGGCGAAGATCCGCGAGATGGCCGCCGACGCACGGGATCGATCTCGGACAGACGCGCGCATCGTCGACGTGCCGCACAGCCACGCCAGCGGCGGCCGAAGGCGGTGGCGCTGGTTCGGCAGGGGCGAGGCGGAGCTGCTCGATGAAGGGCAGCCTGCACACCGACGAGCTCCTGGGCGCGGTCGTCGCGCGAGGAGACGGGCCTGCGCACCGGCGACGGCGCGTCAGCCACGTCTTCATCATGGACGTGCCGACCTATCACAAGGTGCTCGCTGATCACCGACGCCGCGATCAACATCGCGCCGACGCTCGAGGACAAGGCCGACATCTGCCAGAACGCGATCGATCTCGCGATGTCGCTCGGCGTCGCCGCGGCCGAAGGTGGCGATTCTCGCCGCGGTCGAGACGGTCAACTCGAAGATGCCGGCGACGATCGACGCGGCGGCGCTGTGCAAGATGGCCGAGCGCGGACAGATCACGGGCGGCATGCTCGACGGCCCGCTGGCGTTCGACAACGCGATCAGCACGCGAAGCGGCGCGAGATCAAGGGCATCACGTCGGAGGTCGCCGGCGATCCGGACATCCTGCTGGTGCCGGATCTCGAGGCCGGCAACATGCTGGCCAAGCAGCTCAGTTTCTGCGCCAACGCCGACAGCGCCGGCCTCGTGCTCGGGCGCGCGCGTCCCGATCATCCTGACCAGCCGCGCCGACAGCGTTCGTGCGCGGATCGCCAGTTGCGCGGTCGCGGCGCTGCGGCCGCGCACGCGCACAGCCAGGCAATCCGCAGCGCGGTGAGTAGGATCCGCCGCATGGATGGCTCTACGCTCCTCGGTTCTCAACGCCGGATCATCGAGCCTCAAGTTCTGCGTGTCTACGACCGGCCGGCGGACGCCTGGCGGCTCGAGGCGCGCGGCCAGATCGACGGCATCGGCACGTCGCCGCGGTTCTCGGCGAAGGACGGCGCGGGCGCAGCGCTCGGCGATCGACGCGCTCGAACGTCGGTCAGCGACGCGCGCGCGGCGCTCGACGTCGCTCGCCGCGTGGCTCCGCGCCGCGGCGTGCGCGGCGCGCGCGTGCTCGGCGTCGGCCATCGCGTCGTGCACGGCGGCGCGCGCTATGCCGCGCCCGACGATCGTCACGCCGCGAGGTGCTTGACGACGCTTCGCGACGCTGATCCCGCTGGCGCCGCTGCATCAGCCGCTACAACCTCGCCGCGATCGATGCGGTCGCCGAGCGGCTGCCGGGCGTGCCGCAGGTCGCCTGCTTCGACACGAGCTTCCATCGCGGCCAGCCGGCCGTCGCCGAGCTCGTGCCGCTGCCGCGCGAGATCCGCCGCGCGCGGCGTCCAGCGCTACGGCTTCCACGGCCTGTCGTACTGAATACATCGCGCTCGGTCCTGCCGCAGGTCGCGCCGGAGATCGCCGGCGGGCCGCGTCATCGTCGCGCATCTCGGCAGCGGCGCGAGCCTCGTGCGCGCTGCAGAACGGCAAGAGCGTCGACAGCACGCTTCGGGTTCACCGCGCTCGACGGCCTGTGCATGGGCACGCGGCCCGGGCGCGCTCGATCACGGCGTGGTCCTCTACCTCGTTCCAGACGGTCTGGGCCTGTCGGCCGAAGAGAGTCGAGACCATGCTTTACAAGAAGTCGGGCCTGCTCGGCATCTCGGGCATCAGCAACGACATGCGCGATCTGCTTCGGCGCAGCCGAGCGTCCCGCGCGCGGCTGGCGGTCGACTACTTCGTCTACCGCGCGGCCAAGGAGATCGGCGCGCTCGCCGCCGCGCTTACGCGGGATCGACGGCCTGGTGCTTCACCGCCGGCATCGGCGAGAACTCGGCGGAGATCCGCCGCGCGAATCTGCGACGCCTCGTGCCTGGCTCGGCATCGAGCTCGGACGCGGCGGCCAACGCGCAACAAGGACCGCGCGGATCTCGTCCTGCCCGGCAGCCGCGTGTCGGTCGTGGGTGATTCCGACCAACGAAAGAACTGATGATCGCGCGCCGCACACCGGCCCAGCCAGCTGGCGACCTGGCAGGCGGTCCCGCATGAGCGGCTACGGCGCAGCGCAGCAGCCGAGGATTGCCATCAGTGGCGCGGACCAGGCGCGGCGAATGACAGTGGACGGAAACGAGGCGGCCGCGTCGGTCGCGTACCGGGCGAGCGAGACGATCGCGATCTACCCGATCACGCCGAGCAGTCCGATGGCCGAGGTCTGTGACGAGTGGGCGAGCCGAGGCAAGCCGAACCTCTGGGGCGCGATTCCCGAAATGGCGGAAATGCAGTCGGAGGCGGGCGCGCGCCGGCGCCGTCCACGGCGCGCTGCAGGCGGGCGCGCTGTCGACGACGTTCACGGCGTCGCAGGGCCTGCTCCTGATGATCCCCAACATGTAAGATCGCCGGCGAGCTGACGCCGTTCGTCATGCACGTCGCCGCGCGGACGCTGGCGACGCACGCGCTGTCGATCTTCGGCGACCACCAGGACGTGATGGCCTGCCGGCAGACCGGCTTCGTGCTGCTGTGCTCGAACTCCGGTGCAGGAAGCGCACGACATGGCCGCGGTCGCGCACGCCGCGACGCTCGAGACGCGGCTTCCGTTCCTGCATTTCTTCGACGGGTTCCGCACGTCGCACGAAGTCGCGAAGATGGAGGAGCTCTCCGACGACGACCTGCGGTCGTTGATCGCGGAGTCGTCGGTCTTCGCGCACCGCGAGCGCGGCGCTGACGCCGGATCGGCCGGTGCTGCGCGGCACGGCGCAGAACCCCGACGTCTTCTTCCAGGCGCGTGAAGCGCAGAATCGCTTCTACGACGTCTGTCCGGAGGTCGTCGAACGCACGATGCAGAAGTTCGGCGAGCTGACCGGCCGCCGCTACGGCCTGTTCGAGTACGTCGGCGACCCGGCCGCCGACCGCGTGATCGTGCTGATGGGATCGGGCGCCGAAACGGTCCACGAAGCCGTCGACGCGCATGACGGCGCGCGGCGAGAAGGTCGGCGTGCTGAAGGTGCGGCTGTATCGGCCGTTCGCGCGGGCCGCGTTCCTCGGCCGCGCTGCCGAAGAGCGTCCGCAGCCTCGCCGTGCTGGATCGGACGAAGGAGCCCGGGCGCGCCGGGCGATCCGCTCTACCTCGACGTGATGACCGCGCTCGGCGAAGCGCAGGCCGAGGGCGTGTCGCCCTTCGCCGTCCCACCGCGCGTCGTCGCCGGCCGCTACGGCCTGTCGTCGAAGGAGTTCACGCCGGCGATGGTGAAGGCCATCTTCGACAACCTCGCGAAGGACAAGCCGAAGCACCATTTCACGATCGGCATCGTGGACGACGTGACGCACACGTCGCTCCCGTGGGATCCGTCGTTCCGGACCGAGGCGGCGGACGTGTCGGCGTCGGTGTTCTACGGTCTCGGCGCCGACGGCACGGTGGGCGCCAACAAGAACTCGATCAAGATCATCGGCCAGGAAACCGAGCTCTACGCGCAGGGCTACTTCGTCTACGACTCGAAGAAGTCCGGCGCGATCACGATCTCGCACCTGCGCTCGAGCAAGACGGCCGATCCGCTCGGCCTATCTCGTCGACCAGCGCGGGCTTCGTCGCCTGCCACCAGTTCGAGTTCGTGGACAAGATCGACGTCCTCGAATACGCCGCGCCGGGCGCGGCGTTTCTGCTGAACGCGCCGTTTGCCGCCGACCGAGGTGTGGGACCAGCTGCCCGAAGGAGATGCAGGAGCAGATCATCGAGCGGAAGATCCGCTTCTTCGCGATCGACGCCTACGAGCTGGCGAAGAAGCGCCGGCATGGGCACGCGCATCAACACGATCATGCAGACCTGCTTCTTCGCGATCGCCGGGCCTGCTGCCGCGCGACGAGGCGATCAAGCACATCAAGAAGTCGATCGAGAAGACCTACGGCAAGCGCGGGCCGGAGGTCGTGCGCCGCAACTGCGAGGTCGTGGATCAGGCGCTGCGCGCACCTGCACGAGATCCCGTGCCGGCCGCGGTCAGCGCCGCGCCGCAGCGCGTCCGCCGCTCGTGTCGGAGCGGGCGCCCGATTTCGTGCAGAAGGTGACGGCGGTGATGCTGGCCGGCAAAGGGCGATCTGCTTGCCGGTGAGCGCGTTTCCCGTGGACGGCACGTGGCCGACGGCGACCGCGAAATGGGAGAAGCGGAACCTCGCGCTCGAGATTCCGGTCTGGGACTCCAAGATCTGCATCCAGTGCAACCAGTGCGCGCTGGTCTGCCCGCACGCGGCGATCCGGGCGAAGGTCTACGACGAAGGCGCGCTGCGCGGACGCGCCGTCCGACCTTCAAGTCGACGCTCGTTCAAAGGCAACGAGCACAAGGGCAAAGCACTTCACGATTCAGGTCGCGCCGGAGGACTGCACCGGCTGCAACCTGTGCGTCAACGTCTGCCCGGCCAAGGACCGCACCAACCCGAAGCACAAGGCGATCGACATGCATCCGCAGGCGCCGCTGCGCGAGCCCGAGCGCGCCAACTACGACTTCTTCCTCGACCTGCCCGAGCTCGATCGGACCGACGATCGACGAAGCTCGATCACAAGAGCTCGCAGTTCCTCGAGCCGCTGTTCGAGTACTCGGGCGCCTGCGCGGGCTGCGGCGAGACGCCGTACCTCAAGCTGCTCACGCAGCTCTTCGGCGACCGGCTGCTGATCGCGAACGCCACCGGCTGCTCGTCGATCTACGGCGGCAACCTGCCGACCACGCCGTACACGACGAACCGCGACGGCCGCGGACCGGCCTGGTCGAACTCGCTGTTCGAGGACAACGCGGAGTTCGAGTTTGGCTTCCGGATGGCGCTCGACGCGCACGCCGCGGCGGCGCGCGGCGCTGGTGCAGCACCTCGCGCCGCAGATCGGCGACGGGCTCGGCCTGGCGCTCCTCGACGCGGATCAGTCGAACGAGGCCGGCATCGCCGCGCAGCGCGCAGCGTGTGACTGGCGCTGCGGCGCAGCTTGGCGGCCTTCAGACCGCGGAAGCGCGCCGGCTCGAAACGCTCGCCGACTACCTGGTGAAGAAGAGCGTGCTGGCTGGTCGGCGGCGACGGATGGGCCTACGACATCGGCTACGGCGGGCTCGACCACGTGCTCGCCAACCGGCGCGACGTCAACATCCTCGTGCATCGACACCGAGGTCTACTCGAACACCGGCGGCCAGGCGTCGAAGGCGACGCCGCTCGGCGCCGCCGCCAAGTTCGCGGCCGCCGGGCAAGCCGATCGGCAAGAAGGATCTCGGTCTGCTCGCGAACATGTACGGCCACGTCTACGTCGCGCAAGGTCGCCTTCGGCGCCAAGATGGCGCAGACCGGCGCAGGCGTTTCTCGAGGCCGAGTCGTACCACGGACCGTCGCTGATCATCGCCTACAGCCACTGCATCGCCCACGGCTACGACATGGCGCAACGGCGCGTCGCAGCAGAAGCTGGCGGTCGATTCCGGCGTCTGGCCGCTCTACCGCTTCGATCCGCGCGCGGCTTCGTCAAGGGTGAGCCGCCGCTGCACCTCGATTACGGCCCGCCGAAGGCCAAGGTCGCCGACTACCTGCGCAACGAGTCGCGCTTCCGGATGGTCGAGCGCGCCGATCCCGCGCGCTACAAGGCCTTCGTCGCCGAGTCGCAGGCGGCGGCCGAGCGGCGCTACGCCGTCTACCAGCAGCTCGCCGGGATCACCGTTCCGGTGATCTCAGACCGCCGGACGAGGAACCGCGCCAGGCCCGACGCACGAAGGAGAAGTGATGGATCTCAGCACCACCTATCTCGGAATGCGCCTGCCGCATCCGCTGATCGTCGGCGCCGGGCCGCTCGGCGACGACCTCGACGTCGTCAGGGCGCTCGAGGACGCCGGCGCCGCGCTGCTGGTGCTGCGCTCGCTCTACGAAGAAGAGATCACCGGCGAGCAGATGGACGCGTTCTTCAACGTCGAGAGCCACAACGAGTCGTTCGCCGAAGCGCGAGCTAGCTTCCGAGCCGGATGCTGGCGCTCGGGCCCGACGAGTACCTCGAGCATCTGCGGCAGAGTCAAGAGCGCGGTCGCGCATTCCGGTGATGGCGTCGCTCAACGGCGTGCACGCCCGGCGGCTGGACTCGTCTACGCGCGGCTGCTCGAAGCAGGCCGGCGCCGACGGCCTCGAACTGCACATCTATCACGCGGCCAGCGACATGACGACGAGCGCGCGCCGACGTCGAGCGGCAGTCCATCGAGATCGTGCGCGAGGTCAAGCGCAGCGTGCGCATTCCGGTCGCCGTCAAGCTGGCGCCGCTGCTTCACCGCGTTCGCGCATTTCGCCAAGCCAGCTCGACACGGCCGGCGCCGACGGTCTGGTGCTGTTCACCCGCTTCCACCAGGTCGACATCGACGTCAAGGAGCTCGAGATCGATCCGCTCGCTGCCGCTGTCGGATTCCTCCGAGCTGCCGATGCGCCTGCGCGGCGCCGCCGCGCTGGCCGGACGGATCAAGGCGTCGATCGCGATCACCGGCGGCGTTCACACCGGCCTCGACGTCATCAAGGCGACGATGGCCGGCGCGCACGCCACGCAGATGGTCTCGGCGCTCCTGCGCCACGGCCCGGACCATCTGCGCACGGTCCGACGCGAGATCGAATCGTGGATGCAGGAGCACGAGTGGGACTCGCTCGACGAGATGCGCGGCAACATGAGCCTCCAGCGGATTCCCGATCCGGCGGCGTACGAACGCGCGAATTTCCAGGATGGCACTGAGATGAACGACGGACGATTACTGCGGATGTGTCTGCTCGCGTGCAGCGCGATCGTGGCTGGTGCCTGAGCGCCGAAATGTCCGCCGGTCCGCCGCGGCCGGTTCGAGCCGCCGCCGGATCGTCGCCGCCTCGCCAGTCACCGCGGCTGCGCGCACATCGCAGTCCGCAAGCCGCGGCGGCAGCAGCCGCCCGCTGGCTATGCCGGCAGCGACACCTGCATGCGTCTGCCACGAGGACAAGGACGACTCGCTCAAAGGGACGCCGCACGGCCAGGCGAAGAATCCGCGTTCGCCGGCGGCCGCGCACGGCTGCGAGAGCTGCCACGGTCCCGGCCAGGCGCACGTGGACGACGACGCGAAGGGGCACATCCTGAAGTTCGGGCAGATGAAGCCCGCCGAGATCAACCAGACGTGCCTGGCGTGCCACAACCGCGGCAATCACGCGGGATGGGAGGGCAGCGGGCACGAGCGCCGCAATCTCTCCTGCACCACGTGCCACAGCGTGCACAGCCCGAAGTCGGCGGAACGGCAGCTCGTCCAGGCGACCGAGACGCAGCTCTGTGCCACGTGCCACCGGCTGCAGGTGACCAAGACCGAGCGCGCCGTGGCGCACATGCCGGTGCGCGAGGGCAAGATGTCGTGCAGCTCCTGCCATAACCCGCACGGCTCGATCAGCAACGTCAAGAATCTGAAGACGGGCAGCTCTGTCGCCGAGCTGTGCACGAGCTGTCATACGGAGATGCGCGGACCGATGCTCTTCGAGCACGCGCCCGTGCGCGAGAATTGCGCCACCTGCCACGACCCGCACGGCTCGTCGAACGATCGCATGCTGGTCGTCCGGATGCCGATGCTCTGCCAGCGCTGCCACATCGCCAGCAAGCATCCGGCGACGCTCTACGACAAGGACCAGATCACCACCAACAAGAGCAACCGGATGTTCGGTCGATCGTGCGTGAACTGCCACTCCAACGTTCACGGCTCGAACCATCCGTCGGGCCAGTTCTTCATGCGGTAACGGGAGACACGAACATGCGACGCCTCTCGTTCATTTCGCTGATCCTTCTCGTTGGCGCCGCCGCCGCGCCGCAGCGGGCGCTGGCCCAGGCGGGAACGCCGCCGCCGGCGCAGACGCCGGCACAACCGGCCGCCGCGCCTCCAGCCGCGGCCGACGATACGTCGCGCAGCCTGTTCGACGCTGACCGACCGGGAGCTCTTCATCGGCGGCCGCGTCACCAGCATCGACGGCGACCCGGCGCGCTTTCAGCGCTACCAGGACGTCCGCGACGGACTGCTCTTCTCCGGCTTCCGCTACGCGTTCGCGCAGCCCGACGGCAACTACACCTTCAACGCGCGCGCGAACAACGTCGGCTGGCGCGATCAGGAGTACTTCGCCAACTACAACCGCGCCGGGAAGCTGTCGGTCACCGGGGGCTACCAGCAGATCCCGCAGTTCTACAGCGTCGACACGATGACGCCCTATACGGGCAGCGGCGGCACGCTGCTGCTCGACGATGCGGCGCAGCGCGCCGCCCAGAACGGCAGCGGGCCTCAACCCCTACGTCCCGATCTCGCCGCAGTTCGAGCTGCGCGAGCGGCGCGACATCGGACGCGTCGACGTCGTCGCCACGCCGACGCCGAAGCTCGACGTCACGGCCAGCTTCACCACGCAGAAGCACGGCGGCGAGCTGCCGTGGGGCGCCAGCTTCGGCTTCAGCAACGACGTCGAGGTGCCGCTGCCCTACGAGTCGCGGGCCAACGACTTCACGATCGGCACCGAGTGGACGAACACGAAGAACATGCTGCGCGTCGCCTACAGCGGATCGTGGTTCGACAATCTCGCGCCCACGCTCGTCTGGGACAGCCCGCTGCGCCTCGACGACGCGTCGGGCACGCCGGGACGCGGCCGCATGTCGCTGTGGCCGTCCAACTCCGCGCAGACGATCAGCTTCGGCGGCTACACGCAAGCTGGCGCACAAGGACGCAGGTCACCGGCTTCTTCTCCTACGGCCTGTGGAGCAACGACGAGCCGCTGCAGCCGTTCACGATCAATTCGGCGCTGGCGCCGATTGCGCTGCCGCGCGCCAACGCGGATGCCGAAGCGCACGTGTTCTCGACGAACCTGAACCTGACGTCGCACCCCGCCACCGACTGGCGGTTCGGCGCGCGCTTCCGCAATTACACCTACGCCAACCACATGCCGGTGACGAGCATCACGCAGTACGTCGCCTACGATTCGAGCGCGTCGACGACGCCCACCGGCGGTCCCGATCTCTATGCCCACGACCGGACCACGTTCGACGCCGACGCGACGTGGGACAAGCTGAAGCCGCTCGCGCTGACGGTTGGCTACACGCACAACGGCAACGGCTACGACGCGCGGATCTTCCAGTCGAGCGGCGAGGACGTGTTCCGCGTGTCGGCCGACGCGGTGGGATCCTCCTGGGCCACCTTCCGCGTGCAATACGAGGTCGGCAGCCGCACCGGATCGGGCCTCGACGAGCAGGCCCTGACCGACATCGGCGAGCACCCGGAGATGCGGCACTACGACCTGGCCGACCGGACGAGAAACCGCTTCACGCGGGCAGGTCGACATCGTCCCGTCGGACGCCTGGATGTTCAGCGTCTCCGGCGGACTCCTGCACGACGACTACAGCGACACCGTGTTCGGACTGCAGAAGTCGAACGGGAACACCTTCTCGCTCGCCGCCGACTACCACCTGCCGAACGGCCTGGGCGCGGGTGCCACCTACAACTTCGAGCGGTATACCGGACTGCAGCAATCGCACGAGGGGATTCGTCAGACGCGCAGTTCAACGATCCCGCTGCGCAACTGGACGTCCGACTCGACCGAGACGGTCAACTATTTTTCCATTTACGCGACGCCGCCCCGCATCGGCCGCAACACCGAGGTGCGGTTCTCGTACGATTTCAGCCACGCGGCAGGCGATAACCTCTACACGATTCCGGCGGGCAGCCCGATTACGCCGCCCAATCAGCTGCCGGAGGTGTTCAACAAGCTGCAGCAGCTGCACATCGACGCGCGCTACCGGATCACGAAGAACCTCGCGGGCACGTTCTCGTATCTCTACGAGCCGCTGAGCATCTATGACTACGCGTTCGATCCCAGCGTGGTCAACGGCATCGTCCAGCCCAGCTCGCTGGTCATGGGGTATGTCTACCGGCGCGTACACCGCGAGACGCGTTCGTGCTCGGTTTGAAATATCTCTGGAATAAGCCGTCCAACTGCATTGTCTCTCTGGAGGTTCCATGAGGTCCGCGAAGAAGATAAAGCTTCGCCGATTGCGCCTGCGTTTCGTTCGCCGTCTGACGGCGTCCTCGCTCGTCGCGTCGGCTCAGGATGCCAAGAAGAAAGGCGAGGCCGTCTCACGGCGCCCAGAAGTGCATGACCTGCCACTTGATTGGCGGCAAGGGGAACAAGACCAAATCCTCGCTCTCGACGGGGTCGGCGGCAAGCCGAGCGCCGCTGTGAAATCAAGGAGTGGATCATGAACCCGACGGAAATGACGGCGAAGATCAAATCGACCAAGAAGCCGCCGATGCCGAACCGCTATCCAGAAGCTGCCGCCGGCCGACATCGACTACGCTGGTGGCCTACCTGGCAGAGCCTGAAGTAGGACAGTCATCGTGGCGAGCCGTCAGAGTCCTCGTCACGGCATCCGCTCGCGGTTCGCCGGCGTGATCGTCACCACGGCTTTCGGCCCGTGGTGTTCGTCACGCTGGTGATCGCCGATGCGTCGGGATGCTCACCAACCCGTACGCGGGTCTGGTGGTCTTCGTCGCCACTCCCCGCCGTGTTCGTGATGGGGCTGTTGCTCATCCCGGCCGGCATGTGGCTGCAGAGCAGAGAAGCTCGCGCTACATCCCCAGCGACGGCCGACTGGCCGGTGATCGATCTGCGGCAGCGCCACGTCCGCCGCACGGTCCTCGTCATCACGGGGCTCACGGCGATCAACGTGGTCATCATCCTGCTCGCGGGCTGCGGCAGCCTTCGCATCGCGATGGAGACGCCGGGCTTCTGCGGGCAGGTGTGCCATACCACGATGGAGCCGCCAGTTCAAAGCCTGGGCAGGTGGCCCAGCATGCCGGCGTGGCGTGTGTGAACTGTCAGCATCGGCGAAGGCGCCGGCGGCTCGTCCACGCCAAGCTCGGTGGCGTCCGGCAGCTGATGCACGTGATCGCTCAACGAGGTCCCGGCGCCGGTGCGCTCCAGGCGCCGACATATGATTCCCGGGATGCAGGCGCAGCTCTGCGCCAAGTGTCACAAGCCCGGGACAGATCATCGCGGACAGCGTGTCCGCGCCGCGCGTGATGCATGCCGGACGACGAGTCGAATTCCGAGACGATGTCGGCGATGCAGATGCACGTGAGCCACACCACCTCGTCGGAACGCGGGATTCACTGGCAATGCCGATCCTTCGATTCGAATCGAGTGCGTGGCGACCGACGAAAAACGGAACGATTCCCTACGCAGCAGTGACCGACGCACAGGGACAAGTCAGGAGTACGTGGCGCCGGATACGCCCGCGGACGTGATCGGTGGAACCAGGCAGAGGATGGACTGCACGGATTGCCACAACACGGTGGGGCATCCCATCTCGCCGACTCCAGAGGCAGGCGGTGGACCGGGCGATTGCCGAGCTGAAGGTGAGCCGCGATCTCCCATTCGTCCGGCGTGAAGGCATCCGCCTGCTGAAGGAAGTAGTATCCAAGTCAGGATGCCGCCGCACAGGCCATCGATCAGGGCTTGCGGAATTTCTATCAGTCGCAGAAAGGGGCCAATCAGCAAACGCTGGCGCAGGCCGTCGCGGCTTTTCAGGAACTCTACCGCCGCAACGTGTTTCGACCATAGCGCGGACCGAAGCACCTATCCGGACAACACCGCCGTCACCTCACATGCCGGGCTGCTTCCCGCTGTCACGACGATTCGCACGCCGCAAAGACGGGACGTCGATCACGGCGACTGCGAGGATTCTGCCACAACAAACAGATAGGAGCGGCCGTAATCGGCGTCGGCAGACTCTCGTCTTCAAGCGCTACGAGGGCGGCGGGCAAATCCGGCGGATCTTCAACCCCAGAGCCGCAAGAAATGCAGAGGACGAGCGGCGCGTAGCGACGCCGAGGCCCCGCCGCCGGACTTGGGAATCTCGTGGAGCGCTGGCCTCGCCCGCCTGGCGGCCGTGCTCCGGAGGCCTCGACGCCTTTCCCGGATCAACTCGGCAAAGGGTTTGCCGGCGAAGGCATGAATCGAGACACGCGCCTGGATTTGTCCTTCTGATGCGCTTCCCGCAAGCGCCGCGCGCCCATCGCCCCACCAGCATTCCCGCGTCAAAGCGCGGCCCGATCGATAGCACGTCTCCGGCCTGCAACGATCCGGTCGGCTGAGGAGTGCGCGAGACCATCGCTGAACTGGGCGATGGTTTTCGCGCTGCATCGCTCGCCGCGTCATGACACATGCATGCAGACCGCGCCGTCGTGTTATTGATGCCAATCCAAGTGTCGGCGGGATGTTCGATTCGGTGATTCGAGTGACAGGCCAGGCATTCTGGCCCGTCCGCATGCCATCGAAGATCTCGCCTTCTTGGGACTCGCGCGAAAGAGCTCGGCCTCGCGGACCTTGACACTGGGCGCAGACGTTAGCCACGTTTCGGTCACGCCTGGCGGCGTGGCGCCGTGGCTGCCATGACAGGTGCTGCAGGTCGGCGCCGACGTGTCGCCACGCGTGATCAGCGCCGCCGCGTGAACGCTCGCCGACCAGTCCGCTGTAAACACAGCCGCAGTCGCGCTTGGGCGCCGTCATGCGATTGCTGTCGGCGTGGCAGCGCGCGCAGGTCTTCGCGGCGTTCAGCGGCGCGACGGGAGAACGCGTGTCGGTCACGCGCCGAAACGCCGTGGGCCCCGTGACAATCGGAACAGGGTCGCCGCGCGGTCGTCGCCGGCTGCCATGCGTTTTCCGTGCGCGCTCGTCACGTATTGCGACAACTGATCGATGCGCACCTGAGGCGCGAACTTCCGCATGTAGGCCGCATCGCTATGACACTTTCCACAGAGCGCAGCGACTTCGGTTCGGGCCTGGGACCCGCGATGTTGGCGTCGGGGCTCTGGCCCGGCCTGGCGACGTGACACGACGCGCGCAGGTTAGACCGGCCGTCGCGCGCACGTCGCCTCTTGAACGCCGCCTGCGGGTCTGCCGTCTGGGGCTGAGCGGAGGACCGGCCGATTCGCGAAGACAGCCGCGAGGCCAGCGCGAACGCGCGCGGATCTTTTGCGTCATGGCTGCGCCGCGGAGCCGCGCGTCAGGACCGCCATGGCCGTCATGATGGCCATGAAGAGGAGCGCAGCCCATCCCAACGAGCGAACGATGAGCTGACGCGGCGCGTTCACATCAGGAACGGAAGAAAAACACGGCGAGGCCCGCGACTGCCAGCCAGCACCGCGATCAGTCTCGCCGTTGATGCCGGCGATAGTGGGCGGCACGAGCTTGAGGACCGGAACATCCAGAGGAAATACCACTCGGGCTGGATACCGGCCGGTGCCAGCTGAACGGGATCGGCCTGGCGCCAAGTTCCCACGGATAGAACGCCGCCAACCCCGCCAGCAGCGCGAGCGCGACCGTCCTTCAGCCGAACATTTCGCGGAGCAGGAGGTGCGGCACAAACGGCATCGCCCGGAGCCCGGCGCCGCCACCGTCTTCCTTGAGACTTTTCTCGATGCCAGGCGGGATGCTCATGCCGTGCACCTGCACGAAAGCAGAAGGTGCACGACCAGGATCGTGGTCGTGATCATCGGCAGAATCGCCACATGAACGCCGAAAAGCCTGGTCAGCGTGGCACCGGTGACATCCGGACCACCCCCGCGTGAACGGCTGACGATGAATTCACCGACCAGAGGGATGGCTGAGGCGATGTCGGTTCCCACCCTGGTCGCAAAAAATGCCAGCTCGTTCCAGGGCAGCAGGTAGCCCGTGAAGCCGAAGGCCAGCGTGAGAACCGAGCAGGACCACACCGCTCATCCAGGTGAGCCTCGCGCGGCCGCCGGCACGAAATGCAGTGAACACGACGCTGATGAAGTGCGCGAAGGCGGCGGCAACCATCAGATTGGCCGACCAGGCGTGAATGGACCGGATCAGCCAACCCGGGAAGGGCACCCGCGTCATGATGAACTGCACGCGCTCATGCGCCTCGCCGGCGCTCGGCCTGTAGTAGAGAAGCGGCAGCGCTCCCAGTGCCAACCTGCACCCCGAACAGGAAGAGCGTCATTCCCGCCAAAAGTAGTGCTCAAAGCGAGTTATCGCCGGTGCAGCGGCACGGTCTTGTGCCGCACGCATTCGGCGCCACGGGATCGATCGGCAGGCGCTCCTTCAACCAGACGGCGGGCGACTGCGCCATTAGGTTCTCCGCGCGATCACGATGTCGTCCGCTTTGACGCTTTCACGTCCGAACATCTCGAGGAGGCGGACGCGGGGGTGGTATCCGCCGATATTGCGGCCCGCTGGGGATCGTAGTGACCGTTGCGACAGGCGCACCAGATGTGTTCGAGATCGGGGCGATACTGCACCGTGCAGGTCAAGTGCGTGCAAAGCCGCCGAGGAAGGCGCGCGAAACCCGCCCGCTGTCGTGCGGACGAGAATCACTGGCGCGCTGCCGAACGGGCACGATGCGCGCGGAGCCTCGGCGGGAGCGACGAGGTCTTGCCTCCGCTGACCGATTGCGTCGCCGCTTCCCGGAATCTCCGGCGGAACGAGATACCGCCCGATTGGATAGAGAACGGATCCGAGAACGCCTGCGAACGACGTTCCCAGGAGCCCAGTCAAGAATGTCTCTGACGCTGCGGCACGCGTGAGCCCGCTTTCCGCGCCATCTTAACCCGTCCGGCTGCTGCTCATCAACCAGGTTCCGTCTGCGACAAACAGATAGGGCGGCCGTAAGATGGTGGCCGTGTCACGACATCCATCGGCGAAGGAGCGCGGGCATGAGGCGGGGTCTGAGTCTTCCCGGTTCTCTGTTCGGCCGCTTAAGCGTCAGTAAC
>ERZ1370068.2496-contig-1643_pt1 | contig 16236 bp, 25 predicted proteins | sample MGYA00561227_ERZ1370068 | MGnify/ENA primary metagenome ERZ1370068 (study PRJEB38410, sample SAMEA6850437) | metagenome | study: Metagenomic assessment of the ecological functions of the soil: analysis of the soil microbiota associated with the...
GCCACGTGCATTGCTCGTCGGCGCCGTAAGCCCCGACACGCTCACGCCGTGGAAGGAAGAGCTGCTCTGGCGGCTCTACGTCGACACCTACAACCACCTCACGCAGCGCTACGGCGACGAGCTGCATCGAGCGCAACCAGGCGCGGCTCTCGATCGGCTGACCGGCGACGTGCCCGCCGATCTCACCGAGGCGGAGATCGACGCGCTTCGTCGAGGGCTGCCGCGGCGCTACCTGCAGCTGTTCACGCCGGCCGCGATCTACCGGCACGTGCGGCTGGCGCGCAACATCCGGCCGGACGAGGTGCACGTGTCGCTCGAGCGCGTGGACGACGTCGGTCGTGGACGCTCGCGGTCGTCACGCTCGACAAGCCGATGCCTGTTCTCGAACATCTGCGGCGTGCTGTCGTCGTTCGGCATGAACATCCTGCGCGGCCACGCGCTGACCAACCCGAACGGCCTGGTGCTCGACGTCTTCCAGTTCACCGACGACGAGCGCTTTCTCGAGCTGAACGCCGGACGCGCCCGAGCCGCATCGCTGCACGTGCTCGCAGGACGTCGTCGCCGGCCGGCGTCGACGTCGCCGCAGCGGCTGCGCGGCCGCGAGCAGGGCGTGCAGTCCAAGGCGTCGATCCGCGTTCCGCCGGTGGTCCGGGTCTGACAACGAGTCATCGAGCCGCTACACGATTCTCGATATCGTCGCGCCGAACGCGCTCGGGCTGCTGCTACCGGATCAGCCGCGTCATCTCCGAACACGGCTGCGACGTCGATCTCGTGCTGATCGCGACCGAGGGCGAGCAAGGCGATCGACGTCTTCCACCTCACGCAAGCGCGGAGCCGAAGCTCACCGAGGCGGAGCAGCTGGCGCTGACGTCCGACCTGCAACGCATGCTGGAGGAGACTCGATGAAACTGATCAAGGCATCGTCCGCCCGAACAAGGTGGACGAGGTGAAGGACGCGCTGGCGAAGCTGAACATCGCGGGCATGACGGTCACCGAGGTGCGCGGGCACGGCAAGCAGAAGGGCCACACGGCGATCTACCGCGGCAAGGAATACAACGTCAGCCTGCTGCCGAAGATGGAGATCGAAGTCGTGGTGGCCGATGCGGTCGCCGACGACGTCGTCAAGGCGATCGTCACCGCGGCGCGCACCGGCGAGATCGGCGACGGCCGCGTGTTCGTGCTGCCGGTGCTCGAGAGCTACCGCATCCGGACGGGCGAGCGAGAGGCGTAAGGAGCGGTCGTCGCGATCGCGTCAGGCGGTCCGGCTGAGCCGCTCGCCACGCCGCGCTCTACTCGTGGCCGCAGCGCCTCGATCGGATCGAGGCGCGACGCGCGAACGGCCGGCACCATCCCGAAGAAGATCCCGACGCCGGCCGAGAAGCCGAGGCCGATCGCGAACGACCACCAGGGCAGCGAGATCGGGAAGCCGGTGGCCAGCGTGCACGCCGACAGCCGATGCCGCTGCCGCACGAGATGCCCGAGGATGCCGCCGATCGAGCGTCAGCACCGCGGCCTCGACAGGAACTGGAACAGGATCTCCTGCCGGCGCGCGCCGAGCGCCTTGCGCACGCCGATCTCGCGCGTCCGCTCGGTCACCGAGATCATCATGATCGCCATCACGCCGATGCCGCCGACCATCAGCGCGATCGACGAGATGACGATCAGCGCCAGGAACGTCGCGCGGCTGATCTGATCCCACACGCTGCAGGATGGCGTCCTGCGTCGACCAGGTCGAAGTCGTTCGGCTCGTCGAGCTTGAGCCCGTGGCGGATGCGCATGATCTCCTCGACGTCGCGCCAGCGCGTCGTTCGCTGCGTCGCCCAGGCGTAGGGCACGATCATGATCGTGGCGCTGTTCTGCCGCCGCGATGCGGCGGCGCGTGGCGTTGGTGCTGAACATGCACCTGGTGGGTCGTCTGCGGGATCACCACGAAGTCGTCCTGCTCGTTGCCGAAGCCGCCCGCCGACGGCGCGCTTCTCGAGCACGCCCACGACGGTGTATTCGATCGGCGCCGATGCGCACCTTCTTGCCGATCGGATCGAGCCCGACTTGCGCGAACAGCGCCTGGTAGGCGGTGTCGCCGAGCACGACGACGCGGCGCCGGTGCAGCACCTCGGGCTCGGTGAAGAAGCGCCCGAGCGTCGACCTTGGCGAAGCTGCGCCTCGGCGAACTGCTCCGTCGCGCCGACGATGCGTCAGCTGCTGCGTCCGCTCGCCCGCGGTAGAACACGCGCTCGCTGGTCTGCGCGAGCGCCGGCGCCGAGCCAGGATGTCCACGATGCTCGATCGTCGGCGCCAGCTTCTCGATCGCCTTGGCGTCGTCCACCGTCAGGTTCGGGCCGCCGCAGCAGATCCGAGAACTCGGCGCCGCCGCGAGGCTGACGATGCTCGAGCTTGCTGACGGATGATCGTGTTGGGCCCGAGCTGCGTCGATGCTGTCGCGCAGCGACTGGTCGAAGCCGCGGATGAGCGACGTCATGCCGACGATCGACGGTGATGCCGATGACGACGCCGAGCATCGTCAGCGCCGAGCGCAGCTTGTTGCTGCGCAGCGTGTCGAGCGCCATGCGCGACGACTTCGCCGAGCCAGCCCTCTATTCACGTCTGCAGCGCCTCGATCGGATCCAGCGCGCGCCGCGCGCGACGCCGGGTACAGCCCGAAGAACAGCCCGACGGCGGCCGTGATGCCGATGCCGAGCACGACCGACCACGGCTCGAGCCGCGCCGGCAGCGGCGTGACGGCGGCGATGGCCAGCGCGGCGAGGAACCCGAGCGCGATGCCGACCATGCCGCCGAAGATCGACAGCGTCACCGACTCGGTGAGCACCTGCGACATGATGTCGCGCGCGCCGCGCGCCGAGCGCCTTGCGCAGGCCGATCTCGCGCGTGCGCTCGCTGACGACCATCAGCATGATGTTCATGATGACGATGCCGCCGACGACGCAGCGACAGCGCCGACGACGCCGACGAGCACGGCGAAGATGCCGCTCGTGGCCTGCTTGTAGAGGTCCGAGGAACGTGTCGGACGTGAAGATGCCGAAGTTGTCGCGCTCGCCGCGGCTTGAGCCGCCGCGCCACGCGCAGCGCCACCGTGGCGTCGTCCATCGCCGCCTGCATGCTGCTCGGCCGACGCGCGGCTTGACCACGAGCTGCAGCGACTGGCGCGCGCCGTAACAGCTTCTGATAGGCGCCGAGCGGGATGACGGCGAAGGTGTCCTGCGAGTTGCCGAAGAACGACCCTGCTTCTCGCTGACGCCGACCACCCGGAACGTGCATGCCCTCGATCCGGATCGTCTTTGTCGAGCGGGTCGATTCTCGCCCGAACAGCCGGTCCGCGGTGTCCCAGCCGATGACGGCGACCGGCGGCGCTGCGGTCCACTTCGGTCGGGCTCATCAGCCGGCCGCGCTCGGCGTTGAAGTTGGAGAAGTTGACGTACTCGCTGGTGACGCCCTGCACGGTGACCTGATTGAGCTCGGTGTCGCGATACGACACCGTGCCGCCGCGTCCGGTCTGGCCCATCACCGCCGTGACGAGCGGGCTGAACGCGCGGATCGCGTCGGCCTCGTCCATCGTGCATGATCGGGTTGTTGCGCGTGCGCTCCTCGTCGTCCTCGTTGCGGATGGGCGGCTGGCGCTGGATCGTGAACGAGTCGGCGCCGACGTCGCTGACGATCGCCGTCGACACCATGGCGTTCATGCCCTGGATGAGCGATCACCACGGTGACGATCGACGTCACCGCGACGATGTTGCCGAGCACCGTCATGAACGAGCGCAGCTTGTTCGCCCAGATGGCGCTGGAGCGCGATGAAGACCGACTCGAGGATCTGGTTCATGCGTTCCGGCGGCTCGCTGCTCGCGCGGTGTCGCTGACGCGCCGAGCGCCGGACTGTTGTTCTGCTGCAGCCGGACGTCCTGCCGTCGGCCAGCTCCGCGCACCGACGCGAACGGCCCGGTGATCACCTGGTCGCCCGCCTTCAGCCCGTCGGTCACCTCGAAGTACTGCTCGCCGGCGATGCCCGATCTTGAGCGGCGTGAACACGGCCTTGCCGTCCGTGCACACGAACACGCCTTCGGTTTCCTTGCGCGTGTGCCCTCGGGCGGTCTCGACCCGTGGCGTCGGCGTGCGTCGTCGGCCGACCGCTGCTGCGGCGCGGCGGCGGCTCGCGCACGAGCTGCCCTGGCGTCGGTAGAGCAGTGTCGCGGACGGTGAGCGCCTGGATCGGCACCGACACGACGTTCTTGCCGCGTGGCGGTCGTGATCTCGGCCGTGCAGGTGAAGCCCGGGCGGCACGTCGGGCACCTGCTCGTCGATGCGTCACCACGACCTTGAAGGTGGTGGCCTGGCGCTGCCCGCGTGCTGCTGGTCGACGTCTGAATCGGGCTGTTGCCGATCTCGGTCACGTGGCCCTTGAACTCGCGGTCCGGCACCGCGTCGATCGTGACCTTGGCCTGCTGGCCGAGCGCCACGTTCGGGATGTCGGTCTCGTCCACTTCGACTTCGGCCTCGAGCACCGACATGTCGGCAATCGTCAGCAGCACGGTGCCGGCGTTGTTCATGGTGCCGACCACGGCGGTCTCGCCCTCCTCGATGTTGCGCCGCGTGACGATGCCGTCCATCGGCGACGAGATGATCACCTGCGCTCAGGTTGTACTTCGTGCGTCGGCGAGGCCGGCCTGCTTCCTGCTTGATCTGCTGCTCGCGCGTCTGGATCTCCTGCTCGCGCGCCCTGCAGGTCCGGCTTCGCGAACGCGGCCACGCTCGTTCTGCGCCCGCTCGAGCGCCTCCCGCGTCGTCAGCCCGTCCTTCCACAGCTCCTGCTGCCGCTTCAGGTTCTGCTTGGCGAGATCGAGGTTGACCTTGGCCGCATTCGACCGCGGTCGCGTCGCGCCTGCGAGCGACGACTGCGCGCGCGGCAACGCTGGCCTCGCCGCGTTGCGAGCTGGCCCGCGCGAGCGACCGCGGATCGATTTCGAGCAGGAACTGGCCCGCCTTGACCCGCTGGCCCTCTTCGACGGCGAGGCGCGTCACCTTGCCCATCGGTGTTGGCCGAGATGTTGACCTGCCGCTTGGGCTGAATCTTGCCCGAGGCCGACACGATCGCCTCGAGATCCCGCGAGCGGATGGCCTCGGTGGCCACCTGCACGCCGCGGTCGCGGCGATAGTAGATGTTGGCCCCACCACGGCGCCGCCCATCGAGCAGAATCGACCACCGCGATGACGATCTTCGTCCGAGTTGTCATCCCCGCCCTTGAACCCTCGGACAGCGTAGGGCGCCTTCAGGCCAGCCTTGCCAGCGTGGTAAGCCGCGCCTGACGCGATCAACGATCACTTAGTTTCCAGACCGCACGACGGCGAGCACAGGGCGATCACACGTAGATGCCCAGGAACGTGGCGGCGATGCCGGCGGTCTTCCGCTTGAACAGCACGCCCCGACGCCGATCGGCGACGTTGACGCACCACCACATCGCAGAACAGGTCGATGGCGCCCAGGAACCGCGCCATGAAACGACGTTTCCTCGAGCATCGGCACGAACGACGCCAGGTTGGCGCCTGGCCAGCCGGCCGGTGGCGTAGCTGAGGGGCATCGCGAACGAGGATCGGCAGCGCGATGATGACGCCGGAGTGGCGCGATGGATGGCGTAGACCTGCTTGAACGTGCCGGCGCCGCCCATCAGCATGCCCCAGATGCCGAGGATGATGGCGGCGCATGATCGCCGCGGCGATGGGAATGATGAACACCAGCGAGAGCGGAGTGTCGTGTAGGCCGCCCGCGATGCCCTGCTCGATCTGGTCGCACATCTGGTCGCTGATGTTCACGCCGAAGGATTCGATCGTCTTGACCTGCTGATCCAGCAGCACTTCCTGCATCACGGGCGTGGCGAAGAACAGCTCCTTCGGTGCACGGCCATGATGGCCGATGGTGATGACTGAAGCGCGCCGAGCACCGCGGACGCGCGACGACTGGCCTGCATAGGTCGCGCCGCGGCGAGAAGATCGACGCCGAGCAGGCGAGCGAATCACGCCTCGGCCCGTTGGGGTCGGCAGACCGGTGCGGCGACTGCGGCTTCAGCCATCAGCTCTCTCCTCGCTACGCCGCGCTCGCCATCACGGCCGCCGGCGATCAGCGCAATCCCCACGTAGACGAGACACGGCAGCCAGGCGGCGCACGTGACCGCGCGCGGCGTCCCGACAGTACCGGCCAGACCGATCCCCAGCACGATCGCCCACCACACGGTGAACAGGTCGATTGTCGCCGAGGAACCGGGCGACCGGCGACGCCTTCGTCGAACGCCGGAAACCAGGACGCCGCACCGTCGGTGGCGCTGGCCGTGGTCTCGCGGGCGTAGACCGAGCGGCGCCGCCGACCAGCCGTCCCGACGCCAGGATCACGCCGGCGTGGACGACGACGGCCAGCACCTGCGAATACGACACCGGCGCGGTTTTGTCGTCGCTGCGCGCCGCAGCCACCCAGAACGCCACGAGCGAAACCGACGCAGCGCCACCACCGGGACCGGCGAGCAGGGCGTTGCCGGCCGCCACCGGCCGGCGCCCAGCCGGCTCAGGGCCTGCAGATCCGGCGTACCGGGCGTCGTCGACCGGCTGGCCAAATGCCAGCAGCCGTGCGCTCCCACTGATCGACCAGCGCCAGCTGCCCGACCTCGGTGGCCGACACCAGCGCGCCGGCGGTCGCGGTGACCAGCGTCAGCGCGACCAGCAGCGACGCCCACGTCGGGTGGGAAGCGACCTCCGGAGTGTCGGACGGGGATCGGCGGAGGATGCCGAGAACTCGAGCGCTCACGCTCAACTTGCACTCCCACATACGGGAAGCTGGGCGGTCCGGTTCCGGTACAGACGCCAGTTCGCGGACCCGAAGGCAGGGCGCTAACCCGACGAATATTACCGCGGTACTACTGGTCAGGATCTTTACGTCGCGCCGACCCATCGAGACAATGAGACGACTCTCTCCCTACGGTCAGGGTTCTGACTGTGCCTGATCTCGGCCTGCGCCGCGTGCGCCGCCAGGGCCCAGGCCATCGAGACCGTGGGCGAACGGGCGCTGGGGATGGGCGGCGCGTTCGTCGCCGTGGCCGACGACAGCAGCGGCACCTGGTGGAATCCCGGCCGCGCTGGCCACCGGGCCCTTCGTCGATCTCAGCCGCCGGCTGGTCGCGCACCGAATTGCGCCACGGCGGGCGCCGACGCGCGCGCGGGTCACGGTGACCGCCATGGCCCTTTCCACACCGCCACTTGGCGTGAGCTATTACCGCTTCCGTATCACCGAACATACAGCCAGTCCGGGCCTATCAGAAACGCCTCCCGCGGACCGACAAGATGGACGGGCTGGAGTCGTCCAGTCGCTGCGGCGGTGCACGACGTCGGCGTGACCCTCCTGACCTCGGTTTTCACAGGGGTTCACGTCGGGACCACGCTCAAGTTCTTGCGCGGGCGGGTCGAACACACGACAGGCGGATTCGGCTGGCGCCGGGGCGCTGCTGGATCTCGGTGACGACGCGCCCGGCGGCGAATCGCAGGACAGTTCGACGCGGACATCGGCGTGCTGGCAGTGACGGGCCCCTGCGCGCCGTCGGCGTCGTCGTCAGGAACCCGCGCGGCCGAAGTTCGACGACGGGCCGGCCGCGTCTCGATCGGTTGCCGCGCCAGGCGACGGGTCGGGGTGGCATCGACGGCGCGCGCGCGGCGCACGGACGCGAAGCCGCGTGGGTGGTGTCGGCCGACGTGGACGTCGCGCGCTACGCGACGGGCACGGGCGACCGACGCGTGATTGCCGCCGGCGCGGAACGGTGGCTGGTTCGGTGAAACGGACTGGGGATTCGCGGCGGCGGCAGATTCAACCAGGTTGGCGACAAGCGAGCGCAGCGCCACGGCCGGCGTCAGTGCCGCGATCCGTCCCGGCACGCTTCGTCGAAGCGCACGTCGTCGCCGGCGGATCCGATGACGAGCGCGGCTGGGGCGTGGCCGCTCGGGTTCTCACTGCCTCTGACTGAGCAGCCTCGCCTCCCAGTTCAACCAGCCCGCCCTCGGGCGGCGCCGTGGCGCGCCTGGGTGCGCGGAAATGGTCGCCTAGATGGCCGTCCGACTTGGCGACCTGCTCCTCAAAGAGAAGCGCATCACCCCGGAGCAGCTCCAGGAGGCGCTGAACTACCAGAAACAGAAGGGCGGAAGCTCGGCTTCGCGCTGGCGTCGCTCGGCTTCGTCAAGGACGAGCGAGATCACCGCGCTCCTCAGCAAGCAGTACGGCGTTCCCGTCGATCAACCTGTCGGCAGTTCGAGATCGACCCGGCCGTCATCAAGCTGATTCCGGCCGAGACCGCGCAGAAGTACCAGATCGTCCCGCTCGCCGCGATCCGGCGCCACGCTGACGATCGCGATGACCGACCCGACCAACGTGTTCGCCATGGACGACATCAAGTTCATGACGGGCTACAACGTCGAGCCGGTCGTGGCCTCGGAGACGGCGGTCGACCGACGCGCATGCACGCGCTACTACGGCGAGCGCCGCGCGCCGCCGCCGCGGCAGCCGACGACGAAGCGGCCAAGCCGGTCCGCAGCGCGCTGCGAACTGGCCAGCGCAGCGACGCTCGAGAGCATGTCCGGCGCTCGACGATCGCCGGGCGACGTCGAGGTGCTCGACGAGCTCGAGGAGATCGAGCGCTCGAGGCGCTCGCCGAAGCAGGGCGAGCGAGGCGCCGGTCATCCGGCTCGTGAACCTGATGCTGATGTCGGCGATCCAGAAGGGCGCGAGCGACATCCACATCGAGCCGTACGAGAAGGAGTTCCGCGTCCGCTACCGCATCGACGGCATCCTCTACAACGTCATGGCGCCGCCGATGAAGTTCCGCGACGCGATCACGTCGCGCATCAAGATCATGGCGAAGCTCGACATCGCCGAGAAGCGCCTGCCGCAGGACGGCCGCATCAAGATCCGCTTCGGCGACAACGGGCGGCACCAAGGACATCGACTTCCGCGTCTCGTGCCTGCCGACGCTGTTCGGCGAGAAGATCGTCATGCGCTCTGCTCGACAAGGACAAGCTGATGCTCGACATGACGAAGCTCGGCTTCGAGCCGGAGTCGCTGACGAAGCTCGAGACCGCGATCGGCAAGCCGTGGGGCATGGTGCTCGTCACCGGCCCGACCGGCAGCGGCAAGACCAACACGCTCTACTCGTCGATCGCCAAGATCAACACGCCGGAGACCAACATCATGACCGCGGAGGACCCGGTCGAGTTCAACCTGCGTCGGCGTCAACCAGGTGCAGGTGCGCGAGAACATCGGCCTGAACTTCGCCGCCGCGCTGCGCGTCGTTCCTGCGCCAGGACCCCAACATCATCCTGGTCGGCGAAATCCGCGACTTCGAGACGGCGGAGATCGCGGTCGAAGGCGGCGCTGACCGGCCACCTCGTGCTCTCGACGCTGCACACCAACGACGCGCCGAGCACGATCAACCGCCTGATGAACATGGGCATCGAGCCGTTCCTCGTCGCGAGCTCGGTGAACCTGATCTGCGCGCAGCGCCTGGTGCGCCGCGCTCTGCACGCAGTGCACAGAACCGCATCCGCACGCCGCCGCAGGCGCTGGTCGCAGGCCGGCTTCACGCCGGAAGACGCGGCGACGGTCGTGCCGAAGAAGGGCACGGGCTGCGAGCGCTGCAACAGCACCGGCTACAAGGGGCGCGTCGGCCTCTACGAGGTGATGGAGATCACCGACGAGCTGCGCGAGCTGATCCTCGTCGGGCGCGTCGGCGCTCGAGCTGCGCCGCAAGGCGGTCGACGAAGGGATGATCACGCTCCGCCGGAGCGGACTGCACAAGGTCAATGGAAGGCGTCACGACGATCGAGGAAGTCGGCGCGGGAAACCGGTCAAGTAACCATGGCCGACACTGCCCGAACTGCTCCAGACGCTGGTCGACAACAACGGGTCGGACCTGCACGTCACGACCAACACGCCGCCGCAGATCCGCGTCCACGGCACGCTGAAGCGCGCTCGACCTGCCGTCGCTCGGCGCCGGCCGAGACCAAGCAGCTCGCCTACAGCGTGCTCACCGACGCGCAGAAGAAGCGGTTCGAGGAGACGCTCGAGCTCGACTTCTCGTTCGGCATCCGCGGCCTCGCGCGCTTCCGCTGCAACGTGTTCAACCAGCGCGGCGCCGTCGGCGCCGTCTACCGCGTCATCCCCGAGGAGATCAAGGGCTTCAGCGAGCTCGGCCTGCCGCCGGTGCTCGCCAACGCTGGCCGACCGCCCGCGCGGCCTGGTGCTCGTCACCGGCCCGACCGGCATCGGGCAAGTCGACGACGCTCGCGGCGATGATCGACAAGATCAACACCGAGCGGCTACGAGCACATCCTCACCGATCGAGGACCCGATCGAGTTCGTGCACCAGCACAAGGGCTGCCTGGTCAACCAGCGCGAGGTGCACAGCGACACGCAGGGCTTCGCCAGGCGCTGCGCGCCGCGCTGCGCGAGGACCCCGACGTCGTCCTGATCGGCGAGATGCGCGACCTCGAGACGATCGAGTCGGCGCTGCGCATCGCCGAGACCGGGCCACTTGACGTTCGCGACGCTGCACACCAACTCGGCGGCGCAGACGATCAACCGCATCATCGACGTGTTCCCGGCGCACCAGCAGGGGCAGATCCGGACGCAGCTGTCGCTCGTGCTCGAAGGCATCGTCTGCCAGGCGCTGCTGCCGCGCGCCGACGGCAAGGGCCGCGTCGTCTCGCTGCGAGATCCTGGTGCCGAACCCGGCGATCCGCAACCTGATCCGCGACGACAAGGTGCACCAGATCTACTCGTCGATGCAGACCGGCCAGGAGAAGCTCGGAATGCAGACGATGAACCAGTCGCTGGCGACGCTCTATTCGAAGCGGCTCATCACGCCTGGAAGCGGCGATGAACGCGTCGTCGCTTGAAGGACGAGCTCGAACAGATGATCGCGCGCGGCACCGGCGTGGTCGCCGGCGCGGGGATGAACAAGCCGGGCTGCGGGATTGCCCAACCGGCCGCCGGTCACGCGGTAGCCGATTGAGACGTCACAGGAACAGAGCCATGCCTACATTTGCCTATAGCGGACGGACGCGGCAGGGTCAGACGGTCACCGGCGAGCGCGTCGCCGAGACCATCGACGCCGCCATTGCGGCGCTGCGCCGCGAACAGATCCAGGTCACGCGGATCGATCCGGCCAAGGCGGCGAAAGCCGCCGCGGCCAAGGCCAAGCCGAAGAAGGGGCCCAAGGCGCCGTCGAAGAACCTGGCGATCTTCACGCGGCAGTTCTCCGTCATGATCGACGCCGGCCTGCCGCTCGTGCAGTGCCTCGACATCCTCGGCAAGCAGGAGCCGGACAAGGGCTTCTCGGCGTCGATCCTGCAGGTGCGCACCGACGTCGAGTCGGGCGCCGCGCTGGCCGACGCGATGAAGAAGCATCCGCGCGCCTTCGACGCGCTCTACTCGAACATGATCGCGGCGGGCGAGGCGGGCGGCATCCTCGACACGATTCTCAAGCGGCTCGCGGTCTACATCGAAGAAGAACGTCAAGCTGAAGGGGCAGGTCAAGTCGGCGATGATCTACCCGATCGCCGTCATCGTCATCGCGACGGTCGTCGTCGCGCGCGATTCTGTGGAAGGTCATCCCGACCTTCGCGCAGCTCTTCGCCGGCCTCGGCGCGCAGCTGCCGCTGCCGACGCGCGTCGTCATCGCGATGAGCGACGGCCTGCTCGCCTACGGGCCGCTCATCATCATCGGCGATCGGGCTGATCGGCTACGGCGCTCCAGCGCTACTACGCGACGGTCGCCGGGCCGCTACACGATCGACTCGATCGTGCTGAAGATGCCGATCCTCGGCATGATCATGCGCAAGATCGCGGTGGCGCGCTTCTGCCGCACGCTGTCGACGCTGCTGTCGTCGGGCGTGCCGATCCTCGACGGGCTCGACATCACGGCGCGGACCGCCGGCAACGCGGTCATCGAGGAAGCGATCCAGAAGACGCGCACCAGCATCGAGCGCGGCGAGAACCGTGTCCGGCCCGCTGCGCGGAGACCAACGTGTTCCCGTCGATGGTCGTCCAGATGATCAACGTCGGCGAGACGACCGGCGCGCTCGACGCGATGCTCTCGAAGATCGCCGACTTCTACGAAGAAGAGGTCGACACCGCGGTGGCCGGCCTGCTGACCCTGATGGAGCCGATCATGATCGCCGTCCTCGGCGGCGTCGTCGGCGGCATCGTCATCGCGATGATATGCCGATCTTCGACCTGATCAGCAAGATGACCTAACGCCGATGACCACCCCGGACGTTCTTCGGCGCAAGCTTCTCTGGCTGATCGGCGGCCGGGCCGGGGTCATCACCGCTGCTGCTCGGCTCGGCGATCCTGATCCAGCTCAAGTCGCCGGGCTCGTTCCCGATCGATCCGTTCTTCGCGCTGATCGGCCTGACCTACGCGCTGACGGTGGTGTGGACGCTGACGCTGCCGTTCGTCGATCGGCACCCGTGGCTGGTCGACGTGCAGGTCGCGTGCGACGCGCTGATCGTGTCGGCGATCGTGCACCTGACCGGCGGCGTCACGAGCTACTTCGCCTCGCTCTACACGCTGCCGATCATCGCGGCGAGCACGGTGCAGTCGTGGCGCGGCGGCCTGATGGTCACGGCGCTCAGCTCGTTGATGTACGCGCGCCCTCGTCCTCGCGCAGTGAAGCGCCCGGGCTGCTGCCGCTCGGCGCGCCCCGACGTGCTGCCCGCCCTGCGGGTGGCCGTCTTCACGGTCGGCCTCAACGTGTTCGGCTTCATGGCCGTCGGCGGCGCTGAGCGGCTACCTCGCCGAGGGCCTGCGGCGCACCGGCGCGCAGCTCGCGCGGGCGTCGTCGCAGCTCGCAGACCTGCAGGCGTTCAACCAGCACGTGATCGACAGCCTGACGAGCGGCCTGACGACCTCGCGACATGGAGGGGCGGATCCTGACGTTCAACCGCGCGGCGGAGACGATCACGTCGCTGGCGGCGTCGGACGTCGTCGGCCGCGCGATCGCCGAGATCATGCAGCTGCCCGAGGTGTTCCAGAGCCTGTTCGTGCCCGGCGCGATTCCGTCCGGCACCGCAGCGCCACGAGTTCGGCTACCAGCGCGTGGGACGGGCGCGAGATCGAGATGGGCATGACCAGCGCGCCGCTGATCACGCCGCGCGGCGAGCGGGCTTCCTCTTCACCTTCCAGGACGTCACCGAGCTGAAGAAGCGCGACCGCGAGGCGCGCGCTGCAGCAGCGGCTGGCCGCGGTGGGCGAGATGGCCGCCGGCATCGCCCACGAAATCCGCAATCCCGCTCGCGTCGATGGCGGGATCGATCCAGATCCTGCGCGACGAGCTGCCGCTGACCCCGGACCAGTCGCAGCTGATGGACATCGTGCTGCGCGGAATCGGACCGCCTGAACGAGCACCATCCGCAGCTTCCTGTCGTTCGCCAAGCCGCAGCGGGCGGCGGTCGCGGATCTCGACGTCCGGCAGATCCTGACCGACACCGCGCGCCTGCTCGCCGAACAACGCCGAGGTGACCGAGGCGCACTCGATCGTCGTGGCCGTGCCGGACGAGCCGGTCGTCTACCGCGCCGACGAAGCGCAGATCCGGCAGATCGTGTGGAACCTGGCGACCAACGGCCTGCGCGCGATGCCGCGCGGCGGGCAGCTCCGGCTCGGGGCGCAGGCGAAGCGCCGGCGCACGACGCGCAGCGCCGAAGTGGTCGCTCGGCGTGGACGACGAGGGCGTCGGGATCGCGCCCGAGGACGTCGGACGGCATCTTCCAGCCGTTCCGCGGCGGCTTCGCCAACGGGCACGGGCCTCGGCCTGTCGATCGTCCACCGGATCGCGAGCGACTACGGCGGCGAGGTTCGCGTCGACGTCGCAGCAGGGCAAAGGCACGCAGCGTCGGAAGTGGCGCTGCCCGTGGGCACGGCGGAGACCGCGCACCAGTGGGCGCTCGCCGACGGCCGCGGAGGAACGCCTGATGGCCGGCATCGTCGATTCCCGCACGCGCCGCCACCGCCAGCGAGTCGGCGCGCATTCTCGTCGTCGACGACGAGCGATCGATGCGCGAGATGCTCGCGATCCTGCTGAAGCGGGAAGGGCACGAGGTCGCGGTCGCCGGAGAACGGCCGCGGCGCCATCGACCTGCTCAACCAGCGTCCGTTCGACCTGGTCGTCGTCCGACGCGCGGATGCCGGACCTCGACGGCCTCGAGGTGCTGCGGCACGCGCGCAGCATCAATCCGTCGATGATCGCGATCATGGTCACCGCGTACGGATCGCCGGACCTGACTGCGCGGCGTCGCGCAGCTCGGCGTCAACGACTACGTCGAGAAGCCGTTCAACACCGAGGTCCTGCGCTTCCGCATCCGCAAGGAGCTCGACCGCAAGCGCCTGCAGCAGGAGAACGTGCTGCTGAAGCGGGCGATGCACACGGCCAACCAGTTCGACAACATCATCGGCAACAGCAGCCCGATGCTGCAGGTCTTCGAGATGGTGGAGACGATCGCGCCGACCGGCAGCACGGTGCTGATCACCGGCGAGTCGGGCACCGGCAAGGAGCTGATCGCGCCGCGCCATCCACGTGCGATCGCCGCGCAGCGATCGGCCGTTCGTCGCGGTCAACTGCGGCGCGCTGACCGAGACGCTGCTCGACTCCGAGCTCTTCGGCCACATGCGCGGCTCGTTCACCGGCGCCGACGCGCAACCGGAAGGGGCTGCATCGAGGTCGCCGACAAGGGGACGATCTTCCTCGACGAGATCGGCGAGATGAGCCCGATGCTGCAGGTCAAGATCCTGCGCGTGCTGCAGGAGCGGCAAGTTCCGGCGCGTCGGCGGCAACGAGGAAGTCGAGGCCGACATCCGGATCATCGCGGCGACGAACCGCGACCTCGGGCAAGATGGTCGCCGAGGGGCAGTTCCGCGAGGACCTGTTCTACCGGATCAACGTCGATCCCGATGCGGCTGCCGTCGCTGCGCGAGCGGATCGAGGACGTTCCGCTGCTCGCGGAGCACTTCGTCGCCAAGTTCGCCGAGCAGATGAAGAAGCCGATCATCGGCATCACCGGCGCCGCGCTGGCGCGGCCTGCAGGCGCACCGCTGGCCCGGCAACGTGCGCGAGCTCGAAAACGCCATGGAGCGGGCCGTGGCGCTCGAACGGACGCCGTCGATCCTGCCCGAGAGCCTGCCGGAGCGCAGCGCGGGGCTGCGGCATCGGCCGGTCGCCGGCGACGGCGGCGCGGCCGGGTCCAGGGCCCGGCGGCTGGCGACCCGGCGCTCGGCTGCCTCGGACAAGGGCTTCGACCTCGAACAGCACGTCCAGCACCTGGAGCGCGAGTACATCGCCGAGGCGCTGCGGCGCTCCGGGCGGCGTCAAGGTCAAGGCGGCGGAGCTCCTGGGCATGAGCTTCCGGTCGTTCCGCTACTACACTGAAGAAATACAACCTGAAGTAATGCAGAATCGTCGCGCCGCCTGACGATTTCGATCGATTACACATCCCCTACACTGAGGGTATACAACTACCTCCCGTAGTTTACAACATCTTATGGACAGCCTCAAAAACCGATCACGCAGGCACTGCCCTTTGCCATACAGAGGGGAGGTATCCAACCCGCGCCTTGTTCACTAGTGTCAGTTTAATTGCCATGGAGAGACGACTTATGAGGACAGAAAAGTAGGGCTTTACGCTCATCGAGCTGCTGATCGTCGTGGCGATCATCGGCATCATCGCCGCGATCGCGGTCCCCGGCCTGCTCCGCGCCCGCATGTCGGGCAACGAGGCGTCGGCGATCGGATCGCTGCGCGCCGTCAGCAGCGCGCAGTCGACCTTCGCGGCGAGCTGCGCGAACGGTCTCTTCGCCGCAGGGCCTCGACACCCTCGGCAGCGGGCCCGTCGGGCGGGTCGGCGTTCATCAGCCCCGATCGCAGCGCGGGCACCACGGTGCGACAGAGCGGCTACAGCGTCTCGATGACCGGGACGGCGTCCACCGGCTCCACGGCCTGCAACAGCGCGACGGCGCTGGCCACCGGCTACCACGCCTGGGCGGATCCCGCTGTCGACGGCGACCGGCACCCGCTATTTCTTCACCAACACCACCGGCACGATCTGGCAGGCCAGCTCGTCGATGGGCGCGATCGGCACGGACGCCGGCATCCCGTCCGGGCGGCGCGGCGATTCAGTAGCAATACGTAACTGAACGAAGCGGCTAC
>ERZ1370068.6907-contig-5859_pt1 | contig 16226 bp, 20 predicted proteins | sample MGYA00561227_ERZ1370068 | MGnify/ENA primary metagenome ERZ1370068 (study PRJEB38410, sample SAMEA6850437) | metagenome | study: Metagenomic assessment of the ecological functions of the soil: analysis of the soil microbiota associated with the...
CCGAGCCGGACGGCGTACGCGGCGCGCCGACGGGCCGCCCGCCGCTCGCGAGAGGCGACCATCTCTGAGCAAGTCGGCGGGCCGTGGAAGGCTGCCTGCATGGGTCGTGAGTGATCCTGTCCGTGCTCCCCTTCAATGAGATCTCCTCCCTGGCGTGCCTCTCCGCGCTGTCGGGGTGCCGAATGGGGAAGCACTCCTCCCCGCGCCGAGGCCGGCCGTGCTTGCAGCGTGGGCGGGAAATGGGGATGTTCACCGACAATGCTGCGGCGCAGCCCGGAAGGACGCCGCCACCTACATCTCCTGCGCTCGGAGGAGAGGGAGAAAGCGGGGGAAAAGGACTCGGCCGGGCTCGGGGTACGTCACTGGAGCGCGGCGTCGCCGGTGACGAGGCACGGCATCCGGCTCGCTGTCGAGGAGAACACACAAATGGCGGTTTCCAGGATGCCGGGACCGTTCCGATCACCGGTGGCCGCTGGTGGCAGCTCGCCAGCCTGACAGAATTCTTCCGGGCGCCGCGGGCGAGGCGTGGCGGCCCGACGCCAGTGCCGATCGGGGAGCGTGCTAGATTGGGGTCCATGAGCGAGGCCCGCCGCCTCGAAGTCTTGGGCTGAGCCGGCGACCCTCGAGCCTGATCCCGTCATCGAGGCCTACAAAGAAGGGCGTTGACCGGACGCTGGCTGCGCGCCAACCTGGCCCGGACGGTCGAGAAAACGCGACCAGAACCCTGAGGTCGCCTCTCAGCTAGCTTCGCCGAGGAGTTGGAAACGGGCGGGACGCGCCCTTCGATGATCGATCTGGAGCTCGCGCTCCAGGAACTCCACCGTGCCGGAGTGGAGTTTGTCATTGCGGGTGGGACCGCGGCCACGATCCACGGGTCAGCCCGCGTGACGCAGGATCTCGATCATCGTGTATGCGCGCACCCAGAGAAGATCGGCAAGGCTCGCGCGCTGCGTCGCTCCCCACCGCCCGTGGCCTGCGTGGGGGCCCCCGGGGTTGTGCCGTTCCGGTGGGATGCCGAGACCATCCGGCGAGGCCTCAACTTCACGCTGACGACCACTCTGGGTGACGTGGATCTGCTCCGGAGAAATCATCGGCGGTGGCAGCTTCGCCGACCTGCTCCCTCATAGCCAAGTGGCCACGGTGTCCGGAGTCGAATACCGTTGTCTGGGCTCTCGCGCGGCTGATCCGCGTCAAGCGCGCCGCCGGGCGCCCCAAGGACCTCGATGCCATCGCCGAGCCGGAGGCGCTTCGCGAGTGAGCGGCGCGATCAGCAGGCGTAACCGTTCACCCCTCGACTGGACGCGGGACGCAGAGACTCTGGGACACCGGCTAGTCGTTGGGTGTCGGTGCCCCTGCTCACCCGCCCGGCGCCAGCGCAATCTGGAACTGGCCGGTCCGGCGCTGCTCGGTCCGTGCCGCGTTGCATGCTGGCAGGTGTGCGGGTACGGTGTGATTCCCCATGAGCCTGCAGAAGATCGCCGTGCATGCGCCGAGCGTGAGCTTCTTGGAGCGGGCGCGCGCGCAAACGGGAAAGAGCGTGACGGCGACGATCCGGGAGGGCCTGGAGCTCGGTCGCCGCCCGGCCGAGTCTCATGATCGGCTGCGCGCCCTCAGAGGCAAGGTCGCGTTCGCCATCGACCCGCGGAAGCTTCGCAAGGATTGATTCAGGCTCTCCGGCCCGGCGGTAGGCGCCGGAACCCGCGCGCCACGACTCGTGGGTCCCCCGCGAACCAGAGGCCGGCCGGCCGGGCCTAAGAAGGTCGCGCAGGCCGTACTCGTCCCGGCGCTCGCGGGGGACACGCGCCTCGTCCTCGGGAGCGGCGCACGGTGGGCGGCCCGCGCGCGCGAGCCATCCGGTGGTCAATCCTGGTAAGTCGCCACGCTCAGAAATCGTGCAATTGACCGCATCCTGAAGCCCGTCGACCTTCTGATGATCCGATCCGGAGCCCGTCCCAAAAGGGTGGCTGCCCCGCAACCTACCGTCGGGACTGAACTCGCAGTGATCTCGGTGCTCACCGAAACAACTCGGCACGCGTATTGCTCTGTTCCGAGTTGTAGGCGACACGATCAGCACCCGAGGGTTTCAGGGAGGACGGCCCCATGATCAACCCGGACATGATTCACTCGGTGAAGGAAGTTCGCCGGCGGCTGGCACGTGGTCCAATGCGGCCTCCCGGTGGACGATGTCGTCCATGACACGCGCGACCAGGCGTCTGATCGCGCCCGCTATTTGAACAGCGTCGAAGAGCAGTACTACCCCGTCCTCGCCAGGGTGGCGCAGATCGTCGATGCGCTTCGCCGAGGCTCAGGGCATCGGCCGCGCCGAGGCTCAGAACCTCGTGCAGCGCGCCCTTCAAAACATCCGCGAGGGAAGCGACAGCGACCTCACGGCCATGAGCTCCGGTCGCCAGACCGCGGTGGTCCGCTGATCTCCCGAGTCGTGTAAGCGTCCACGCCCCCGCGGCCGCGCGGTGATGTCCTACCGCCCGAGATACTTCGGCGGGCGCTGAGGAACGAGGTGACGCCCTCCGCGTAGTCGTGGGTCGAGCGGAGCCACGGCATACGACTTTGCGCTCGAGCTCCAGCGCGGTCTCGAGCGGCGCCTCCGCGCCCCGGTTGATCACCATCTTGAGCGTGCGGAGCGCGAGCGGCGCCCGCTCCGCCAGCTCGCCGGCGAGCGCGCCGACGGCCTCGTCGAGCTGATCATTGGCCACCGCCTGGGTGATGAGCCCCCAGGCCTCCGCGCGCTCGGCCCCGATCCGCTGCCCCGTCATCATGAAGAGCTTCGCCCGCGTCATGCCGATCAGCCGGAGGGCGCGCTGGCTGCCGCCGCTCCCGGGATCATGCCGAGCCGGATCTCGGGAAAGGCGAACTCGGAGCGGAGCGTGGCGATGCGGAAGTCGCACGCCACCGCCAGGCTCGAGGCCCGCGCCCATGGTGAAGCCGTCGATCGCGGCGATGACCGGCTTCCGGCAGCGCTCGGCGGACGTCAGCGTGTCGCCCCACAGCTCGAGGTCGGCGGGCGCCAGCGTCAGGAACTCGGCGACGTCGCCGCCGGCGCTGAACGCCTTGCCGCCCGCGCCCCGGATCACGACCACGCGCACGGACTCGTCCGCCTCGAGCCCCGCGAAGAGGCCGGGGAACTCGTTCCGCATGGCGACGGTCATCGTGTTCATCTTCGGCTGGCGGTCGATCCAGAGGGTGGCCACGGCTCCCCGCCGCTCCACGCGCAAGAACTCACTCATGTCGTCGGGTCTCCGTGTCGCGGCCGTCGCGGAGCAGACGGCGAAGGATTTTGCCCGAGGCGGTCTTCGGAATCTCGCCGACGAAGACGATGCGCCGCGGGCGCTTGAAGTTGGCCAGGTCGGGGCTGTCGAGGCAGTGGCGGTCGAGCGCCTCCGCGGTGAGGCCGGCGGCCATGGGCACCACAGAAGGCCACCACGCGCTCGCCCCACCGGTCGTCGGGCTCGCCGATGACGGCGACGTCCCGCACCTGGGGATGCCGCGCCAGGACCTCCTCGACCTCGACGGGATGGATGTTCTCGCCGCCGCTGATGATCATGTCGTCGACGCGGCCCGAGACGAAGAGATCCCCGTCCCCGTCGACATAGCCCATGTCGCCGGTGAAGTACCAGCCGTCGCGCAGGGCCCGGGCGTCGGCGTCCGGACGGTTCCAGTAGCCGGCGAAGGCCTCGTCCGAGTCGAGGCGCGCGATGATCTCACCCTTGTCGCCCGCGGCCACCGTCTCGTCGGGCCCGACGCGCCGCTCGGTGCTCGCCGTCACGATCCGCAGCGTCGAGTAGAGGCCCGCGCGCCCCGCGCAGCCGGGCTTGGCGTCCACGCCGGGGAAGACGGAGAACGTGTAGATCTCGGTCGACCCGTAGTGGTTCACGAACACCTCCGGCCGGAACGCCTTCACGCAGCGCTCGGTGAGCGCGGCCAGCATGGGCGCCCCGGCATAGGCGAGCTTCTTCACCGAGGCCGCCCGCTCGGGGCGAAACTCGGGCGAGTGGATCAGGTCGTGATAGAGCGTCGGGATCAGGTAGAGCGCGGTGAGCCGCTCCGCCTCGATCAGCGCGAGCGCGCCGCCGGCGCTCCAGTCCGGCTGACACACGAAGCAGCCGTTCACCGCGGCCACGCTCGTCAGCGAGTGAATGCCCATGGTGTGGTAGAGCGGCATGACCCCGAGCGTGCGCTCGCCCCACTCGTATCCGCACTGAAGCGCATGGGCCAGCGCGCCCGCATGGTGATTGCGGTGGGTGCGCGGCACGCCCTTCGGGCGCCCCGTCGTGCCCGACGTGTAGAGAAGCAGGGAGAGGTCGCTCTCGGCGACGGGAAGGCGCGCGGGCGCGGCGGCGCCGGCGGCCATCAGGTCGGCGAGGGACCGCGCGCCGGCGGGCGTGCCCGCGCCGGCGAAGACGAGGCGCGCCGGGCCACCCGTCCGCCGCCTCGAGCATCGTCGCGGCGGTGTCGGGCTCGAACAGGGCGACGCGCGCGCCCGAGTCCTCGAGGACATAGCGCAGCTCACCAGCCGCCAGCCGGAAGCTCACCGGCGCCGCCACGCCGCCGATCGTCTGGAGCGCCCAGTACGCGAGCACGTGCTCGAGCCGGTTCTTCAGCGCGATCAGCACGCGGTCGCCGCGGCCGATGCCCATGTCCGCCAGTCCGCGCCCGAGCGCCGCCGCCTGAACCGAGAGCTCCGCATAGGTCAGCCGGCGCGCGCCGTCGACGACGGCCGCCGCCTCGGGGCGCCGCTGCGCCGCGCGGTCGAGAAGCTGGGCCAGCGTCACGCCCTACCCCATCGCCTCTTTCTTGAACCGCTCCAGCATCCGGCTGTGGTCCTCCGGCGTGGCGAGTCCCATGCCCATCGTGTTGACGCAGAGATGCGTGATGCCGCGCATGGCCCGCCAGGCCCCGAGCTCGGCCGCCCACTCGGCGGGCGGCACCTGCGACAGCGTCATGCGGCCCTCGATCCCGAACTGCCCCGGATCGCGCCCCGCGTCGCGAACGAGCTGGTGGAGTCGATCGACGATGGCCTGCGACTCCGGGCCGCGGGCGGAAGTGGGGCATCCAGCCATCGGCCAGGCGCGCGGCGCGCTGCACGACCACCTCGCTCTCGCCCCCCATCCAGATGGGGATGCTCCGCCGCGGCGGCAGCGGATTGATCCCGGCGTCGGGAATGCGATGCCACTGGCCGTCGATCGTCACCAGCTCCTCGGCCCAGAGCGCGCGCATGACCGCGATCTGCTCCTCGACGCGCTTGCCGCGGTTCTTGAAGTTCTCGCCCAGCGCCTCGAACTCGACGGCGTTCCAGCCGACGCCCACGCCGAGCCGCAGGCGCCCGCCCGACAGCACGTCGACGGCGGCCGCCTGCTTGGCGACGAGGGCGGTTTGCCGCTGCGGGAGGATCAGGATGCCCGTCGCCAGCCCCAGCCGGCTGGTCACGCCGGCGAGAAAGCCGAACAGCACGAACGGCTCGTGGAACGCGTGCCGATGGGTATACGGGCCCTTCCAGCCGCCAGGCCGCTCGGGGTTCGCCCCGAGGACATGGTCGAAGGCGAGCACGTGTGTATAGCCCATCCCCTCGACCGCCTGCGCGTAGTCGCGGATCCTCGCCGGATCCGGTCCGATCTCGACCTGTGGGAACACGACCCCGATGTCCATTGGCCCCTCCTGATTGGCGCTGCCCTCACCTCGACCGCCGCCTCGCAGCGTCGGTCCGTCGTTCGCCAGGAGAGCATACCGCACGTCCGAGCGGCGCGCGCTGATGCATACTGGCGGGCGGAATCGGCCCCGTGCCCCACGAAACCGCGCTTCCTCGCCCAGATCCGGCGTTCCCTGGCCACGACCGGCCATGCCGGTCTCCTGCGGGACGACGCGCGCGTCCGCCGGCGCGCACCAGTAACCGAGCCCTTGGCCTTGCCGGGGTGAAGTCGTCACCGTGCTCCGCCGGATGCGCGCAGCCGGCATGCGTGAATGGCGTCAGAGAGCTCCTGAAACCGCTCAGCCTGAGCGCGCTCGCAGCCAGTCCCCGCGCGCGGCACATCCGGGTCAAAGGGCGTAGGCCGTAGTAAGGAATCAGCGGGAAGTACCGGTCGGCGAGACGCCGTAGCTCGCGAACGGGTTCCGGGGAGAGGTCCACGCGCAGGCCCACGGTGGCGAAGGGCTCGCGGTCCACCACGTAGAGTCCCGCGGATTGCTCGCCGTCGGGCTGGCCGCCCGCGCGCTTGCCGGCATCGAGGGCCGCGAGCAGGCGCTCCCACTGGGGCCGGTCCGGCTCCGCCCGGAACGTGTCGAACATGGCGTCGACCACGCCGGCGCCGACCACCATACCGGTACGATCCAGGCAGCCCACTTCTTCGACAGCCTCGGAAACCTGATGACCGGTGTGACGATCACTTCGCAGTCTGGACTACCTGAACCCTCAAGCTAGCCCCACGGTTCCGGATTGTCCCGACCATTCCGGAGCCGGGATCGATCGTGCTCCTCGCCTTGGGGTTCGCCGGGCTCGGCTTCAATGTGGCGAGGTCGACCTGGAGTCTGGCGGCCGCCGATTCCAGTGCCGCCGCCTGCCACACTCGATCCAAGCCCGCACTCTGAAGCGAGCATCTCGCATCCCACATGCACGTCTTCCATGTCTCGATTACGGCCCCGTTCTGCGTCGTCCATGCGCTAGGATCCTCGGGAAGAATACATCCGGAGTGAGCGAGGCGACCATGAGAGCTCAAAGGCAAGGTGGCGCTCATCAGCGGGGGGCGCTCAGGATGGGAGGAGGATAGACCACACTAGCCCCCTCCGGCAGCGGTTGCCCCCTCGTGGCCCGTCCCCATGACGTAATCTCGCAAGACTCAGACGCGGGGCCGCCCGAGGAGCCGCTGTCACGGCAGCAAAGCCTGGGCTATCTTGTCACCGCTAGGGACGCGGACTTGGGTCAGGGAACGCGAGAGCATCTAGACGATCATTGACACCAACAGCCTACTTGAGTGGAGCGGTACGATACCTGGTCCTGGGGCTCCGGTGCGTTTCGGCGCCCCCAATTTCATCGCGCTTGCCATTTAGTTTTGGAGGGCGGCCAAATGCAAACATGGGTTATTCTCGTTAATCTATGTTGCAATTGCGGTGTGTGTGGACTGTTTTTCCCGAGATTTGAATACCAGTATCTGGGCAACTATTCTGAATTTGTATCGCAGTTGTATTTCACCAAACTTGCGGTCTCCTCGGCTCAGAGCCTACCTCGGTGCAATCGCTCTTCTGGCATGATGGCACTGACAGCCATCGTTTCACCGTCGCCTACATCACGGCCCAATTCAACTCTATCGCCTATTCCCCTCGGGTAGCCCCTAATGTTCGTTCGAGACCCGGTGCTCTTTCACTCGTTCGGATTGTTCATCGCTACTTTCATTTTTCCTATTCACATTGGCGTGGGCTTGATCGGGAAAACTCTCAGCTAGTGCCGCTAGTCTCTATGCTTTGTTGTTGGGGTTTTTCTTATCGCCAGCATGTTAGCTTTTGCTCGGCTGTTGCGAGGTGAGCTGATTTGCAGATTACGAACACATTACAGGCAATTGGTGAGCGCGGGCGCGTTGTGCTTCGTGAAACATTTGATCGGCTTGAAGCGGCAAATGGCTCAAAATGCCCAACCCTCGGACCTGATGGTGAACTTCGAGCCCGGCCCGTTACGGCAGGTTTTGAGGCATACCGGTGCGCCGCGTTCGATTGCGAAATTCGACGTCCGCACGTTAATCCAGATGGCACGTGACGCGGACGCGCTCATCGAATTGGATTGCGCCGTTGGCGATACGATCGTGTACGACACACAACTTTTGCAAAGTTCGTGGCGCATTCGCGACCCATACCCGAGCAGGCATTGCTTAGAGCTATCGACTCGACAATCGAGCGCACATTCGTGCAGGACTCAGCTATCCTATCCGATTGCTCGTCGACATCGCGATCAAAGCGCTTCGCCTTCGATCAACGACCCCATCGACCGCCAGTGCAAGCAATCGACCAGCTTGAGGACATTTTGCGTCGGCTGGGGCGATGCGCACTGACGATGTTCAGGCAAAAGACAGAGATGGAATCGTCCGTTTGACCGTATCCCACCCCGAATTGGGAAGACTTGTTGCGGCTCAGCTTTGACGAAATTCGTCACTACACAATCTCCGTCCAGGTGACGCGCCGCTTCGAGATCAGCCCTGCTCGGAATTGCCGAATCTATAAGCGACCCGGAACGGGTTAGAGCCGTTGAGCGACGTGGCAGCGAGCAGCTAAATGCAGTAATTTCGCGACTGCCTCCTCGATGAGGAGGATCGCATCGTAAGCAAGCCAACAGGACCGACAAGGTCTCGGTGTTTCTCGGCGCGGGCGGTAAGAACGTGCAAACTCGAGCACCCTCCGGCGGCGGCCGCCCCGGTCCGTGGGCTTCCGTCCCCGGGGGACATAATTCTTCCCCAGACTCAGACACCAGAGCTGTTCTGGGGTGAGAAGCGAGGCTGGTGGTCCGATAACCGGCTTTCTACCTATCCGGTTGACTCAGCAAGGGCCCATATGTTGGGGTGGGGCAAGAGAACCGGAGGATGCCCCGTCCCGACTTCCCGAAGACCCTTGCCGAGTTCCAGGTGCGTTTTGCTACAGAGGACGCCTGCCGGCGATACCTCATGGAGTCGCGGTGGCCGAACGGGTATCGGTGTCCTCGGTGCGGACATGCGGACGCCTATCCGGTGGCGGGTCGGGGGCTGCTGGCAGTGCAGCGCGTGTCGCTACCAGGTCTCGGTCACGGCGGGGACGGTGATGCATCGTACGCGCGTGCCCTTGCGCGATTGGTTCTGGGCTGCCTACCTGGTGACCACGCATACGCCGGGGTTCTCGGCGTGGCAGCTCCAGCGGCAGCTCGGTCTGGGACGGTACGAGACCGCGTGGACCATGCTGCAGAAACTCCGTCGCGCGATGCTCCGTCCCGAGCGCGACCACATCGCCGGCACCGTCGAAGTGGATGAGGCCTATGTCGGCGGCGTAGAAGAGGGCCGGGGGGCGGTCGGAAACGCGACAGCAGCAAGTCGATCGTCGTCGCGGCAGTGGAAGTGCGTGGCCGCGGCACCGGCCGAATCCGGCTCGGCGTGGTGCCTGACGTGTCGGGCCTGTCTCTGGTCGGGTTCGTCGAAGCCAGCGTGGCGCCCGGGAGCACGGTTCGGACGGACGGCTGGCAGGGATACGCGCCGCTCAAGCAGCATGGGTATGATCACCGGCCCACGACTCAGGGAGTGCCGAAGGAGGCCGCGACGTTGTTCCCGCGGGTCCATCGGGTCTTCACTCACCTCAAGACGTGGCTCTGGGGCACTCACCGCGGCGTGAGCCGGAAACACCTGCCCCACTACCTCAACGAGTTCGTCTTCCGGTTCAACAGGCGCCGTACACCCATGGCGGCCTTCCAGTCGCTGCTTAGCCCGCGCTTATCGCCACCGTCGCCATCGGCCTCGCCTTCGCCGCTCTTCGGTGGCTACATCGCCGTCCGGTCTGCATCTGCCGCCGCTCGTGGGCTACCTGGTGGCGGGCATCGCCGTCGGGCCGTTCACGCCGGGGTTCGTCGCCGATCAGGAGCTCGCGCCCGCAGCTCGCGGAGATCGGCGTCATGCTGCTCGATGTTCGGCGTCGGGATGCACTTCTCGCTGCGCGACCTCCTCGCGGTGCGCGCCGTCGCGCTGCCCGGCGCCCTCGCGCAGATCGTCCTCGCCACGGCGCTCGGCGTCGGCGTCGCGATGGCGTGGGGCTGGTCGCTCGGCGCGGGACTGGTGTTCGGACTGGCGCTGTCGGTGGCGAGCACCGTCGTGCTGCTGCGCGCGCTGGAGGCGCGGGGCCTGCTGGAGTCGGGTGACGGGCGCATCGCGGTCGGCTGGCTGATCGTGGAGGACCTCGTGATCGTCCTCGCGCTCGTGCTCCTCCCCGCCCTCGCCGAGCCCCTGGGTGGACGGGCGTTCGACGGCAGCCCGGCGCCGGGCAACCTCTGGATCACCGCTCGGCCTCACGCTGGGCAAGATCGCGCTGTTCGCCGTGCTGATGCTGGTGGTCGGCGTGCGAGTCTTCCCGTGGCTCCTCAAGCGGGTCGAGGACACGGGCTCGCGCGAGCTGTTCACCCTGGCCGTGGTCGCGCTCGCCCTCGGGGTCGCGTTCGGCTCCGCCAGCTCTTCGGCGTGTCGTTCGCGCTCGGGGCGTTCTTCGCGGGCATGGTGATCAACGAGTCGGACCTGAGCCATCGTGCGGCGACGGATACCCAGCCGCTGCAGGACGCGTTCGCGGGGCTCTTCTTCGTGGCCGTCGGGATGCTCTTCGACCCGGAGATCCTGATCGAAGAGCCGCTCAAGCTGCTCGCGGTGCTCGCGATCATCGTCGTGGGCAAGTCGCTGGCCGCGCTCGGCATCGTGCTCGCCCTGCAGTACCCGCTGGGCACGGCCTTGTCCGTCTCCGCCGCCCTGGCGCAGATCGGGGAATTCTCCTTCATCCTGGCCGGCCTCGGCGTGAGCCTCGGCCTCTTGCCGCCGGAAGGACACACCCTGATCCTGGCGGGCGCGATCCTGTCCATCACCCTCAACCCGCTGCTGTTCAGTCTCGTGTCGCGGCTGAAGGTAGCCCCGGCGGCAGCAGCGCGACTGTCGCAGCGCCTAGTTGCTCTTTTCCTGCTGATTCCGGAGCTTCCTGAGGTGCAGCTTGGCCACGTCGACCCAGTCCTTCTCGGACGGGAGCAGACCGGCGAGCGCGATATAGCGCTCCCAGAGCGAGATCGACTCCTTGGCATCCACCTTCTCGTAGACGAGGGCGAGGTTGTAGAGCGCGCCGGTATTCTTGCCGTCCGCCTCGACCACCTTGCGGTATTCGCCGATCGCCTCTTGATACAGCCCCTTGTCCTCGTAGACCTCCGCCAAGCCCATGCGCGCGTCGAGGAAGCTGCCGTCCAGCTCGATGGCCTTCTTGTAGGCCTGCACCGACTCGTAGTACAGGCCCTTCTCCGAGTAGTAGAGCTTGCCCAGGCTCACGTGAACCTTGGCATTGAGCGGGTTGAATCCCAGCGCCTTCTGATAGGCGACGACCGCCCCGTCCACGTCGCCCTTGGCGGCCTTGGCGTCGCCCAGCCCCACGTGCGCGTCGGCGAAAAACGGCCGGATCTCGAGCGCCTTGGCATAGGCCTCGATGGCCTGGTCGAACGGGCGCTGCGGCGCGGTGAGGAAGAGGTCGCCGAGCGCCTTGTAGGGCTCCGGATACGCCGCGTCGAGCTGGGTCGAGGCGCGGAACTGCGCCGCGGCCTTCCAGCGATTGCCGAGGTTCTGGTGGACGGCGCCGAGCGTGTACTGGGCGACCACGAACTGGGGATCGATCTCGATCGCCTTGCCGATCAGCTCGACGGCCACCTCATTGCCCTCCTGCCCGCCGCGGTACGCCGCCTCTTGCCCTCGCACGAAGGCCTCGAAGGCGCGCTGCGAGGTCGTCGGGCTCGCCCATTTCTGCACGCGGGCGCTCTCGCTCTCGCTCAGGGTGATCTTCAGCGCGCGGGCATAGGCCACCGGAAGGCCGCGAAGCCGCTCCATGAGGGTCCCGTCCGCCACCGCGACGGGGTCGAGCGCGATCCGCTCGCTCCGCTCGCCCTTGAGCTCGACGTAGCGCGGCACGATGGACAGATCCGCCCCCGCGCGCCGCACCTCGCCGTAGACCGCGACATCCGCTCCGAGGATGCGGGCCGCCGCGAGCGCGGCCTGATCATCCCAGGCGTCCGACCGGGACAGCCGCTTGAGGCGCTCGCGATCGATCTGGATCAGCGCCGGCATCTGCACGAGGCCAAGGCTCAGCGCCTGGGCAATGCCTTCCCGATCCACTGCTCCTCCCGCCCGAGGTCCCCGGTGGCATACGGCAGGACGATGACCGTTCGAGTCTTGACCGCCGCCTCCGCACCCACCGCGGTGAGGAGCGCGAGCGTGAGTGCCGCGAGGACGGCCAACTCAGGTCGCCGTTGGTGCTGTCATCTCCGGGCCCTCCTTTCCACTCGCCACGCGTGCCCCTTGAACCACCCAGCATCCAGGTGACCAGGGCCAGATCCCGACTTCGCCGCAGGGCGATCAGGCCGGCTTCGGCTCGGACAGCCTGCCTCCTCCCGTCATCTGCCACAGCGCACAAGAGGGCTTCGTCCACGCCGAGGTCTCTGAACTCTTTCCCGTACGGTACCACCCTCCCGCAGGCTGGGAGCCGACCATCTGTCCGTTCGCCACCCCCTGCTGTTCACTCTCGTGTCGCGGCTGAAGACGGCCCGACCGGCGTAGCAGCGACTGGAGCGGCGACCGCTCGCTGCAGAGGGCACTTCCCTGCCGTTCGCGCGAGCCGCGGCTTCGGTGGTGCGCGTCTTCAGTCGCCGATCATGACCTCGATGGTCGCGGGCCGCGCCGACACACGCGCCCTCGGGCATCGCGATGGACGAGATCGATCGTTCCGCGCTGGCCCGTCGGCGCGTCGCCGGGCGCGCGGACGAGGAGCCGAAAACGGTCCGGCCGGGGCAGGTGGACGGGCAGTCTTGCCACGGGCCCAGCGGGGAACGGGCGAGCCCTGGACAGTCTCGAAGCCGGCAGCGGTCAGGCGTGGACCGTCTGCGCCGCCTCAGGATCTCGGACGGAGCCGCGGGGGCGGCAGCTCACCGCGATCGAGCGCGCGGCTGATGTCGGCAGGTGGAGTGCTACGAGGACGGCCAACTCCGGTCGCCGTTGGGCTGTCATCTCCGGGCCCTCCCTTCCACTGCCACGCGTGCCTTGAACTCCGAACTCCTGCCCGTAGCCGGTACCATCGCTCCCGCTGCGCTCGCTTGCGGCACTAGCGCGACGTCAGCGCCGGCGCGGGCAGCAGCGTCTCGAGCAGCGCGCGCATCTCGGCGCCGTTCCACTCGCGGGCACCGATCGCCATGCCCGCCACCTCCCCGCCCGGCTTCACGAGGAACGTCGCGGGAAGGCTCGTCACGCGCCAGGCCTTGGACGCCGCCAGATCGGGGTCGAGCGCGATCGGGAACGTGAGCCGCTGATGGTCCAGGTAGGGCGCGAGCAGGCCGCGCGGCGCGCCGCGATCCACCGACACGCCGATGACGACCAGCCCCCGCGCGCGGTACGCCTGCCAGAGCGCCTCGAGGGCCGGCATCTCGACGGTGCACGGCGCGCACCACGTGGCCCAGAAGTTCACGACGACGAGCTTGTCGCCGGAAGGCCTCGAGCGACACCTGCCCGTCGGCGGGGAACGTGCGCAGCCGGAGGCCGGGGCCGCGCTGGCCTTCCTTGAGCTCGGTCACGCCGGCCTTCTCCGAAGGCGTCGAGGTGGGCGTGGTGATCGCCGTGATGGCCGCCATCCTCGCCGGCCCGCCGCGCGGGCAGCGCCCAGAGCACGAGCGCCAGGGCCGCCACGGCCAGCCCCACGCGGACCGTGACTCTATCGGTGGCTTTGCCGAGTGCTGGACGCATAACCTTGCCGCGCTCGCAACACCCTGAACGGACAGGTGGACTTCGAGCTCGTCGACTATATCGTCCCCAGGGGCTCGCGTCGACCTGCCCTCACGCCGCCCTCGGCGCTCCCTGGGTATGCCCTGAGAAATCCCCAGGTTCCCCCGGACTTCGGCCGGCCGTCGTCGCTAGAGTTGGCGGCATGGAGCAGATCACAGCGCACCGAACGGAACGAGCGAAGGAGAGAGACGTTGAGCCCACGGGAAGCAGGCGGTCTCAGGAAAGGAGGAACGACAGCTCGGCCCCGACACATTGCAGTGAACGCCCAACACCGGCGGGCGCATGACAGCCCCCGAGGAGGACGTACCATGACCTTCTTGTCTCGAAGCCTGACGATGACCGCTCTCGCCACCCTTGCCGCGCTTACGAACGCGGGCCCTCGGCGAGGCGCAAACACTCCGGTTCCAGCTCCAGCCGGCTCTGCAACACGATCACCTTGGCGCTGCATGCCGTCTTCCTCACAGGATCTCATCGGCGTCGTTGGATATGACGACAATTGCGGAGAGAACCCGCGCTCGCCAATCCATGGCACGGCGGTCATCAACCCGGACGGGGCCTCAGCATTGGCTACACCACCAGTCTGTCGGTACTCCGTCTACGGTCGGTCGGATGTAGGACTGCAGACAAACGTGGAGTGGCCTGCGAACTCGGACGTCGGCTCCTGGACCGACGACGACGGCAATAGCGGGACGTTCCTGTTCGACATCCTCGACCAGAAGTCGGGCTAGCCGAGTCGCGGATCTCGGTAGCCCGGCGCGGCGCCGGGTGGCGCGATGCCCCCGGCGCCTGGCACCATGCGCGCTAGCCTGGAAAATTCACGAACGTACGGTCACCACTGCGCCGAGCGCCACAACGGGTCGTAGGCGTGAGCAAAGGGGGCCCGACATCTCGACTGGGCGTCCAATCGGCCCACGCAGCGCCTCGTGCGCGAGCGACGGGCTGGATGAGCGTGACAGCAAAGCCCTCGGTAATGACAGTACGCCTTTGGGGGAATGGGAGCGTTGGGGGAACGACGCGGTCAGGGCGTCGCGCCGACGGCGCGAGCGAGCCGCTGCCACGTCGGCAGCCACGGGGACGTCGCGGGCAAGTGCAACACGATCCGACGCACCGAGCGCTCGACCCACACCGCGAGCTTCAGCAACCGCTCGCGCAGCGTCGTGACCTGCGCCTCGGCACAGGCCGTGCCCGCGGCCCGGCGGCGCAACTCCTGGAACAGGACGTAGGCCGCCAGCGTCAGCAGCACCCGGAACTGGTTGGCCAGGAACCGCTCGCAGCTGGTCCGGTCCAGCTCCAGCCCGTGATGCAGCTCCTTCAACCGGTTCTCCACGTCCCCCCGCCCGCAGTAGAACTGGTAGACGGCCTCCGGAGGATCGGGCAGGTTGGTCACCACGAAGCGCGGGTTGTTCTTCGGATCGCGCCCGGGATGCCGCACGACCTCGGCCTTGATGATCACTCGCCGTTTGCGCTTCCAGCTCCGCGCCGCGTACCGCGTCTCGCCATACAGATGCGCCGTCTGGCCGGTGGCCTTGGATTGCATCCGAGCCTTGCCCATCAGCCGGCGCGCCCGCTTCTCCAGCCGGCGGTTGCTCGCCATCGCTACGACGTACTCGACCTGCTGCTGCTCCAAGAACTGGAAGACCTTCGGATGGGCAAAGCCCCCATCCAGCCGCACTCGGTACGTCGCCCCGCGAAAGGCGGCGCGCAGCTTGGCCAGCAGGCGCCGCAGGAGGCCGCGCGCCCCCGCGTCGCCGGCGCGTTGCCCGGCCGCAGCACGGCCGCCACCGCATACTGCGCGGCCTCGTCGTTGAAGGTCACCGTCGCCACGATCGGCAGGTAGCACGCCGTGTCGTAGTGGCCGTTGAAGAAGGTGAACTCCTGCTGGCCGTGGGTCGGGTCGTCGGTGGGGTCGAGATCGATCGTGATCCGCGTCGCCCGCCCCTTGAGGCGCCGCCGATGGGTCTCGATCACCGTGTCGGCCAGCACGTGCGCCATGTCTCGCAAGGGCGCCCACGGCACCGCGTTCTCGAAGCGCGACAACGTCGGCTGCGAGGCCAGCGCCTGACCCGCGATCGGATCGCGGTCGAGCAGCAGCTTGTGGATCGCATCGTCGGCCAGCCGGGCCGCGTCGTTGCAGTCCGCGTAGCCACAGGCGAGCCCGAAGACGCGCTGCCGCACCAACTCCAGGGTCTGATGCTGTACCTTGCCCGCCTGGCGCTTGTCTACCAAGCAGCCGGCCAGTTGCTTGGTCAGCTGCAATTGCGTATCGAGACTCTTCAGCAGGACCGCCCCACCGTCCGAACTGGCGTGCGGCTGGTCGAAGGCCGCGACAATCGGCTTCCCTTTGGGCTCGAATCCGAACGTGATTTGCGGTATACAGGCTGTAGCCATCGAGCCTCCTCGTGTGTGCGCCTAGATACGTCTCGACACCGCATCTATAGCACCTCGGCGAGGTTCGGTGGCCCTTCTCTTTCATCGTTCGTGAATTTTCCAGGCTAGGAAGCCGTAGGAGAAACGCTAGAGCGATGAGAAGGGTCCAGCTGCGAGGCGGCGCCCGATGGCCGGCACGCGAGGCGTACTCGCGTAGGGGAGTGCGGGGCCATGTCTGGGCCCCGCAGACGAAAGTTCGTCGGCCCGATTGTCTCGCGCGTTACGTGGCACGGCGGTCGAGGGCGCCGTACCTCCGCAGATGGGCCCTTATCATCGCTCTAG
>ERZ1370068.1779-contig-11720_pt1 | contig 16221 bp, 24 predicted proteins | sample MGYA00561227_ERZ1370068 | MGnify/ENA primary metagenome ERZ1370068 (study PRJEB38410, sample SAMEA6850437) | metagenome | study: Metagenomic assessment of the ecological functions of the soil: analysis of the soil microbiota associated with the...
GGGTCTTGGGTCTTTGGTCTTAGGTCTTTGATTTGCCCTTAGTCCGAACCAGGCATTAAGGAGCAACAAATTCAAAAGACCAAAGTCCAAAGACCCAAGACAACGTCCTTTTAAGCGACCGATGCTCGCAGTCAGGACATGTTGGACGCACAACGAACTACGGGGATTGCGGCCGAGGCTGGGTTCAAGCTTCGCGGACTTCGGTGGTGGATCGTCGGATTGATCTTTCCTCGCCACGCTGATCAATTACATCGATCGGTTGACTATCTCGGTATTGGCGCCGGTGATCACTCACGATCTTGGCCTCACCAATACGGAGTTTGGCGGCATTCTTACCTGGTTTCTGCTTGCCTACACCATCAGCCAGGGCCTTTCGGGAAAGCTCTACGATCGCATCGGTACCAAGCGAGGCTTCGTCTGTTCGATTGTGCTTTGGTCCATCGCTGCCATGTCGCATGCGTTCGCTCGCGGTTTGGCCAGCCTCAGCGTTTTTCGTTTTGTGCTCGGATTCGGTGAGGCAGGTAACTGGCCCGGCGCTGCCAAGACCGTGGCCGAGTGGTTTCCCATTCGCGAGCGTGCCTTCGGAATGGCCATCTTCAACAGTGGAGCCGCGATCGGTTCCGTGGTTGCGCCACCGCTCATCGTTTGGCTGAGTCTGACCTACGGTTGGCAAACGACGTTTCTGGTGACTGGATCGCTCGGTTTTGTCTGGTTGGTACTGTGGCTGATCTTCTATGAGACACCGGATCGCCATAAGTGGTTAGGTGAAGGGGAACGCCGATTCATCCGCGAGGGCCAGCAAACCGAGGGCGCGGCAGATGCTCTCGCAAAGAACGATCCGCGTCCCTCGGATGGCGCGAGCTGCTGCGTTATCGCCAGGTTTGGGCGATTGTCCTGGCGCGGTTTCTGACTGACCCAGTCTGGTGGCTCTACATCAGTTGGTTGCCGAAATATCTCGCCGATGCGCGAGGCTTCTCGCTTGTCAAGATTGGCCTATTCGCACTGGGTGCCGTATGTAGCCGCCGATGCCGGCAGTCTTTCAGGAGGCTGGTTGTCCGGATACTTAATCGCCCGGGGTTGGAGTGTCGACCGGTCCCGAAAGTTAGTAATTCTAATAGCCGCATTATTAATGCCGGCCGGAATTCTTGCGGCTTTCGCGCACGATGCGATGGTCGCGCTCGCATTGATAGGCGTTGTGCTTTTCGGATTTCAGGTTTGGATCAACAACGTGCAGACCTTGCCCAGCGATTTCTTCTCTGACAAAGCAGTTGCATCCGTCGCGGGTTTGGGTGGAACCGGCGCGGGCATTGGTTCGATGATTTTTATTTTCGGTACAGGGCTGGGTGGTGGACCACTTTTCATACGTACCGGTGTTAGTGACGGCGGGATTACTCGCCCCCATCGGGACTCTGGTTTTATTTGCACTTTCCGGTCGCATCGAGCGCGTATCGCTACGGCCGTCACTAAGACCAACAGCTGGTTAAAGGTCTTTATCTTAGGAGATTGACGTGGGACATTCTTTCGATCTGAAGGGACGGGTGGCGCTTGTCACAGGTTCATCATCGGGAATAGGCCGCGCCGCCGCGGAGGCCCTGGCCGCGAATGGTGCTCGAGTAGCCGTCAATTTCCATCACAACGGAGCGGGAGCTGAAGCGGCTCGCGCAAAAATAGTTGGAGCTGGAGGCGAGGCCATTACCGTTCAGGCGGACGTCACGCAGGCGAGCCAGGTGCAGTCGCTGGTTGAACGAACCGTCTCAGAATTCGGCCCAATCGATATCCTGGTTAACAATGCGGGATCGTTGATCGAGCGTCTGAAGATACTGGAGCTGACGGAAGAGCGTTGGGATGAAGTGATCGATCTGAATTTGAAGAGCGCCTTTCTATGTTCGAAGGCCGTGGCTGCTTCAATGATGGAACGTAAGACGGGGGCAATCATCAACGTCTCCTCGATTGCGGGGCGCAACGGCGGGGCGCTCGGTTCGATTCATTACTCCGGCCGCGAAAGGTGGCGTGATCACATTTACAAAAGGCCTGGCCAAAGAGTTGGCGCCCTTCGGTGTTCGCGTAAACGCGATTTCGCCGGGAGTAATTGACACCCCGTACCACGAACAGTTCTCGTCACCGGAGATGATGAAAACCTACGCTGGCATGATTCCGTTAGGCCGTGTCGGCACACCAGCGGAAGTCGGGAAGGTCATTTGTTTCCTGGCCTCCGACGCGGCCAGCTATCTGGCCGGTGAGACTATTGAGATAAACGGCGGGATGTTCATGGATTGATCGCTGAGGTTGGTGCCGAGTGTGGGGCAATCAGTGATCCAGCTGGGCCATCTACCGATCGATCAGGGAGCATCATCATTCGCGTTCAAGCAAACAACTATTGCCCGCGCTTGTTAGCCATTGTGCTGGCGCTCGCTTCAACCTGTTTGCCAGGCGTATCTTCGCGGGCTCAGGATGCGCGTGAGCTGGAGCAGGAGCGGACTGCGAGCAACAAACTCAAAGGAGAACACCCGCTTATCGAGCTGATACGAACGCGCAAGTCCACGCTGCGGCCCGAGTTGTTGGGTGTTCATCCGCGTGTTTACCTCACCGACAAAGAGCTTGCTGAACTGCGCGAGCGCGCTCGCACGTCGCACCGTGAACTCTGGCAGCGAGCAATCGGCCACGTACGCGCGCTCGAAGCAGGCCCGCCGCCTCCGCCAGCCGAGAAACGCCGCCAACAGAATGACGTCGGCATAGCCATCGCGGAAGCCGCATTTGTTTACAAGATCGAAGGCGACAAAAAATATCTGGACGCGGCGCGCAAGTATATGGACGCGGCTGTCAGTTACGACATCTGGGGTTATGCGAACAATAAGCCAAACGTCGATTTGGCTGCGGGTCATCTCCTTTACGGACTGGCGTGGGGTTATGACTTGCTCTATCACGACCTCACTGAAAAAGACCGGACGCGTTATCGCGACAAGCTGATCAAGCAAGCGCGTCTGATGGCTGACTACTTCAAGCCAAAGCCCGGCAAGACGTTCGCCTACAGCCAGAATCACACGTTCATTCCCATCACGGGCCTCGGCGTCGCTGCCTACGCGCTTTATGACGAAACTCCCGAAGCGCCCGCGTGGGCCAGTCTGACTCGGGCCATCTACGATCGCGTGTTAGCGACCTACTCGCAGGATGGCTATTACTACGAAGGGTTTGAATACTGGATCTTCTCGACGCCGTGGTTGGTCCACTATCTCGACGCCCACGCTCACTCAACGGGCGAAGACCTGTACGATCGGCCGGGCTTTCGCCTGATGCATCAATACGTCGCGCACTCGATGTTGCCGAGTGGCAATTACGTCTTTGATTTTGGCGATATCTTCGAAGGGCCGCTGACGCGCGCAGGCAAAGGCGAAGACTACCCACGCACTCATCCGCAGGGTCATTTTCATACGAACTACAACTTGCTTTATCGCTTCGCGCAACGTTTCCAAAGTGGCGAGGCGCAGGGTGTCGCTGAGTGGCTGAAACGATTCGATCAGGTTAACGCTGAAGATTTTTGGTCGTTGGTTTGGTTTGACCCGAACCTCAAACCCGTGGCGATGGAGAAGCAAACGACTTGGCGTTACTTTCCGGACCACGAGGTCTTTTACTGGCGCAGCGATTGGTCAAAGGAGGCGACCGCCTTTGCATTTAAGTGTGGCCCGCCGGAAGGCCACCACACCGCAGTCTTACTGCAGCAGTTTCCCGACTGGCGTTTGTCATCGGGCCACGCCCACCCCGACGCAAACAGCTTCATTATTTTTGCTCGTGGCGAATATCTGACCGGTGACAGCGGCTACGCAGGTTTGCCCATGACCGAGCATCACAACACGCTGCTGGTCAATGGCAAGGGTCAAGCGAAGGAAGGTGCCGGTCACGACGTGTTTGCCGAGGTGCCTTACGATCGGCTGAATCAGATTCGCATCAGCGAAGTTAAGGTCGAGACGAATCAGGTCATCGTCCGTGGCGATGCAACCGCTGCCTACGGACCGGAACTGGGTTTGCGGAAGTTTGTGCGTGAGTTCGTCTACCGACCCGGCGCCGGCTTCATCGTTACGGATGATGTGGAAACGACCAAGCCCGCGGTCCTGACTTTCGCTGCTGCACGCGGACGACCACATCGAGAAAGAAGGCGGCTGCCTTTTCAGCATCAAAACAGGAAACGTGAAACTGTTGATCGATCCAACGATCGAACCACCGAACGAGCTTCAAAGCGCGATCGAAACTAACACGCTGACAGCCCCAGGCCCCCGGCGCCGTGGACAAGGGTGAGCGTCAGGAGCGCGGGCAGAAGCTTTTGCTTTCCACTCCAGCGCCAACTACGAGGGCGCGATTCAAATTGCGACTGAGCGTGGAAGACTAGGTGTGCGGACGGGCGGAGTGAAAACAATGCTCTGGCTCCAGAGGAGCCAAATGTCTATAGACTTTTAGCCGAATACCGTTTGGCGCTCCAGCGGAGCGCAACGTTCTGTTGATGAATACGTCGAACGTACATTTCGCTCCGCTGGAGCGAAGAAGAAGGTTACCGGCTCAGTAGTCTATAAACATTCGGTCCCTCCGGGACTGAGCGATTTGGTGCGAAACAAGAACATGACCAAATACATTCTGACCATACTGTTATTAGTTGGCAGCCTGCTCTGCAGCACCGGGTCGGCCGTCGCCGCACCGCGCGTCAAAGTTCTGAAGCTCTCGATCACTAATCCCACTGACCAATTGCGTCTACACGAGAACATCGTCGTCAGTGTTGCCGATTTGAAACGCGTGGCGGCGGACTTCCGAGCCGGCGACGTCATCGTCACGACCAGCGATGCTGCCACGCTCGAAGCAGACGCGCGCACTTTGCAAACTATCGAGCTGCCTTCACAGGCTGACGACCTGGATGGCGACAACAAATACGACGAGCTTGCTTTTCAGATCGAACTCAAGCCAAAGCAAACGCGCATTGTCACGATCGCCTACGGCGATACGACTACCATTCAACGTCTTCGCAGCGACTATCCCAAGCGCACGGCGGCCAAGTTCACCATGAAGTTCGATGGGCTCGCCTGGGAATCAGAAGCCTCGGCCTGGCGAATTTATTTCGACAAGCGCAACGCGATCGATTTTTACGGCAAGCGCCGGCCTGGGCTCTATCTCGAAATGTTTGGCTCGCCGGAGTACGTCTACAATTTAGAGTCGCCGCTGGGACGCGATATCTATCGTATCGGTGACGCTATCGGGATCGGCGCCGTCGCGGCGCTGGTTGATGGCAAAGTTGTGAAGGTCGCTGACGTCGCTAATCGCTCGTGGCGAATCATCAGTGCCGGGCCAGTGCGCGTGATCGTCGAGCTATCCTACAAGGGTTGGAAGGTCGCCGGCCGTGACGTGAATCTCACCAGTCGCATGACGCAGTGGGCCGGCAAGCATGGCTTCGAGCACCGCATCACGGCGGAAAACGCGGATGGTCTGACGCTGGTAACGGGAGTGGTGCATCATCGCCGGGCTTCAGGAAAAACTCTCGAGGCGAGTGCGGAACGATCCGCGCTCTAGTACGTGCTTGGTGGGGACCGCAGGTCGTTGAAGAAGGCCCGACCGCCACATCCATCCACAATCTTCCTGATCAGAATCTGGGCCTCGCAATCATCGCGCGGGGCGGCAAGAGCAAACTCGGGCCGGACGATCCGCTTAACCTTCTGATCTCAGCCGCAAGTGGTGAATGGTTCAGCCACCTGGTACGTGGTCGGCGTTTGGGATCAGGAGCAGAGCGACAACCTGACTGTCAACGCCCCGAATTCCGGCAAGCAGGTATCGCAACGGTTCGCTGGTCTTGCCGGCTGACTGGACCCAAAACCTCGACCGCCTTCTTCGACCAGGTAAGCGACACAAGACAGCGAATCACCAACCCGGCGCAGGTGAATTTTCTATCGCAGGTCGGCCGCGCCGCAATCGGCGCCGCCCGATACTCTGCAGCCGGCGCGCGCGAAAACCTACAGCGCGGCCATCGACCTGCTAAGGATCGCAGCCGAGCGTACGGCGCAAAAGTGGGAGCCGTTAATGGCAAAGTCGCCCGCCGCGGAAGTCGGTCGCGACAGTGGTCGAGGGTTCTTCACTGAAGGCGACAACCAAACAGGTGAATGGAAAGAACGGAAAGGGTTTTATTGGACCGGCAGTTTCTGGGTGGGCCAACTCTGGCAGCTTTACGCCAGGACTAAGGACGAACGCTTTCGGCGCTGGGCGGAATCGTGGAACGCGCGCTTGCTCGGCAAGGAGATGACCGAGGATCACGACGTCGGCTTTCTCAATTACTACTCTTCGGTCTTTGCTTACCGGCAAACTGCCGACCAGAAATACCGCGCCGGTGGACTGCGCGCTGCAGAACGCCTCAAGCAAATGCTATAACCCGACGACGGAACTGATAGCCGCGTGGTCCGTGGGCGGCGACGACACCATCATCGACACGATGATGAATCTGCAGATCTGGTGGTGGGCTGCGCGTGAGACGAACGATCCCGAGTGGCGAGCATTGGGTTTGAAACATGCACTCAAGTCCGCAGCGTGGCTGGTTCGCGCCGACGGGTCGGTAATTCAGTCAGTTCACTACAATCCCGGCGACACCCGGCAACAGTTCACCTCGGCGGGCCCGGCGCCGCAGGACGTAGACTGGTTCCTAACAACGCGCGGACCGGGCGAAAAAGATTTTCACGCACACTCATCAGGGTTTTGCCGCGGACACAACCTGGGCACGCGGCGCGGCCTGGGCGCTGTATGGGCTTCGCGGTCGCTTACGCAGAAACCAGGGATCCGCGCTTGCTAACCACTGCTGAAAAGATTGCGGCCTACGAGTTGGATCATCTGCCTGAAGACGGAGTGCCGTGGTACGACTTTGCCGATGAAGGTGTGCACTTTCGCAATCGAGACAGCTCTGCAGCGGCGCTGATGGCCGGCGGGCTGCTTCGCTTCTCAGAGCTGACTGCCGACAAGACTCGTGCCGCAACGTACCGCCGCGAGGGTGAGCGAATGGTGCAGTCGCTCATCGATCGGTATTTGACGCCAGTGGGAACTGGTGACAACACGCCCGTGGGCGTCTTGCGCCATGGCTCGAGCACCAGGCCTAACGACGGCATGCTGGTCTACGGTGATTACTATCTGCTTGAGGATCTCCTGTGGCTCGAAGACCACAAAGGAAGTAAGCAGTCAAGCAGGTCAGCAGTCAGCAGTCAGCGGAAGAATGAGGATGGTAGCCCGACCGTAAGGGAAGGCCGACTAACAGAAAGAAGGAAATCATGAGCACGCAGGCCAAAGAAGCGTCGGACCAACGGATTTTTCGCGGCACTGATCGGCATAAGGGCCGTTATCTCTCGATCACGCCGGAAAACAGTGCGATGAAGCACCTGGTGTATGGCCGGATCATTCTCGACAAAGAAGTTCCGAGCGCAGTCTTCGCCACCGGCGATTTTGAATCAGGCCTGATCTGTCTATCGGGCCAGTGCACAATCAACGCCGACGGGCAAACATTTGAGCTGGATCGCTACGACTCAATCTATCTGCCGCGCGAAACGGATGTGGAAGTGACGACCGCAAGCGCGGTCGATTTAGTGGAGTGCTCGGCTGCGGTTGAAAGAAATATCCGTTGCAGTTGGTGCGTTACGCTGATGTGGAAAAGGACGCGGCGCTCAAGTTCAAGACCGGCGGATCCGCAACTACTCGCACCGTCAACATCACGCTAGGCAAGAATGTTGAAGCGGGGCGCATTCTCGCCGGCTTCACGACTTCCGAACCTGGCCACTGGACCAGTTGGCCGCCTCACGAACACGCTGCGATGCTCGAGGAACTATACGTCTACTACGACATGCCTGCGCCCTCCTTTGGCGTCAATTTGTTTACACCAATCCGAACGAACCGGAATTCATCGGCGTGGTGCGAGACGGCGACGCCGTGATCATGCCCAAGGGTTTTCATCCGAATGTTTCCGTGCCCGGCCATCCGATCAACTTTGTGTGGCTGATGGCGGCGCATCGCGAGGTTGAAGATCGGCAATTCGGCGTGGTGACAGTGCAACCAGGATTCGACCAGGGCGGCAGTGGTCTCGAAGCGAAGCCGGAAATAGGCTTGATTAATGCGAAAGCGTGAGTAATGAAAAGAGTCGCCTGCCAGGGCGCCAGCTAGAAACTGCCGAGCACAGACACAATGGTTAAACTGCCCCTGACTTTATTTCGCGCCTGCGGCGCTGCGAAGTTTCAACCTATGCTACCTGGGCCGCTGGCCCAGAGCTTTTACATTTCGCGCCTTTGGCGCTGAGGTAGCCGCTTACGCAGGCTCTGTTAGGTGTGGTGGCCCTACTGGCAGCTATTTGCTTTTACTCACGGCGTCCTCAGCAAGTGGGCAAGCGGCTCGCTCAACAGAGCCCGCCAGCATTGAAACATCATCCTTCGACAACGAGGTGATGGACTTCTTCACCCAGGAGATGACAGCCCACCTCAATGAGATCAAGTCCTACAATCCGGCCCCGACAAAGTTTTTGGCGCCGGCGCGACTGGCGAGTACACCTGGGGCAGTTTTATGAACTCAGTCGGGGCATTTGCAGCTCTGGCAGAGAAAAGCAAGCTTGGCAACCACGATCTCGCCCGCGAGGTGGGCCAGGTCGGTCTACTCGAATACCGTTTGAAGGGCACGCGCTTCTCACAGCTATACGGAGTCCTGGCCCTGCGGTATTTCGGCAAGGACCTCGACAGCAATCCGGTTTGGCAGGGTCTGACTGAGGAGCAGCGATCGCAGTGGCGAAGTTTCCTTGACGTTTCCGCCTTTTACGATCCAAAGACACAACAAGTCATTAACCTTCCGGAAAACTATCTGGGAGTGGCCGCTCGGATTGCCAGTGTCAGCTATCAACTGGGATTGACCAAAGATCGGGCGTTGGTTGACGGCGTGATCACCCGCGCGGCCCAGCCATTCGTCCATCAGGGAATTTATGCGGACGATGCGCCGCCCACGGGTCGCTTCGATCGCTACTCAAACGAATACGCGCGGTTCGTCTGGGAAGCTGCGGAAGCCGCAGATCGGAAAGACATTCTCGACGCGGTGCGCCCCTCGTTGAAAGAGCAGATGCGCTTGTGGTGGGACCTGCTTCTGCCCGACGGCTACGGTTACGCGTGGGGCCGCAGCATGGGTGTAGTTAGTTACATGGACACGCTAGAAATCGTTGGATTTCTCGCGGCGCATCCGGAATTCCGGCCAGCGCCGCTCGGAGAACTGGCAAGTGCTTACTACCAAGCGTGGCATTGGCTCAGGCATGACTACACCGACAGGACACACCAGCTTTCTGTTTTCGCGTTCGGGCGTGGCAACTATTCCTACATCACTCGCGACCGCGAATGGCAACAGACTATCAATTTTTTTGGCAAAGGCTCGCTGGCCCACGCCCGGTTCAGACAAGCGATGCGCCGGGAGAACATCACCCAGTTTTCGAGTGCGATCAAAAGACCCGACCTGGCCCGATTTGTTTTTTTCGTCAAGGTGATCGGCCGGCCGGAGTATGGTTGGTGCGCCAGGGACCAGTCTATTTCACTTTGCCAATCACGACGGGCACAAAACCTGGCGTTGCTGATTATCTGCCGGCGCCGCACGGGCTGCCGGGATTTGATAATCCGGTTGAGCAGGTCTATCCAGCTATGGTGCCGTTTCTCGAATTGGCCGACGGACGCGTAATCGCAGCAACCGACGGCGCGGATGAGATCGTGCCGGCGGCTGACGGGAAATCATTGCGTGTAGTTTGGCGGCGCTGGGCCTTAATTGGAAGCAAAGCCGGCCAGCTTGTCGATCCACACGTTACCAGCGAAGTAATCTGGCATCTGAAAGGGTCTACACTGACTCGCGATGAAACACTCAAATCGAGTGAACCAATTACAATCCGTCATTGGTCGATAGCGGTTCCGTCCACAGCGGCGCGCAATGAATCGTCGTTAATCGACGGGCAGCGAATGGATCATTTTGCCCTTGGTCAGAATCGTTTGACTCTTTCAATCAACGCGCGGGCGGACTGGCCGTTGAAGACATCGCTGTTGGCAACGGGCGACACTGCCCTGGGACGTGGCGCGCGGGGAGGATTCCGCTTCATCTCGTTTACGAATCGTGGGACTTGCGTTTAGTGCCCAATCGGGCTAACACCTGGCATTTGGTTACTGAGCTCTCACCGTCGGCGAAACCGCTCGAATAAGGAACAATTAAGATGGAAGCTATCAAAGAAATCCAACCACAGCACACAGACTGGAGCAACATTCCGGTCGAACAATTGGAGCCGGGCATTGAGCGACAAATGATTGTCGGGGGAAACCTGATGATCTGTCGCCTGCGCATCGCACCAAACGTGGTAACTCCCGCACATGATCATCCTCATGAACAATTGACAATAGTCGAACGCGGCCGCGCACTCTTTACGATCGGCGACGAACAACGAATCGCTCTGCCCGGTAATATCCTGCATTTTCCACCAGGGGTCTGGCATGGAGCCACGATGCTGGACGAGGAAGTGATCTTGATAGACGTCTTCTCGCCAATACGAGAAGACTTTCTAACTTGAGGCCTAGTCAGAGCGTCAGGCGCAATTTCGATTCTCTCGTGCGTTCTTAGAAAGTAAATGTGGACGCTCCTAAAGCTAATCAGTTTCGTTGGGCTGGTCTTCGCCGTTGTAGCAGTTACCGAGCGAGCCTCGCAGGGTAGCTTGCTGACCCCACTCGGTGGGACGCTGATAATTGAGAGCCCAAATGGTCGTGATCCGGGTCGGTTCTCTAATGACCGGTCCCCTAATGATGCGGAAAGATCACCATGCACGGATCGAAATGAAGCAGTACTCCGGAACATTCCGGTAAACGATGCAGAACAAGCGATCGCCTTGTTTCAGTGTTATTGGGAATCGATCGTTTTGTCTGGACTGCGCGACGAGAGTCAACAGAAAACTCTCGCGCGCACCATGACCGAAAGGGTGCGAACCAGGAAGACTCTCTCCGGGCGACTCGCGTCCTACCGAGAAATTCATCACCGCGTGGACGATACACTCACGCCTTCGGAGCGCAAGACCTTGATCCTCTACGGGGCGTTGGCAGATCTCGACAGGACCGGAGAGTGTTGGGTCATCGAGTCATTCGCAGGTTGTCCGTGCAGTGAAGTTGCGGGATACATTGACGCAAAAACTGGGCGGCTGATGTTCGTTTGGCTTATGCCGGAGGGGTGAATTTGATGGAATTAGCGTCTGCCATGAACAGACCTTCGGGGCGACACAATAGCCGAGACTCTTACGAGGGGCCTGCTAGGACGCGGCGTAACGATCATCTCATTCACCACGCCCACCACACCATTGGCGTGACGAACCGATTCCTCAATCGCTCTTTGTCCGCATAGCTCAGAGCACTGCCCTTTACGGTTACTACTCCGTCGCGGGCGAAAACGCAGACTTCCCGAGAGCATGTTTTCTCGCTCAAGCTCAGCTCTTGCAGCTGCAGCTCTTTCAAGACGGCTTGCTCGATCTCACTATCGGTTTTCCTGTGCATTGAAGGGTTCTCAGTGTGCTTCACAATTCCGTCGCCGGGCAGACTGCAAATTCCGAGACTGCCGAAAGCCGGCTATGAAAACGTGAACGGAATTATGATCGAGAGCCTGGGCTTGGCTTTGTTGCCTCAGGCTTTACTCCAAGAGCTACGCAGTCAGAAATGAAGATGCGTCCCGCCAGTGCCTCGATGATTGCGGTTCGCAGGTCCAACTCCATGCGCCGCTTGACGACGTAACCTGAGGCACCCACTTTGAGAGCTGCCTCCAAAAGTCCAGGTCTTCGTGAATGGTCAGGAAAACGATTTTTGCAGTCGAACCGCCTTGCCTTAACCGCGTGTGCCGTTTCGATACCGTTGAGAACAGGCATCGAGATATCCAACAGACAAACGTCGGGGCTGTGATCTTTGCGGCTGCTTCCAGTAACGCGAGTCCGTTCTCCAACGAGTCGAGTACTTCGAATTCGTTTTCCAGAAGGCGCTTTATCTGGTCCCGCATCTCATCATGATCATCGGCCAGTAGAATTCGAGCGCGGTTCACCGATTTCTCTCTCTTCATCAACCCTGGTCACCGTTTCCATCGACTCGGTTTGAGCCGGCGGAAAGTGGAAATTGCACTTAATCATACTAAGGGCCTTCGTTGGTAAAGACACTGGTAAAAGTGACAGGGAAGGAGGTTCCGCAAGAGAGCGATGTTGCCCGCTTCATCGAAGGATTGCGGATCCCGACAAAGCGAGCTGCTATCAATGCGTATCTGGAATGGCTTGAGAGAGTTCGATCCAGCGGCGTCCGGAGCCTGATTAACCGTCCGAGACGCCGCTTCTTTCCCCGCATCCAGCCTTCATCACGCGGCCAACTGAGGAGTATTCAGCGCGTACTGCACCAGCTCCGCGCTGCTCTTAATCCGAAGATGCTCCATCATCGCGTACTTGTGGAAGGCAACAGTCCGCGGGGACAGCTTAAGAATGAACGCCGCCTCTTTCATCGAGCGCCCTTCAATCAGCAGTTGTAAAACCTCTTTCTGACGCCGCGTCAGATGGTTCGCGCTCTTCAGGTTTTTGAAGTGGTTGACAGCCGAGCCCACAATGTCTTCGGTTAAGAGCGGAGTGACGTAAGAGTTGCCGCGAGCAACCTTACGGAGGGCTTCAACTAATTCCGAGCCGCTGGAGTTCTTAAAGAGATAACCATTCGCCCCGAGGCGAAAGGCTTCGGCGGCTATTTCCGGATCCTGATTCATCGTGAGATAGATAAGCTTCACACCCGGAATCAACTTCTTGAGTCGCCGACCGGCATTCAGACCATTCATCTTCGGCATGCCAACATCGAGGACGATGACATCTGGCTTGAGACGCGGCGCGCCCTCAACCAGTGTGCAGCCATCGGCAAACGTGCCTACTACTTCAAATTCAGGTTCCAGCAGTTTCCTGAGAGCATCCAACATCAAGCGTGTGATCGTCAGCCAGAATAACTCGGGTACCTAACATAAGTTCCTCCAGTCAGAAAACGCTCTTGGAGTCTCATTGGAATACAGACCACAGTGAAAACCAAGAGCAGGGAACGATTTCGTTGACCTTAAACACTTGCAGTTTCCAGTTCACTGAATTATGGGAGACGGAGACTTCAATGACGGTGCCGTGCATGGGCTTTGAACGGACCTCCATCTTTCCACCTACGATCCGCAGCCGCTCACGCATGCTGGTAAAGCCGAGACCCTTCTTCAATGCTTCGGATTCCATATCGAAGCCGCAGCCGTCATCTGACACTGTCAGACGAATTTCGTCGTTGCTGGTGGCGAGCGTCACCTGGACCGACTCGGCGCCACTGTGTTTCGCACAGTTCCGCAAGGCCTCCTGAGCAATGCGGAAGACGCAGAGGGTCACATCCTTCGGAAGATCGTCGGGGAATTCGCTTTGCTGAAACTCAACCTCGAGATTCCCGAGCGCGCAGAATTCCTGACACAAACTTTTGACCGCCGGCGCCAGTCCGAGGTAATCCAACTTTGACGGATGCAATTTGTAAGAGAGTCGATGAATGTCGGCCGAGATTTCTTTGGCGTGGCTCTGGACGCTCTTAAGTCGTCGTTCCAGGTCGATTGGTTGCTTGATCGTGGCCAGCTGTTCCAGCTCGATTGAGAGCAGGGCACATTCTTTGATTTAGATCGTCGTGAAGTTCGCGTGCGACTCGTCGCCGTTCCTCTTCCTGGGCGTTGATTAGGCGACCGCTCAGGTTCCGGAGTTCATTTTCGTTTTGCTTGCTCTTGGTGACGTCTATCGAAAAACCGCGAATCGTTTTCGGACTGCCCTCTTCGCGAATCACAGTCACCAGGTTATGAAGCCACACCACCCGCCCGTCCTTCGCAATCATTCGGCATTCCAGCTCGTAAGTTATCGCGCGCGTTTGAGTACTCCAGGGTCTTGGCCATCGCTCGCCGGCGATCGTCAGGATGAAGGTGGGCCGGCCAGAAATCAGGCTGATACCAATCTTCAGTCGGATAGCCGAGCATCTCGGGCGCCTGGTCGCCGACATAAGTAAAGGCAGAGATGGGACAGTTAGCCTCCCAGGGAAGAATGTGGGTCACGTTCAGCAAAAGCTGGAAACGCTCGGTTTCTTTGCGCAAGGCGGCTACGGTGCGGATGTATTCAACCTGATTTTCAACGCTTTCGAGCATAGGGGAAAAACTCACTTCCATCTGAGGGGAAATCGGGAACTGTTAATGTGAGATCGGGGATTGCGCCTCCAGGGCCGTGGCGTCACTCGATTCGGTCCTAACGCTTCCTTCCCGACGGCGCGCGAAAACAGGTTGAAAGTCAGATTCGAGCGACTACTACTCAGCAGTCTCAACGAACCAATCAGGACGGCAAAGTGGTCGGACTTCAAGTGGTTCTCCCACGCAGCCAGGGTGTCCCACTCACCGATTAACATGAGCGAGTTTTGATCCTGGACTTCTCCATAAAAACTGTAGGTGCGGCAGCCCTTCTCGATGCCTGATCGGATCAAGCAGGGCAGAGATCGTCAGGCACAACTCCCGGCGATTCTCGGGGCGAACCGTGATTCTGGCAGCGCTGATAATTTCTCCGCTTCTTTCGATCATTTTCATCTGACCCTCTGTTCAAATAGAGATCGATTTCGGAAAACCCTGGTACCCGAACCTGGGATTTTTACTTAGAACCTGGGAATTTTACTTAGTCACTTAGTCAGACTCGATTGTCAGTTGTTAGCTGCAAACCGTGTGCACAAGCACGGTAGAGTTGCCGTGAGACGGTTAAGGTGAAGCCGTCGCAAGCAATTAGAGCTTTTGCGGAAAATACGGGAAAGGGCATCGATGGAAGCTTGAGGGCCGTCACATATGGCGGAATCCGCCAAATATGGAGGCGATAAAATTTGGCAGTTTAGATCAGGGAGAGAAATGAGCTTGCCCGTCAAGCTGATTCGACAAATCGAAGGCTGCGTGAGGGCGCGAGAGTGAGCCTTTGCTGGTTACGGAAGCTCCTGTTTATGGATGTCAAGTTTGTTCATCCGAGCGCGCAGAGTGCTCGGGTTCATGCCCAGAGTTCGGGCGGCGCCGCGCCGGCCTTCAATTCTCCAACTGGTTTCACTGAGGATGCGAATGATGTATTCACGCTCCATTTCATCGAGCGTCTTACTTGGCGAGAGCTTAATTGCTCCGCTGAGCGTTCGTCAGGAAGTCTTCGCCGATGCGCAGCACCGATCCCTGCGAATTGATAACGGCTCGTTCGATCACATTGGCGAGTTCCGCGCACGTTTCCCGGCCAGGGTACTGACTCAAGCTCCGCAGCGTTGCCGGAGAAACCGAAGAGATCGCTTTTCCGAGCTTCTTCGCGAACACGCTTGACGAGATGCTCGACCAGGAGTGGGATGTCCTCGCGGCGATCGCGCAGCGGCGGCACGGTAATCGGGAAAACGTTCAGCCGAAACCACAGGTCTTCGCGAAAGAGTCCCTTCTTGACGTCAACGTCCAGATGGCGATTAGTGGCCGCAATGATCCTGACATCGGCCTTGATTGTTTTGGAGCTGCCCAGCCGTTCGAATTCGCCCTCCTGAATAACGCGCGGAGCAGCTTGACCTGTAAGTCAATTGGGAGCTCGCCAATTTCATCCAGAAAGATGGTGGCGCCGTCGGCCAGTTCAAAGCGGCCAATCTTGCGAGCCACGAAGCTCCGGTGAAGGCGCCCTTTTCGTGGCCGAACAACTCGCTCTCGATCAGGCTGGCCGACAAAGCAGCGCAATTGACTTTTACCAGCGGACGATCTCGCCGTGAGCTGGCGCTGTGAATGGCGCGGGCGATCAGTTCTTTGCCGGTGCCGGTCTCGCCGGTAATGAGGACCGTCGAATCAGTGGGCGCGACTTGCTCTATTTTGAAGAGCACATATTTCAGCGCGGCACTGGCGCCGATAATCTCGCCGAAGTTTTGTCCCAACTTGATCTCTTCCTGAAGATAAATGTTCTCTTCCTGAAGTTGGTTCTTCAGACGGCTCACCTCTTCGTGGGCCATGCGCAGAGATTCTTCCGACTCTTTTCGAGCGGTAATGTCCATGCACGAGCCGATATAGCCGAGGAACTCTCCGCTCGCCGAGAAGCGAGGCGTAGCGCTGTCGATGATCCAATGGTAATTACCATCGGCCCGCGAACCCGGTACTCCATGCTGAACGGTTCGCGGCGATCGAAAG
>ERZ1370068.2044-contig-1203_pt1 | contig 16221 bp, 20 predicted proteins | sample MGYA00561227_ERZ1370068 | MGnify/ENA primary metagenome ERZ1370068 (study PRJEB38410, sample SAMEA6850437) | metagenome | study: Metagenomic assessment of the ecological functions of the soil: analysis of the soil microbiota associated with the...
GGTAGTACTTCGTTCGGTTGTATTGCTCTTTTTGACAGCGTTCCGCGCGGTTGATATAATTCGGACTGGTTCAGTCGTATATCCATGGCGCCTCCAACTGTCCCGGCTGTCGGTGTTTCCGTTCTCGATCTCATCGGCCCGCACCCCCCTCATCCGCCTCCGGCTGCTCCGAAGAGAGAGTGCCCGGGCGTCGAGATTTACGCGAAGGCCGAGTGGCAGAATCCCGGCGGGTCGGTCAAGGATCGCGCGGCGGCGCGGATGATCGCCGAAGGCGAGGCCTCGGGCGCGCTCACGCCTGGCAAGACGATCCTCGACGCGACGTCCGGCAACACCGGCATCGCGTACGCGATGATCGGCGCGGCCACGGGGTATAAGGTCAAGCTGTGCGTGCCGGAGAACGCGAGCCCCGAGCGCAAGCTGATCCTGCGGGCCTTCGGCGCGGAGCTCGTGCTCTGACGGATCCGCTCGAAAGCACCGACGGCGCGATTCGCGAGGCGCGGCGGCTGTGCGGAGGAGACCCGGACAGCTACTTTTATCCGGACCAGTACAACAACGACGGCAACTGGCGGGCGCACTACGACACGACCGGACCCGAGATCATCGAGCAGACGAGCGGCGCGCTGACGCATTTCGTCGCCGGGCTCGGCACGAGCGGGACGTTCGTCGGCACGCGCGCGGCGGCTGCGGCAGTTCAACCCGGCGATCAAGCTGATCTCGTTTCAGCCGGCGACCGCGTTTCACGGCCTCGAAGGCCTGAAGCACATGGAGTCGGCGATCGTGCCGGGGATCTACGATCCGACGATCGCCGACGAGGATCTGCGCGTCGAAAGCGAAGATGCGTTCGACATGGTGCGGCGGCTGGCGCGCGAAGAAGGCGTGATGGCCGGCATCTCGTCGGGCGCGGCGTTGCGCGCCGTGCTGCAGGTCGCGACGGGCCTCGACGAGCGGCGTCATCGTGACGGTGTGTCCCGGACGGCGCGGAGAAATATTTGACCGAGAAGTTCTGGACGGACGATGCCTGAGGTGAAGCGCGACGTGACGCAGTCGCTCGGTGAACGCGGCGATCGACCAGCGAGATCCGCCGCCACGGCGAAGAGACCTATCCGCACGAGTGTTGCGGCGCGCTCGTCGGCACCGGCGATCGCGTGACGGCGACCGTGGCGCTGCCGAACACGACGGAGGAAGGTCCGCGGCGGCGGTTCATGGTGCGGCCGTCGGACTACCGCGCTGGCCGAGCAGAAGCGCGAGCGGAGCTCGGCGGCGAGTCTGCTCGGGCTTCTATCATTCGCATCCGGATCATCCGGCGCGGCCGTCGCAATGACGATCTGGATCACGCGTGGCCGACGTTCGCGTACATCATCGTGGCCGTGGCGTCCGGGCAGCCGCGAGCGGCGATGACCGTGTGGTATCTGAAAGAAGACCGTTCCGCATTTCGACGAGGGCGAGCTCAATGGCGACTAAGATTCTGATTCCCACGCCGCTCCGGCCGTTCACCGACAAGAAGGACGCGGTCGAAGTCGACGGCACGACGGTCGGCGAGCTGCTCGCCGACCTGACGACGAGAGCACGCGGGCCTCGAAGGCGCATCTCTACAACGACCGAAGGCAAGCTGCGCAGCTTCGTCAACATCTACGTCAACGACGAAGACATCCGCTACCTGCAGAAGGAGCAGACGCCGGTCAAGGCCGGGCGACACCGTGAGCATCATCCCGTCGGTCGCGGGCGGCGCCCGGCGAGCGGCAGAGCGCCGGCGGCACTGCCGGAGCTCACCAAGCGACGAATTCAAGCGCTACAGCCGCCACCTGATCCTGCCGGAGGTCGGCGTCGACGGGTCAGCGCAAGCTGAAGGCCGGCGAAGGTGCTCTGCATCGGCGCCGGCGGCCTGGGCTCGCCGGTCGCGATGTATCTCGCCGCCGCCGGCGTCGGCACGATCGGCATCGTCGACTTCGACGTCGTGGACTTCAGCAACCTGCAGCGGCAGATTCTGCACGGGACGCCGGACGTCGGCCGCCCGAAGCTCGACTCGGCGAAGGACCGGCTGCTCGCGATCAACCCGAACGTCAACATCGACACGCTACGACGACGGCGCTGTCGTCGGAGAACGCGCTGCGAGATCTTCGAGCCGCTACGACATCGATCGTCGACGGCACCGACAATTTCCCGACGCGCTACCTGGTGAACGACGCGTGCGTGCTGCTCGGCAAGCCGAACGCCTACGGCAGCATCTTCCGGTTCGAGGGCCAGGCGTCGGTGTTCGCGACCGAAGGACGGCCCGTGCTATCGCTGCCTCTATCCCGAGCCGCCGCCGCCCGGGCTGGTGCCGAGCTGCGCGGAAGGCGGCGTGCTCGGCGTGCTGCCGGGCATCATCGGCGTGCATCCAGGCGACCGAGACGATCAAGCTGATCCTCGGCGCCGGCGAGCCGCTCATCGGCCGCTTCCTGATCTACGACGCGCTGCGGATGCGCTTCCGCGAGCTGAAGCTGCGCAAGGATCCGGACTGCCCGGTCTGCGGCACGCATCCGACCGTGACGAAGCTGATCGACTACGAGCAGTTCTGCGGCGTCCGTCCAGCCGCGCCGGAGGCGCCGGTGTCGGGCAAGCAGCGACCGAGATCATCGGCGGTCGAACTGAAGAAGCGGCTCGACCGCGGCGACGTGCTGACGATCGTCGACGTCCGGGAGCCGAACGAATACCAGATCAACCGGATCACCGGCTCGATCGCTGATTCCGCTCGGCGACATCCCGAAGCGCTACGTCGAGCTCGACCCGAACGACGAGATCGTCATGCAGTGCAAGGTCGGCGGCGCGCAGCGCGAAGGCGGCCGATTTCCTGCGGTCTGAAGGGTTTACGAAGCGTGCTCAACCTCAAGGGCGGGATCCTCGACTGGATCGACAAGGTTGATCCCAGCCAGCCGAAGTACTAGTATGGAATCTAGGACTGTAGCGGTCGGATATTATGCTGAGGCTTTCGAAAAAGGCCGATTACGCGCTGATGGCCATGAAGCATCTGGCGCTTCGCGGCGACCGCGGGTCGTCGAGCGCCCGCGAGATCGCGGAGCAGTATGACATCCCGATCGAGCTGATGGCCAAGGTGCCTGCAGCGTCTGGTCCGGCGCGGGCTGCTGGCTGTCGCATCAGGGCACGCGCGGCGGCTATCAGCTGGCGCGCCAGCCGACTCAGATCATCGGTGGCCGACGTCATCCAGGCGATCGACGGCCCGGTGACGGTCACCGCCTGCTCGACCGACGACGGGCAGTGCGAGCAGTTCTCGAAATGCAACGTGCGCGATCCGCTGTGGCGGTGCGCGAGAAGATTCTGGCGGCGCTCGGCGAGTGCACGATCGCGGAGCTGGCGGCCGATCCACCGACTGCCAGCGCCCGGCGCGCGCCGCGGTGCTGCATACGCACGCATGCTGAGCCTAACGAGACGCGATATGGCCGTCAAGCCTCCGATCTACATGGACTACCACGCGACGACGCCGGTCGATCCGCGCGTCGTCGAGGCGATGCTGCCGTCACTTCACCGCAGCACTTCGGCAACGCGGCCAGCCGCAACCATCCGTTCGGCTGGGAGGCGGAGGAGGCGGTCGACAAGGCCCGCAAGCAGGTGGCCGGATCTCATCGGCGCGAACGCCGAAGGAGATCGTCTTCACGAGCGGCGCGACCGAGTCCGGACAACCTGGCGATCAAGGGCGTCGCCGAGATGTACCGCGAGAAGGGCAACCACATCATCACGTGCGTCACCGAGCACAAGGCGGTGATCGACACGTGCAAGCGCCTCGAGAAGGACGGCTACCGCGTCACGTATCTGCCGGTGCAGAAGGACGGCCGCATCAGCCTCGACGAGCTGCGCGCGGCGATCACCGACAAGACGATCCTCGATCACGATCATGACGGCCAACAACGAGATCGGCGTGATCCAGCCGATCGCCGAGATTGGCGCGATCGCGAAGGAGAAGGGCATCCTCTTCCACACCGACGCCGTGCAGGCCGTCGGCAAGATGCCGTTCAACGTCAACGATCTGCAAAGTCGACATGGCGTCGATCAGCGCGCACAAGATGTACGGGCCGAAGGGCGTCGGCGCGCTCTACGTCCGGCGGCGCAACCCGCGCGTGCTGCTCGCGCCGCATCATCGACGGCGGCGGCCACGAGCGCGGCATGCGGTCCGGCACGCTCAACGTCGCCGGCATCGTCGGCTTCGGCAAGGCCGCGGAGCTGTGCAAGCAGGAGATGGCGGCCGACACGGCAGCGCCTGCAGCGGCTGCGCGACCGGCTGAACGACGAAGCTGCACGAAGGGCTCGACGAGATCTACATCAACGGGTCGATGGAGCATCGGCTGCCGCACAACCTGAACATCAGCTTCGCCTACGTCGAGGGCGAGTCGCTGCTGATGGGCATCAACGACGTCGCGGTGTCGTCCGGGCTCGGCGTGCACGTCGGCCAGCCTCGAGCCGTCCTACGTGCTCGAAGGCGCTCGGCGCCGGCGACGATCTGGCGCACTCGTCGATCCGCTTCGGCCTCGGCCGCTGGACGACCGAAGAGGAAGTGGACTACGTGGCGGACAAGCTGACGATCGGTCGTGACGCGGCTGCGCGAGATGTCGCCGCTCTACGAGCTCGCAAAGAAGGCGTCGGATCTTGTCCACGATGCAGTGGCAGAAACGGAAGGGCTGACACGCACTGAGGACTGAATGGCTTACTCGAACAAGGTAATCGACCACTACGAGAACCCGCGCAACGTCGGCTCGCTGCCGAAGGAACGATCCGAACGTCGGCACCGGGCTGGTCGGCGCGCCGGAGTGCGGCGACGTCATGAAGCTGCAGGTCAAGGTCAACCCCGCGACCGGCGTCATCGACGACGCGAAGTTCAAGACGTTCGGCTGCGGCTCGGCGATCGCGAGCTCGAGCCTGGCGACCGAGTGGCTCAAGGGCAAGACGGTCGGACGAGGCGCTGGCGATCAAGAACACCGACATCGTGACCGAGCTGAGCCTGCCGCCGGTGAAGATTCACTGTTCGGTGCTCGCCGAGGACGCGATCAAGGCGGCGATCGCCGACTACAAGAAGAAGCAGGGGACGCAGTCGGCCGAGAAGGGCGCGGACGCGCAGCCGACCGCGTAACACAAGAGTGCAGAGCTTCAGGCCTGCCTCGTCAGGCCGATGCAGGTGCAGGCCCGTCGAGACATGATACCATGATTCAGATCTCCGAACGGCGCGCGCGCAAGATCCGCACGTTGATGGCCAAGCAGGGCATCGACGAGGGCGGGCTGCGCGTCGGCGTGAAGGGCGGCGGCTGCTCGGGCCTGAGCTACACCTTCGCGTGGGAGAAGCAGGCACGGACGGGCGACGAGGTGTTCGAAGGCCCGGACGGCGCGAAGATCTTCGTCGACAAGAAGAGCCTGCTGTTCCTGAACGGCACGGTGCTCGAGCTACGACACGAACCTGATCAGCCAGGGCTTCGTCGTTCAACAACCCGAACGCGAAGTCGACCTGCGGCTGCGGCAGCTCGTTCGGGGCTTAGAAATCGAGTCTCAAGCTCAGTTCGAAGTCTCGAACTACGAATGGAGCCTCGGGACCGGATCATTGAACTTCTGCAGTCGCACTTCGCTGCCATGCCTTCCCCGCCACCACCTTCAGGTTCTGCCGCGATTGCGGCGGCGGTGCGCCGATCGACGCGCACTTCTGCCCGCAGTGCACGAAGTCCTGTCGCTCGGCCGGCACGGTGACTACTTCGCGTTTCTCGGCCTGCCGCGGCAAGCTGAACCATCGATCGCGCCGCGGAGCTCGAGCAGCCGGTTCCGCGACGCTGAGCCGCCAGTTTCACCCTGACTACTTCTACAACGCGACGCCGCCGAGCGGCGGGCGAGCGCTCGAGCGTTCGTCGCACCTGAACGACGCGTACCGGACGCTGCAAGCAGCCGATTGCGCGCGTCGAGTTACCTGCTGCAGCATCGATGGCCGGTCGCGGCGTCGAGGCGGTCCGAGCAGGCGGCCAAACAGGTGCCGCCGGCGCTGCTCGAGGAAGTGTTCGCGCTGAACGAGGAGCTCGACGAGATCCGCCGCGCTTGCGCGCCGTCCGGCGCGCCCGCGCGATCTGAGCGGCAAGGCGCGGCTCGCGCGGCAGCGCGACGCGGGACCGGTGCGACACGAAGCGCGACTCGCAGGAGCGTGGCTCCGATGGGAGCGTCTCCGCGCGCGCGAGCACGCGACGTGTGGACGGCGCTGCGGACCGCCTGCTCGAGCGAACCATCGGCGACCGCGCTGCCGATGATCGAGCGGGCGCTGAATCGCGTAGGCTGTGAGCGCGAGACATAAAGGACACCAATGGACACAAGGTCTGGCTGTGCATGCCGGCTCATCCTTGGTGTCCTCGTGTCCTTGCGCTTGGTCAGCGGTGATATGAGCCACAGTCGTTGGCATCGATCTCGGCACGACCAACAGCCTCGTCGCCTACGTGACCAGACGGCGTCCCGGTCGTCATCCGCGATCGGCGAGCGGCGACGGCCTCTGCCGTCCGATCGTCTCGGCGGCGCGCCGACGGCACGATCTACGTCGGCCGCGAAGCGCAGCGGCGTCTGCTGACCGACGCGCGCGCGCACCGTCTATTCCGTCAAGCGCTTCATGGGCAAGGGCCGCGGACGACGTCCGCGACGAGGCGCAGCCTGCTTTCCGTCCGCGTCGGCGGCGAGGGCGGCGGCGTCGTCCAGATCGGCCTCGGCGACCGCGGAGTTCACGCCGCCGGAGATCTCGCGCGTTCATCCTGCGCGAGCTGAAGCGCCGCGCCGAGGCGTTCTTCGCCGGAGCAGGGCGAGATTCGACACCGAGGTCGATCGCGCCGTCATCACCGTGCCGGCCTACTTCAACGACGCGCAGCGCACAGGCCACGCAGCGACGCCGGCACGCATCGCCGGCCTCGAGGTGCTGCGCATCATCAACGAGCCGACGGCCGCGTCGCTCGCCTACGGCCTCGACAAGCAGCACGACCGGACGTCATCGCCGTGCTACGACCTCGGCGGCGGCACGTTCGACATCTCGATCCTCGAGCGTCGAGGACGGCGTCTTCCAGGTGCTCTCGACCAACGGCGACACGCACCTCGGCGGCGACGACATCGACCTGCTGCTGATGCGAACGCGTGCTCGCGGCAGGTCGCGGGCTCGGCAGCAGCACGGACTCGGCCGAGCGACGTTCAGGAGATCCGCAAGGCCGTCATCCAGGCGAAGATGCGATCTTTCCGAGCGCGAGGAGACGGAGCTGCGACGGCAGCGCGCGTATCACGCGCGCCGAGTTCGAGGCGCTGATCGGCCGATCGTCGATCGCACGCTCGAGCCCGTGCCGCCAGGCGCTGGCCGACGCCGGCCTCAGACGCGTCGCAGATCGACGAGGTCGTGCTCGTCGGCGGATCGACGCGCGATCCCGCTCGTCGCGCCGCCTGGTCGGCGAGCTGTTCGGCAGGACGCCGCACAGCGAGCTGAACCCCGACGAGGTCGTCGCGCTCGGCGCCGCCGATGCAGGCCGACATCCTCGGTCACCGGCAACCGCGAGATGCTGCTGCTCGACGTGACGCCGCTGTCGCTCGGCATCGAGACGATGGGCGGCGTGATGTCGAAGATCATCCTGCGCAACTCGACGATCCCGGCGACCGGCAGCGAGATGTTCACGACCGCCGTCGACAACCAGACGGCGGTCGACATCCACGTGCTGCAGGGCGAGCGCGAGCTGGTCGCCGACAACCGATCGCTGGCGCGCTTCAAGCTGCGCGGCATTCCGCCGATGCCCGCCGGCCTGCCGCGCGTCCAGGTGCAGTTCCAGATCGACGCCAACGGCATCCTGAGCGTCACGCGCGCGCGAGCTGCGCACCGAGCATCGAGCAGACGATCGAGGTCAAGCCGTCCTACGGCCTGACCGACGAGCGAGGTCGAGCAGCATGCTGCTCGACTCGTTCGAGCACGCCGAGGCCGATTTCGCCGCGCGGCTGCTGATCGAGGCGCGCAACGAGGCCGAAGACGGTGATTCACGCGACCGAGAAGTCGCTGCGCTCGCCCGAGTTCGCCGAGATCGCGAAGACGAGCTCGCCGCCGGCGAGCGCGACAGACGATCGAGTCGGCGCTGGCCGATCTGAAGACGGTGCATCAACGTCGCCGACCGCGAGACGCATCCAGCAGAAGACGCACGCGCTGAACGACGCGACGCGGCACCTGGCCGAGGTCATGATGAACCGACTCGCGTGCAGGCGGCGCTGGCGCGGCAAGAACTGTCGACGCAGCATGTAGTGCCGAGGCCTTCAGGCCTGCCTGAAGACGATATGCCTAAAGTCACCTTCATCATCGACGGCGAAGCGAAGACCGTCGAGTTCGAGCACGGCACAGCTGCCGTATTCGCACCACGGCAAGCCCGAGTCGTTCCTCGACGTCGCCAAGCATTTCGGCGTGCCGCTCGAGCACGCCTGCGGCGGCAGCTGCGCCTGCACGACCTGCCACGTGATCATCAGCGAGGGCGCGCAGCACCTCAGCGAGATGCAGGACGACGAGGCGGATCGCCTCGACACGGCGTGGGGCCTCGACCGCGCGCTCGCGGCTCGGCTGCCAGGCGGTGATCACGCGGCGACGTCGTCTGCGAGCTGCCGATGTACACCGGAACTACGTGCAGGAAGGCGGCGGCATCCAGCTCGGCAAGTCGGACCGGAAGGACGCAAGGCCAGGAGGTGACGCCGTGAAGTGGACCGACGCCGAAGACATCGGCATCGCGCTGGCCGAGAAGTTTCCCGACGCTCGATCCGCTGACGGTGCGCTTCACCGACCTGCGCGAGAAGGTGCTCGGCGCTCGACGGCTTCGACGACGATCCGAAAGACGTCGAACGAGCCGAAGCTCGGAGGCGATCCAGATGGCGTGGCACGAGGAGATGGAAGGGACGCTGCGGTGAGCGTGCGGCGGCATCTTCCGCCCCGGCATGCGCGGCCTGTATTCCGCTGGCGTCGCGGGCATCGGCGTCGGCTGGCCAGCGCGTTTCTCGCCGTGGGTCGTCGTCGCCGGGCGACGTCGCCGATGTGCCGGACGTGCACGGCGCTGTGGGTCGCCGGGCTCGGCGTGCTGGCGGCCGTGTCCTGGCGATGCTCAGCCTGATCACCGCGGCAAGAACTCGCGCCACCCGCTGCTGATCATCGGCTCTGTTCGCGCTCGGCATCATGTTCCTGTCGTGGCGCATCGCATGCCGCGCACCGCGGGCGAGCGCGCGTCCGACGCATCGCGCAGGCGTTCGCGATCGTCGAAGACACGCCCGAAATCGGCGCCCGCCGGTGGCGGTGGTCGGGATCGGGATCTATCTCGGGATGGCGGCGTCGGTGCGCGCTGGTGGCCTTCGGCCCGACGATCGTCATCAAGCGCGCCTCCCAGCCGCCTGCGTCGTCGTCGAATCAGACGACGACAGCCATTAACGCATAACGGAAACCGCAGAACGCGCAGAGAACAATTTTGTCTGCGAGTTCAGCGAGTTCTGCGTTGATCGTAATTTCTCCAGAAACAGCCGCGCCGCTGACGGTTTGGATATCGCCGGTCGCGGCGTCTTCTGAACAGCAGCTCCACCGCGCGCCGGCCTTCCTCGCCGAGATCGACCGAGTAACTCGTTCACATAGAGGTCGATGTAGCACATCACGTCCTCGCTCATCTCCTGCGCATGCGGCGCGGACGAAGTCGAGGCTGGCGGTGCGGTGCGCGAAGGCGTATTCGACGCTGCGCCGCAGCACGCGGTTCACGCGCTCGCTTCGCGTCGTCGGCCAGCGAGCGCCTGATGACGATGCCGCCGAGCGGGATCGGCGCGCCCGGTCTCTGCCTCCCAGAATTCGCCGAGGTCGATGATCTTCTTCAGGCCCTTCGCCTCGTAGGTGAAGCGGTTCTCGTGAATGATCAGGCCCGGCGTCGAACCGCCGTCCGAGCACCGCGCCCTCGATCTCCGAGAACACCAGCGCGGTCTTGTCCGCGGGCCGCGGAAACGCCAGGCCGAGCAGGAAATTGGCCGTCGTGTACGTGCCGGGATCGCGATGCGCAGCGCCGCCGCGGCGACTTCCTTCGCGCGAGATCGGTCGCTTCGAGATCAGCAGCGGTCCGCAAGCTGCGCCCGAGCGCGCTGCCGGCGTCGAGCAGGCACGTAGTCGTCCGGTGCAGTAGGCGTAGGCGTGGTAGCTCAGCTTTGGTGACGTCGGCCGTCGCCGGCGAACGCCGCCTGGTTCAGCGCCTCGACGTCGGCGAGCGCGGCTCGAGAACTCGAGCCCTTCGAGATCGATGCGCCGGTTGCACGATCGCGTCGAACATGAAGCAGTCGTTCGGGCACGGGGAGAAGCCGAGCGAGAGCTTCATGCGCTGATCGATGATGCGCAGCGCCGCGCTCGCCGAGGTTGCTGAATCGCGCCCGGCCATCTTCCACGACGCCGCGGTTCCGCCGCTCGACCATGTTCGAGACCGGCGCGCACCTGCGCGAACGGGAGCTTGTGAATCAGGCAGCGCGGACATGAACGCGGCGCCTTCCAGTGCTCTCGACCTGCGGTTCGAACCGCTCGATCGACGACGGCGATCGATCCGCTCGTTGCCGTGGACGGTGTTGACGCGTGATGCCGTCGACCGGCCGGCAGGCCGCTCGAGCGCGGCATTCGAGGGCGGGTCGAGGTTGCTAGCGCCACTGAAGAACTCGGATTCGCCCGATGCAGCTCGCAGCTCCTCGAGCGTGCAGAAACTGCATCGCCGTCCTCGGCGCCGAGCTCGGCGAGGCGATCGGACACGACGTGCACGACGGTGCCGTGGTTCGAGTGCACGAGTCGAAGCTGCCGCAGACGCCGCAGGTTCAGCGCCAGGTCGTAGCGCGTCTGGGCCAGCGCGCGCGAGCACCAGCGCGGCTGTCGCCACCATGCCGACGCCGGTGATCAGCACGTCGATCTGGTGCGCGACCGTGCGTGCCGTGTGTCCACCAGGTGTCGCCGGTCGGCGTCCGAGACCATGCCGCTCCGAGCAATCGGAGCGACCTCCGGCTCCGTGGCGGCGACGATCGAGGATGCCGCACGCTTCAGTGTACCTCGGGGAGTCGCTACGCGGCGGCAGGATCGCGTGGATCTGCCGGACGCCGTCGGTCAGGCTGGCCGGGCCGGGCTGCAGGATGTAGGTCGACTTGATCTCGAAGATGCGATCGTCGCGCACGGCGCGCGACGCGCGTCCCAGCCGGGCCGCGCTCGGATCGTCGCCTTCTTCACCTTCTTGCCGCACCACGACGCGAAGATCGACCTGCGGATCGCGCCGCGCGACCTCCGCCGGATCGACGATGCGATCCTTGGCGAGGCCGCGCGTCGGCGAGCTCGGGAAAGATCGGCGTCGCCGCCGGCGATCGTCGACCAGCTCCTCGACCCAGCGGATGCCCGAGATCAGCGGCTCGTCCCACTCCTCGAAGAACACGCGCGGCCGCCGCGGGAACCGCGCCGCGGCTGCGCCGGATGCGATCGAGATCCGCCTCGCAGCCGGTCGGCCAGCTGCTTCCGCCTCGCGCTGACAGCCGACCAGGCCGCCGAGCATCGCGATCATCTGCAGGATCTCGGCGACGCTGCGCTGGTTGAACGTCGACGACGTTCGATGCCGCGGCGGACGAGCTCCGGCGCGCGAGGTCGGCCTGCAGATCGGAGAACGCCAGGACGAGATCCGGCTTCAGCGCCTCGATCTTGTCGAACTGCGCGTTGATGAACGCCGACACCTTCGGCTTCTGCCGCGCCTCCGGCGGCCGCACGGTGTAGCCCGACACGCCGACGATGCGATCGCCCTGCCCGAGCAGGTACAGCGTCTCGGTCGTCTCTTCGGTCAGGCAGACGATGCGCTGGGGGTATATGCGCATACAGTCGGCATGAAGACGAAGCCGTCGCGTTCGACGGTGACGCCGGTCTCGGATCGGCGATCGGGATCGGTTGAACATCGGGCCGGCGTACGCGAAGGTGTGAAACTCGCCGCGCTCGCCGCACGGATCGATCGACGCCGGCAGCTCGTCGAGCAGCGCCGCGTCGAACTCGCGGCCGGCGAACCGAGCGGTCGATCACTGCCGGGTTCACGCAGGTGATGCGCGCGCGCAGGCCGCGCGGCGATCATCTCGCGCGCCAGCGCGGCGTGTCGTGTGTCGGCGCCGAACAGCGGAAACAGCGGCGTCAGACCGCTGCCGGCCAGGCTGCTCCTCGCGATAGCGCCGGATGTCCTGCGAGAAACAGATCGCCGAACGCCGACGTGCGTGAACCCTTCGCGACCGCGCGCGCTGACCGCCGTCGCGCCATTGCGCGTTCGTAGACCTCGTTCGAGCAGGGCGATGGGAATCGGCACCATCCACAGCGGCAGCCTGAGCGCGTCGGCCTGCGCCTGCAGCAGCTCGACGCCGCACCGCGTGCATCGCCACGCGCTGCGCCGGCTCGTTGATCGTCGTCAGCAGCGCGCCGATCTCGACGTCGGCGCTGCTGCCGCAGCACGTGGACCATCCACGCGCTGTCTTTGCCGCTCGACCACGACACGAGTCGTCTTCATTTGAACGCCTCCGGGTGCAAGCGCGTCGCGCCAGCTTGCGCGTCGGCGTCGACGACGCGAGGGCCGGGCACGACGAACTCGTCGCCGGCGAGCACGTGGACGCGGTGTGATGCGCACCGCCGGAACCGACGGCAGGCGTGTCCCAGGCGCGAAGCTCCGGCGATGTCGGCGTTCTTGAGCGGCTGTCGCCGTACAGCAGCTCGATGATCACCTCGGGCTTGCCTGGCGATGAGCATCTCCGTGCTCGCCTGCACCGACTGCCGTTCGACGTCCGCCGAACACGCTCGGTCCGCCGGCGATCTCGAGCATGTCGTGCAGGAAGCCGTAGCCGCCGCTCGCGTAACGACGTTGCGCAGCGATCGCCGGATCGCGGCTCGAACACCAGCAGCGTCGTTGCGGATGCGGCACGGCGACGCGTCCGTCGCGCGAATCGCCGCCAGCGAGCGTGTCCATGCCCGACGCCACCGCGTCGGCCTGCGCGGCCGATGCCGATCGCGCGCCGAGCGCCCGCATCGTCGTCATGATGTCCGGCAGCGCCTGATGCCGGTAGTTGAAGTACGGAATGCCGGCGCGATCGAGCCGCTCGATCAGCTCCTTCTGCGTCGCGTAGACGATGACCAGGTCGGGCTTGATCGCGAGGATGCGCTCGACGCTCGGGATCGAGCAGGCCGCCGACGCGTCGGCAGCCGGTCGACCTCGGCGGAAAGCGATCGTAGTTGCTGACGCCGGCGACGCGGCGCGCCGTCGCCGATCGCGAAGATCATTTCGGTGACCGCCGGCATGAGCGAGACGATGCGGCGTGTGGCGTCGCGGCCGCGACGGGCGCGACAATGCGGCACTGGCGCGGCATCAGCGAGCCGCGCACTGGCCTGCTCGCGACGAAGCAGGCGACGCATCGCCACTTCACGTCGTCGACTCGACGAGCAGCCATGAGAAAGAACGGCCCTCCAATGAGCGCCGTGCACGATGCCCGACCGGCAGCTCGACCGGCGCGACAGACGCGTGCGCGCGACGAGATCGCAGCGCGATGAGGAACGCGGCGCCGAAGAGCGCCGACGCCGGCAGCACCAGCCGATGATCCGATGCCGACGATCAGCCGGACCAGGTGCGGCACGACGATGCCGATGAAGCCGACCGGCCCGGCCAGCGACACCGCGGCGCCGGTCGCGAGCGACGCGCTGACGAGCGCGAGACGCTCGGCTGCGCACGACGTCGACGCCGCGCGCGGCCGCGGCGTCGGCGCCGAGGCTGATCAGGTCGAGCGACGCGCGGCAGCGTCGCCAAGCACGCGAAGCGCGACGCAGCACAATCGGCAGCGCGGCGAGGATCGGCGCGTAAGCTGCCGACGTCGAGCGTCGCCCATCAGCCACCGCACCGTGCGGAACGTGTCCGCGAAGTCGGCCAGGTACTGGACGAAGCAGGATCAGCGCCGAGAAGAACGCGCGTCATCGTGACGCCGGCCAGCAGCAGCACGATCGTCGACAGTCCGCGGCGCCGCGCCGTCGCCAGCGCATAGACGATCGCCAGCGCGCCGACCGAGCCGGCGAAGCTGGCGAGCGGCATCGACGACAGTCCGCCGAGCAGCGTGAAGTCGAAGTGCGAAGGTGATCGCCAGCATCGCGCCGAGCGCGCGCGCCGCTCGAGACGCCGAGCGTGTCCGGCGTCGCCAGCGGATTCCGCAGCAGCGCCTGGAACACGACGCCCGGCCGTCGCCAGCGCCGCGCCGACCAGCGCCGCCGCCAGCACGCGCGGCAGCCGCGCGATGAAGAAGATCTGCGCGTCGACGTTGTCGGCGAACGGAATCGAGCGGTCGAACACGCGCGCAGAGCGAGATGCGCGTGCTGCCGACCAGCGGCCGGCGCAGCGAGCGCAGCGGCCAGCAGCAGCAGCGCCGAAGCCGGCGAGCGTCGACGGCCAGCCGCGCGCGGATCGGCGCGCATCGAGCGGCACGCGCGCGCATGCGGCGTCACCGGTGAGGTGGCCGGCGCTGCGGATGAGCGCGACGTCGGCGTCGACGCCGTAGAGCCGCCGCGGACGGTCCGGCGTCAGCACGTCGTCGCGTCGGGCCCTGCGCGAGCACGCGCCGCCGCGCGCAGCAGGACGAGGTGCGCGGCACAGCGCCGCGGCCAGGTTCAGGTCGTGCGTCGACAGCACCATCGTCGACGCCGCGATCGCGGTTGAGCGCGCGCGAGCAGCGAGCTGCGACGTCGAGCTGATGGCCGAGATCGAGCGACGCCGTCGGCTCGTCGAGCAGCAGCACGTCCGGGCTCTGCGCCAGCGCGCTGGCGATGACGACGCGCTGCTTCTCGCCGCCGCTCAGCGTCGCGAACGGCGCGATCCTCGAGGCGCGCCGTGCCGGTGGCCGCGAGCGCCTGCCGCGCGATCGCGAGATCCGCCGGGCCCTTCGAGCGCGAACGTGCCGAGGTGGGGAAAGCGGCCCATCAGCGACGATGTCGAGCACCGTGAAGTCGAACGGCGCGTGGGTCTCCTGCGGAACCACCGCGATGCGACGCGCGAGATCGCGGCGCTGCCACGCGCTCACGGTCGGCCGATCGCAGACGATGATCGCGCCGGCCGACGGCGTCAGCGTCCCGCTCGAGCATCATCTTGAGCAGTGTCGTCTTGCCTGACCCACTGGGTCCGAGGATGCCGACCAGGTCGCCCGGCGCGATCGGTCAGCGACACATCGTCTACGACGAGCGGCGTACTGGATCGATAGGCGAACGAGACACGGTCGGCGTTGCAGCATCGGACTGCTGCCACGACTGCCGTCGCCGATTGCGAGCCTTTAAGCTCGCTGACCGCCGACTTAAGGCCTTGCGGACTGAAGACGTGAGGACAAGAGTCAGCGCATGGCAGCCGGACCGGAAAGCCACGCTCGCCGTGGACGACGTCGATCGGCGAGCTGAAAAGCGGGCTGTTGGTGACCGGCAGTGTGATGACTCGCCGCGCTCGCCGCACGGGTCCACGACGCCGAGGCGTCGCGAACTGGTCGAGCATCTCGCGGCGCAGCGGCGCCCGAGCCAGCTTTCGTCGAGAAACTCGGCGCGTGCGGTGACGATGATCGCGTCGGCGCCGGATGGCGGTCCACTCGTTGAACAGCGCGGGCGGTGGAGGATCCGAACGAGCGGTCTCGACGGCGGTACAGGCACCATGCGCCGCGCACTGACGCTTCCGCCCAGGCGCGATGCTCGTCGAACAGGATGTCGCCGAAGATGACGTGGGTCACGCCGTCGCGCCTACCTCGCTTCAGCGCTTCCGGCTGAACGCGGCGTCGTAGGTCGTGCCAGGTGCAAGCGCCCGGCGACGCGGCGCAAGGCCGAGCCGGTCCGCCTGCGCGCGTCGAGCAGCTCCGGCCGCAGGCCGTGCGATCGGCTGCGCGCCGCCGTCCTCGTCGAACATCGTGATCATGCAGACGACGCCGTACTGCGCGCGCGTGCGGTGGAGGGCGGCGCAACTATCCTTGCCGCCGCCTCCAGGAAATGGCGGCGCGAGGCTGGCCAGTGGACAGGTTCGGCTCCTTCGGCGTTCTCCGCGCCGAACAACACGTAGATCGCCTCGGCTGATCAGGTTTCTGACTCGCGGCGTGAACTCCGCTGCGCGCGCCTTCCAAGCTCGAGGCTCAGTGGCACTTCACGCAACGCCGGGGCCATCAAGTAATACGGCTGAGCAGCGAGCGCAGGTTGCC
>ERZ1370068.2676-contig-1811_pt1 | contig 16217 bp, 19 predicted proteins | sample MGYA00561227_ERZ1370068 | MGnify/ENA primary metagenome ERZ1370068 (study PRJEB38410, sample SAMEA6850437) | metagenome | study: Metagenomic assessment of the ecological functions of the soil: analysis of the soil microbiota associated with the...
ATTGTACTTCGTTCAGTTGCGACGTATTGCAGGAGTGGGCATTCCCCAGATCACCGCGATCCAGAACGTCGCCGCGGCGCTCGAGAAGAGCGGCGTGCCGCTGATCGCCGACGGCGGCGTGCGCTTCTCGGGCGACGTCGCCAAGGCGATCGCCGCCGGCGCCCACGCCGTGATGCTCGGGAGCCTCTTCGCCGGCACCGAAGAGTCGCCCGGCGAGATCGAGCTCTTCCAGGGCCGCTCCTACAAGTCCTACCGCGGCATGGGTTCGCTCTCGGCGATGCAGCAGGGCTCGGCCGACCGCTACTTCCAGGACTCGTCGAGATGCACGCCGACAAGCTGGTGCCCGAGGGCGTCGAGGGCCGCGTGCCCTACAAGGGGCTCGGTCGTGCGCGTGATCGAGCAGCTGATGGGCGGCGTGCGCGCGAGCATGGGCTACTGCGGCTGCGAGGACATCGACGCGATGCGCACCGCGCACGCAGTTCGTCGAGATCACCGGCGCCGGGATGCGCGAGTCGCACGTGCACGACGTGCAGATCGTCAAGGAAGCGCCGAACTACCAGGTCGAGTAAGCGTGCACGACAAGATCCTCATCCTCGACTTCGGCGCGCAGTACTCGCAGCTGATCGCGCGCCGGGTGCGGGAAGCGAAGGTCTATTGCGAGCTGCATCCCTTCGACGTCGACGACGAGTTCGTGCGCGACTTCGCGCCGCGCGGCGTGATCCTCTCCGGCAGCCACGGCTTCGGTCTACGAGGACGCGACGCCCAAGGCGCCGCGAGGCGGTCTTCGAGCTGCGGCGTGCCGGTGCTCGGCATCTGCTACGGCATGCAGACCATGGCGGCGCAGCTCGGCGGCCAGGTCGAGAACTGCCAGGGTGCGCGAGTTCGGCTACGCCGAGGTGCGCGCGCGCGGCCACTCGAAGCTCGCTCGACGGCATCCAGGACCGCATCAACGGCGAGAGGCACGGCCTGCTCGACGTGTGGATGAGCCACGGCGACAAGGTCACGGCGCTGCCGCCCGGGCTTCAAGGTCATCGCGAGCAACGACGCCTGCCCGATCGCCGGCAATGGCCGACGAGGCGCGCGGCTTCTACGGCGTGCAGTTCCATCCCGAGGTGACGCACACCCGCCAGGGCGGAGCGATCCTCGACCGCTTCGTGCACGAGATCTGCGGCTGCGGCGGCGACTGGAACATGCCCGACTACGTCGCCGAGGCCGTCGCGAAGGATCCGCAGCGCAGGTCGGGAAGCGAAGAGGTGCTGCTCGGGCTCTCGGGCGGGCGTCGACTCGGCGGTCGCCGCGGCGCTCATCCACCGCGCGATCGGCGACCAGCTCACCTGCGTGTTCGTCGACACACGGCCTGCTGCGCCTGAACGAGGCGCGAGCAGGTGATGGACACTTTCGCGAAGCACCTGCGGCGTGAAGGTGGATCCACGTCGACGCCTCGGCGACGCTTCCTCGCGGCGCTCGCCGGCGTCGCCGACCCGGAGGCGAAGCGCAAGATCATCGGCCGCGAGTTCGTCGAGGTGTTCCAGGCGCGAGGCGAAGAAGTTCAGGAACGTGAAATGGCTCGCGCAGGGCACGATCTATCCCGACGTGATCGAGTCGGCGGGCGCGAAGACCAAGAAGGCGCACACCATCAAGTCGCACCACAACGTCGGCGGCCTGCCCGAGACGCTGCACCTCAAGCTGCTCGAGCCGCTGCGCGAGCTGTTCAAGGACGAGGTGCGCGAGCTGGGCCTCGCGCTCGGCCTGCCGCGCGAGATGGTGTTCCGGCATCCGTTCCCGGGCCCGGGCTGGGCGTGCGCATCCTCGGCGAGGTGAAGCGCGAATACGCCGACCTGCTGCGCGCGCGCCGACGCGATCTTCATCGAGGAGCTGCGCGCTGCGCGGCTGGTACGACAAGGTCGGCGCAGGCTTTCGCCGTGTTCCTGCCGGTGAAGCTCGGTCGGGCGTGATGGGCGACGGGCGCACCTACGAGTACGTCGTCGCGCTGCGCGCGGTGCAGACCACCGACTTCATGACCGCCGACTGGGCGCCGCTGCCGCACGAGCTGCTCGCGCAGAGTCTCCAGCCGCATCATCAACGAGGTGCGCGGCATCAACCGCGTGGTCTACGACATCTCGAGCAAGCCGCCCGCGACGATCGAGTGGGAATGACGACCGAGCTCGACGCGCGCGATGATGCGCGAGGCGCTGCAGCTCGCCGGTCCGGGCGGCGACGCAGGGCGAGGTGCCGGTGGGCGCGGTGGTGGTGAAGGACGGCGAGATCATCGGCCGCGGCTACAACGCGCCGATCTCGTCGAGCGATCCCAGCGCTCACGCGGAGATCCGCGCCCTTCGCGACGCGGCAGCAGCACGCTCGCGAACTACCGGCTCGGCGGCTGCACTCTGTACGTCACGCTCGAGCCCTGCGTCATGTGCGCGGGCGCGATCATGCACGCGCGCATCGCCCGCCTGGTGTACGGCGCGGCCGACCCCAAGACCGGTGCCTGCGGCGCGTGGTCGATCTGTTCGCCGAGAAGCGCTTGAACCATCACACCGAGGTTACCGGCGGCGTGCTCGCGGCCGAAGCGGGAAAGCAGCTCTCCGGATTTCTTCGCGGCCAGGCGCGCAGAGCAATGCCGAGGATTGAGATCTCGATTCCGGGCAGAGCCTGCGCTTCGTTGCCGATGACGGGCAGTGAGCTCAAGCGCTACTCGGTTTCGACCTCGCGCAACGGCGCGGGAGAGATGGAAGGGAGCTTCTGCACGCCGCGCGGCGCACATCGTTCGCGCGAAAATCGGCGCAGGCCAGCCGCTCAACACCGTGTTCCGCGGTCGCCGCCCGACAGGGGAGATCTGGACGCCCGAGCTCGGAGAAGCGCTTTCCCGGCCGCGACTGGATCCTGACGCGCATCCTGTGGCTGTCGGGGCTGCGAGGCCGGCAAGAACCGTCTCCGGAAACGTGGACACCATGCGCCGCTATCATCTACATCCACGGCAGCCCCGACGCCGTCGCAATGGGAAAGCCGGGCTCGATCGGCTGCGTGCGCATGCGCAACGCGGATATCGTCGAGCTGTTCGACCGGGTGCCGGCAGTAACCGGTGAGAATCTCCGCGTAGCGTCGTGAAAATCTCGATCGTCGTTCCGGCGTTCAACGAGGAAAAAGCTGCTGCAGGCGACGCTCCGCAGCATCCGCGCGCTACGGCGGCGTTCGAAGCGCGCGCATGGGCCCGTGGGCTCATCGTCTGCGACAACAATTCGACCGACCGCACGGCCGAGATCGCGCGCGCGGCCGGAGCGATCGTCGTTTTCGAGCCCGTCAACCAGATCGCGCGGGCGCGAAACACGGGCGCGGCGCGGGCGGGCGGCGACTCGGCTGCCTGTTCGTCGACGCCGACTCGCTCCCCGCCAGGAGCTGTTCGAGGAACGTCGCGGCGGCGATCGCGGGCGGGCGCTGCGTGGCAGGCGGAGCCACGGTCGTGATCGAAACCGATCGCGCGTCCGCCCGGATGTTCGTCGGCATCTGGAACGCGCTCAGCCGGATCTGCCGCTGGGCCGCGGGCTCGTTCATCTTCTGCGAGGCCGCGGCCTTCCGCGAGCATCGGCGGATTCAGCGCCCGGCTCTACGCCGGGCGAGGAGATCGATCTCTTCGGCCGGCTCAAGCGCCTCGCGCTCGACCAGGGACGCGAGGGATCGTGATCCTGCATCGCCACCCGCTCGCGACGAGCGACCGCAAGACTGCGGCTGTATTCGCTGCGCGGAATACCTCTCCGTGTTCCTGAAAGTAGCGATCTCCGGCGGGCGCGTGCTCCGCGAGCGGGATGCCTGCTATCCCTGGTACGACGGCCGCAGGTAGTTACCCTCTGTTACACTCGGCGCTACGCAGTTCGACTATAGTTCCGCTCACCGCTTTGACCTCGATTTCCCTCCGAGTGCGCCTTTCGATTCTGCTCGCAGCGGCGCTGATCGCCGTGTCGGGCTGCAAGCACAAGAACGACCCGCCCGGCGACCCGCCGGCAGACGTATCGGCCCTTCCCGGCGACGGAGTGGCGCTGCTCTCCTGGGACGCGCTGCCCGACTTGACCTACTGGATCTTCTACCAACCCGGGAACACGGTGACCGCCGCGCAGCCCGGGTCGATCGCCGTGCGCAACGTGCAGGAGCCGCGCGCGGTCACCGGGCTGGTGAACGACGTGCTGTACGCGTTCGTCATGAACGCGACCAACGGCGACAGCGCGGCAGGGCGCGAGCTCGCCGGTCAAGACGGCGACGACGCGCGCCTGGCGGGGGACACCTGGATCGCCGGCACCGCCGATCGGCGCGCCGCCACAGAATCTGCAATGCGCTCGCCTTCAGCGGATCCCGCTACGTCGCGGTCGGCGACGCAGGGACGATCCTCGCGGGCGACTTCAACTACGGGAGCGCCAATCCCCTCGGCGTCACCACCTCGTGGCAGCCGCCGGTGGTGATTCCGCCGAATTTCACCGAGAACCTGCGTTCGGTGATATTCAGCGGAGTCTTCGCCGCGCTAGGCGAGAACGGCTCGGTGCTGACGAGCGGCGACGGCGTGTCGTGGGGGCGAACCTCCCGATCACCGTCAACGGCGCGCCCGTCACCGGCATGAACGGCATCGCGTTCGGCGTCCTCAGAATACGGGGTTCTATGTCGCGGTCGGCAACGGCGGGGCAGATCTTCACCAGCACCAATCTCGGTGCGCCCTGGGTGCAGGCCAATTCGAACACCACGGAAAGCCTGACCAGCATCGCGACGCTGAACGGGGCTTTCTTCGCTACCGGCACCAACGGCACGCTGCTCGTCAGCCCTGACTTGAGCGTGTGGAATCCCCAGACGACAGGGCTTCCGCCGGGAACGACCCTGCGTTCCGTGACCTTCATGCCGAACGCGCCGCCCACGGCCCGTGCGTTTCGTCGCCGTCGGCGACGCCGGCGCCGTGGTCACGGGAATCAGCGTCCCCTCCACGGGACAGATAACCTGGACCCCGACCGTGCTCGCGGGAGGGCAGAACCTGCAGACGTCACCGTCGGAGGAGCGACCGGGTTCCGCTTCATGGCGGTCGGCCTGGGTGGCGCGGTGGCCTTCGGCAACGAGCGTGATCAACAACGTTCCAGTCAGCAGCATTCCAATGGTCGACTCCTGCTCAGCGGTCGCCGACCGGGGACCTGTCGAGCGTGCTGTTCTTCCTCGGGCAATATCTCGCCGTGGGGACCGCCGGGGCGAACGCCGTGTCGCACTAGCCTTTCGCGTATAGAATTACCGCGGAGATCTACAGAGGAGGTTATCGTGGCGAAGCTCAATATCAACGGCAGGACGCGCGACGTGCAGGTGGAAGCCGGCACGCCGCTTCTGTGGGTCATCCGCGAGCAGGTCGGCCTCACCGGCACCAAGTACGGCTGCGGCGTCGCGCAGTGCGGCGCCTGCTCGGTGCACCTGAACGGCGAGGTGGTGCGCTCCTGCTCCGTCCCCGTCGAGCGCGTCGAAGCCGACCGACAAGATCGTCACCATCGAGGGCCTGTCGCGCGACAGCTCGCACCCGGTGCAGAAGGCCTGGGCGGCGCTCGACGTGCCGCAATGCGGCTACTGCCAGTCCGGCCAGATCATGGCGGCCGCGGCGCTGCTCGCGAAGAAGCCGAAGCCGACCGACGCCGACATCGACGCGGCCATGACCAACATCTGCCGCTGCGGCACCTACCAGCGCATCCGCGCGGCCGTGCACATGGCCGCCGACATGACACAAGAAGGCCTGAGGAGGACGACCATGAAAACGCACCATCCGCAAATCCTTCTCGCCGCAAGTTCATCGTCGGCTCCGCCGCCGCCGGCGGCGGTCTCGCGCTCGGCATGCACGCTGCCGTTCGGCGCGGCTGCGGCGCAGAGACGCCGCCGGCCACCGAGATCAACGCCTGGGTCGTCGTCAAGCCCGACGACACCTGCGTCGATCCGCATCGCGCGCTCGGAGATGGGGCAGGGCACGCTCACCGGCCTCGCGCAGCTCGTCGCCGAGGAGCTCGAGTGCGACTGGAAGAAGGTCGCCACCGAGCACGATCTACCCCGGGCCAGAACCTCGCGCGCAAGCGCGTCTGGGGCGAGATGGCGCACCGGCGGCAGCCGCGGCATCCGCACCTCGCAGGACTACGTGCGCCGCGGCGGCGCGGCGGCGCGCATCATGCTGCTGCAGGCGGCGGCCGACCAGTGGAAGGTGCCGGTCGGCGAGCTCACGGTCGTCGGACGGCGTCATCACCCACGCGGCGTCCGGGCGCAAGACCAGCTACGGCAAGGTCGCGGCGGCGGCGGCCGAAGCTGACGCCGCCCGACCCGAAGAGCCATCAAGCTCAAGGATCCCGAAGGACTGGAAGATCGCCGGCAAGCCGCTGAAGCGGCTCGACACCGCCGACAAGCTCGAACGGCAGCAAGGTCTACGCGATCGACGTCAAGCTGCCCGGCATGCTGCTACGCCGCGATCAAGCAGTGCCCGGTGTTCGGCGGCAAGCTCGCGAGCTACGACGAGGCCAAGGTCGCCAGGCATGCCCGGCGTGAAGGGCGTGGTGAAGGTGCACGACACCGCGCGTCGCGGTGGTCGCCGACACCTGGTGGCGGGCGAAGACGGCGCTCGACGCGCTGCCCATCGTCTGGGACGAGGGCGCGAACGCGACGCAATCGAGCGCGACCATCGCCGAGCGCCTCAAGGAAGGCCTGACCGCGGACGACGCCTACGCCGACACGCAACAACGGCGACGCGCTGAAGGCGATCGCCGGCGCGGCGAAGAAGGTCGAGGCGGTCTACAGCACGCCCTTCCTCGCGCACGCCACCATGGAGCCGATGAACTGCACCGCGGTGATCACGGCGCGACAAGGTCGAAGTCTGGACCGCCGACGCAGAGCGCCGAGGCTCGCTCGCCGCGCGCGTCGCGAGGAGTCCGGCGTGCCGCTCGCCAACGTGCGAAGTCCACAAGCTCGACCTCGGCGGCGGCTTCGGCCGGCGCGGCGGCACGCAGGACTACACGCGCCAGGCCGTCGCGATCGCCAAGCAATTCCCCGGCATCGCCGGTCAAGCTGATCTGGAGCCGCGAGGAAGACCAGGCGCACGACTTCTACCGGCCGATCTCGCAGTGCAAGATGAGCGCCGGCCTCGACGACGAGCGGCAAGCTCGTCGGCCTGCACATCCGCGTGTCCGGCCAGTCGATCAACGCGCTCGCTCAATCCGGGCGCGATCAAGGACGGCAAGGACACGCGCCAGCTCCAGGGCATGTGGAAGGAGCCCGGCGACGCGCAGTTCGGCTACACCGTGCCGAACCTGCTGCATCGAGTACGCGATGCGCAACACGCCACGTGCCGGTCGGCCCCTGGCGCGGCGTCAACACCAACCAGAACGGCGTCTACCTGGAGTGCTTCATCGAGGAGGTGGCGCGCGCCGCCGGGCACGGATTCGCTCGAGTTCCGCCGCGCGCTGATGCAGAACTATCCCAAGCACCTCGCGCGTGCTGAACGCGGTCGGCGGAGAAGGCGGGCTGGGGCAAGCCGCTGCCCGCCGGCGTGCATCGCGGCATCGCGCAGTTCATGGGCTACGGCAGCTATTCGGCCGCGGTCGCCGAGGTCTCGGTGAGCGCCGAGGGCAAGGTCAAGGTCCACCGCATGGTGCTCGGGCTGCAACTGCGGCCACGTCGGTCAATCCCGACCAGGTCGCGGCGCAGGTCGAAGGCTCGGTGGCCTACGGCCTGTCGCGCGGCGCTCTACGGCGAGATGTCCGGTCGAGCACGGGCGCATGGTCGAGCTGAACTTCGACAACTACCCGATCCTGCGGCTGGCCGAGATGCCGAAGGTCGAGACGGTGCTCGTGCCGACCTACGACTTCTGGGGCGGCGTGGGCGAGCCGACCATCTGCGTGGTCGCGCCCGCGGTGATGAACGCGATCTTCGCCGCGACCGGCAAGCCGGTGCGCAGCCTGCCGCTGAAGAACCTCAGGCTCGTCTAAGGGCTCGTTTAGGACTCGAGGCGCTAACGCGCCTCGAGCACCTCGATCCGGGTGTTGCCGACCCAGTCGACGAGCGGGGTCAGGTCGGAGAGCGTTTCGCCGCGCATGAGTGCGATGTGCGTTGCGTCCGCGCGGCTCTGCTCCAAACGTCGGGTCGACCGCGCGCCAGCCGCCGTCGACCAGACTTTCCGCCCAGGTGTGGTACAGAAATCCCCCGAATTCGGGCGAATACGCCAGGCCGTTGACGCCACCCGCGTGGGAACGTCGAGCGCGCGCATCAGCGCCGCGTACAGATAGGCATGACCCTGGCACTCGGCGCGCCTCGCGTCGAGCACGTCCAGCGCCGAGAAGGTGTCGATCGCTTCCTTGGCGATGTTTCGGTCGAGCCAGCTCAGGACCAGGTCGATCTTCTCCTCCGTGGAGGAGCGCTGTCCGGCGATCGTTTGCGCGAGCTTGCGAACGATCGGGTCGCGGCTCTGAACCGTCGCCGAGGGCAACAGCGCCGCTGGGCCGTCCCCGCGTTCCGCCGTCGTGCGGAGGCGTCGATCCGGCAGGTGAGCTCGCGCATGGGTCCCGAGCAGGTCTGGCGTGAATCGATCGGCGGCTCCGAGACGCCTTCCGGCTTGACCAGCGTGAAACGCATGAACTGCGCGTGCCGCGCGTCGGAGAGCGGGAGCGGGGTCTTGATCAGGCTCCAGCTCAATATCGCCTCATCCTTGTTGACCGCCGCGCTGGTGAGATAGCTCTTGGCGACGCGCTCCTCCTCGAGCGCGGAGACGATGACGCCGTTCATCCCCAGCTCGAGCAGCGGCAACCCGCGAGCGTCGATCCAGGTGGTGCTGTGCAGTCCCAGCATATCGGTCTGGACCTTGAACGCCGAGCCCTCGAACAAGTCGCTGGTCTCGTGGGCGACGATGCGCTGGTCGGCGAGAGTCACAGCCTGGGTCTCGCCGTTGAACACCAGCCAGCGCAGCGTCTTGCCCACGGCGAGGCCGTCGAGCACGGGCAGCAAGTCGAGCGCGGCGGCGGGGTAGAGCGGCTCGGCGAGTGTCTCCTCCTTCCCTTTCGGGAGCGCGCTTCGCGGTCGAAACGCCGTAGCGCAAGCCGGCCGTCGCGCACTTCGCCCGACACGTCCTGCTCGGTCTCGTCGAGTACGTAGTGATACGCGAACCGCACCAGCCTCGCGCCGGAGTCGACGGTGTCGAGCGTACGGACCTGCACGCGCTTCTCGACGCCTAGGAGGCGGAAGCTGAGCACGGCCTCGCCGTGCAGCTCGTACAGCCCACCGGCCGCGGGCGCGACGCGCGTGTGCGAGAACCTGATCTTCGCGCCGTTGAAGACGATGCCGGTCCAGTATTCGGGCTGCGGAAGGTCAGCCAGCGTGCGGCGCGGCTCGACTGCGGTCCCGCCGGCGTCGCGGAAGTACTGGCCCGCACACCCGGCGAGAAGGACCAGGAGCGCGAGGACTGCGGCCCGGGCCTTCATCTCTCGAAAGCCTGAGGATCTTGGCCGAGTCCGGCCGCTCGAGGACGCCTTTCTCCGTGATCAGCGCGGCGACGAGCGAAGCCGGCGTGACATCGAAAGCGGGGTTGGAGACCGCAACCCCTTCGGGCGCCCAGCGTACCCCGCCGTAGCCCGTCACCTCGGCCGCACCGCGCTCCTCGATCGGGATCGCGGAACCGTCTGCGACCGAGGTGTCGATCGGTCGAGAGGGGCGCGGCGACGTAGAAGGGAACGCGATGCCGCTCCGCCAGCACCGCGAGCGTGTAGGTGCCGATCTTGTTGGCGACGTCGCCGTTGGCGGCGATGCGGTCGGCGCCGACGATGACCAGGTCGACCTGCCCGCGTGCGCATCAGGTGCCCGGCCATGTTGTCGGTGATGAGCGTGACCGGTATCCGCTCCTGGATCAGCTCCCAGGCGGTGAGGCGCGCGCCCTGCAGGTAGGGGCGCGTCTCGGTGGCGATCACGCGAGACGCGCTTGCCCGCGTCGCGCGCCGAGCGGACCACGCCGAGCGCGGTGCCGTGGCCCGCCGTGGCGAGAGCGCCGGTGTTGCAGTGGGTCAGAATGCGCGCGCCGTCGCTGAGCAGGGCGGCGCCGGCGCGGCCGATGGCGCGGTTGGTCTCGACGTCGGCGTGGAACAGGGCGAGCGCGCGCTTCGGTGAGGCTGTCGGCCGCCGCGGCGGGATCGCCGTTCCGCGCGAGCACGGCGCGCATGCGCTCCGAGCGCCCAGAACAGGTTGACCGCGGTCGGCCGGCTCTCGGCCAGCGTCTGCAACGCAGCCTGCATCGCGGTCGGAGAATTGCGCGGGCGACCGGTGCTTCTCGCGCTGCGCTTCGAGCGCGACGCCGAAGGCGGCGGCGCAGCCTGATCGCCGGGCGCGCCGCGCACCGACCATCGCGCGGATGGCGACGCGCGACCTCGGCAGCGTCGGCGCAGCGTCACGATATTCGAAGCGGCCGGGCAGCAGCCGCTGGTCGATCAGCTCGAGGCGCCCGTCGCGCCAGCGCATCGTCTCGACCGCCGGCCTCCAGATGACGCGTTCATTGCCGCCGTCGACCGGCACCTGCGCGCCGGTGGTCTTGGCGAACAGCGGACCGCACATTTCCGCGGCCAGCTCGGCGACGTCGCGGCTCGTGACCTCGGTGCGCAGCACGTTGTTCGTCTTGTACGCCTCGACCGTCATGCCGTAGTGCTTCGGCGCGCTGCGCGAGCACCTCGTCGGTCCACAGCGCCGGTGTCGAACACCGCGTTGGGATGCAGGGTGTTGATGCGGATGCCGTCCGCGCCCCATTCGAGCGCGGCGATGCGCGCGAGCTGGTTGAGCGCCGCCTTGGAGGCCGAATAGGCGGCCGCGCCCGGTCCGGGCGCGGGCACGTTCTTCGAGCCGATGACCACCACGCGGCCGCCGCGCGGCGCGAGCTTGAGGAGCGGATGGCAGGCGCGCAGCAGCCAGCAGGTTGGCGTCGAGATTCACGCTCATCGACCTTGCGCCATTCGTCGGTCGGCAGGTCGGCGATCCTGCGCGCTCGCCGGGAAAGATGCCGGCGTTCAGCACCAGCATGTCGAGCCCGCCGAAGGCGACGACCGCTCGGCCGATCGCGAGATCTCACCTGCGCGTCGTCGGTCACGTCGCAGCGCAGGCCGAGGAAATCCGGGCGCGGCGTGCAGCGACTCGATGCCTCGCGTCCAGGTCGAGCGCCGACCACCGCGGCGCCGCGCGCGAGGAATGCCGCCACCGCACGCCTTGCCGATGCCCGAAGCCGCACCGGTGACGAGCGCCACCTCGCCGGCGAAGGGCGGCGGGCTTGCCGCCTTTCTTGAGCTTCGCCTGCTCGAGATCCCAGTATTCGACGTCGAAGATGTCCTGCGCGGGCAGCGCCTGGAAGCCGCCGAGCGCCTCGGCGCGCAGGATCACGTCGATGGTGTGGTCGTAGATCTCGCGACGATGCGCCGCGTCCTTCGCGGTGCGGCCCGCCGCGGCGAGGCCGAAAGCCGGGATCGAGCACCACCGCGCGGAGCCGGGTCGAGCATGGTCTTGGGCTCCTTCGCCTTCGGCGCGTGCTCGTCGAAGTAGCGCTGGTAGTCGCGCGACGTACGCCGCGACGTCGCGTGCCGAGCATGGGCGTGCGCTTGGTGCGGATGACGTGATCGGGCGTCGCCGGTCCTCGCTGGGTGATGCGTCGCGGCCTGCGGATGCTGCGCGAAGGCCGAGCGTGCGCTCGTCCGTCACCGTCTTCAGGATGAGCGGAGAGCCGGCCGTGTCCGAGAGCTTGCGCCGAAGGTCGCGCCTGGTCGAGCGCTTCGACCTGTGCCGGGCGTGAGACGGCTCGTCGCCACCGTCCAGGCGCGCTTCGCTTCGAGATACTTCTCGGCGCAGCGTCACCAGCTCGATCATCGCGCTCGTAGGACTCGCGGGCGGTTGCGCCGAAGGAAAAGATGCCGTGGTTGAGCAGCACCATGCCGACGGTGTCCGTGCGTCCCTGCGCGCGGAACTCCTTGGCGCAGAACTGCGCGAGATCGAACCCCGGTATGAGGTACGGAATCACCACGCAGCGCTTGCCGTAGATCTCGCGGATGCGCTTCTCGCCATCCTGCGTGTTGGTCACCGAGAGCACCGCGTCGGCGTGGGTGTGGTCGACGAACTTCTGCGGCATCAGGCCGTGCAGGATGGTCTCGATCGACGGCGCCGGCGCCGAGGCCTTGAGCATGTGGGTGACGAGCTGGTTGACCATCTCGGGGTCGGAGAGCGAGGGCAGCTCCGCCAGCCGCAGCACGTGCGCGAGGCGCACCGGGAGAAACCTTGCGGCTCGATCGTCTCCAGGTCCCAGCCGCTGCCCTTGACGTAGAGGATGGTCTCCTCCTCGCCGAAGAGGTTTTTCTCGCGCGATCTTGACCGAGGTGTTGCCGCCGCCGTGCAGCACCAGGGACTTGTCGCGGCCGAGCAGCCGCGAGGTATAGACGCGCAGCCCCAGGTCGCCTTTGAACTGCTTCGCCTCCTCGTCCTTCCACAAGCTCTGCATCCGTAGGATTATAGAGGCGCCATGCCGCGCGCCGTTCACGATCCGGATCACGACCTGGCGCGAAGCGCCTGCCGCTCGCGCGTCCGGTTCGCGAGCGGGTGTTCATCGACGAGCAGGCGGTGCCTCGCGAGCTCGAATGGGACGAATGGGACGATGCACAGCGACCACGCCGTCGCGCTCGACGCGCCGGGCAATGCGCGGTCGGCACGGCGCGCCTGCTGCCCGACGGGCGCATCGGGCGCATGGCGGTGCTCGAAGGAGTGGCGCGGAAAGGGCGTGGGTGCGGCGCTGCTCGCACGCGATGCTCGGCAGCGCGCGCGCAGCCGGGTCGATGCGCGCGCGCGCTGCTTCACGCGCAGATTCAGGCGGCCGGGCTTCTACCGGCGATTCGGCTTCAGCGAGCGGGGAGAGAGTTCCTCGAGGCCGGGATTCCGCACGTCGAGATGACCCTCGAGCTTTTCCCCGGAAAGGGTCAGCCGATAGCTGACCGTGCCGCTCGCGCCCCGTCTTCGCGGTAGCTGCGCTCGTGGAATTCGACGCGGCCGTCGTTGCGTGAAGCACAGCCACCGTGGAGCAGCGCGTTCCGTAGCCGCCGGCCGCGAGGATGCGGATCGCCGACAACCGCTCCTCGAGCTCCAGGCTCACGCCCGGTGCTGGGAAGCTCGGCGCTGGCGGCGCGCTCGGTGTCGCCCAGCAGGTCGAACGCCGCGTCGGCCGTCGAAGGGCTTTGTCCAGCTGCTCGGCGAACTTGCGCCTTCGCCTTCTCGACCTTGGGCCAGGGCGTGTCGAGCAGATGGTTCGACAGGCCGTGGACGCCCGGCGCGACGCGCGAGCGGCGGGCTTCCCGCGGTTGGAGATGAACCAGAGCGAATCCTCGTCCCCGACGAGCAGGCTGAAGCCGTTGTAGCTCGCGCGCCGTCTCTCGATCTCGCTTGACGTACTCCGCGGGCCCGCGTTCGCCGGCGAGGAAGTCCGAGACCAGCGCGCCGCGCGAGGGCACGCCGGTTCTCCTGTCCGCGGGGTTGCGGTAGTTGGTCAGCGCGGCGAAGCGCCCCTCGAGCGTGATCGCCGAGCCAGGTCCCGCCCGCCTCGAGGTCGCGTCCGGCGAGGACGTGCGTGTGGTCGTCCCAGAAGTCCGCCGGCGCGGCGGGCCGCGCGAAGTACTCGTCGCGGTTCGCGGCGACGATCAGGCGGTAGGCCGGGTGCGCGCGCCAGGCGAGCGCGATCAGGCACACGGCGTCAGAAGCCCGGAAGATTTCCTGCTTGCGCGACGATCCGTGCGGCGAGCAGCGCCGGAATGCCGTGCCGGTCGGCCGAGCTCGGCGAGCTTCGCCTCGAAGCGCGCGCCGTCGGGCACGCTCTCGTAGATCTCCATCCAGGTGGTCTCGTCGTCCCGGCGCCGCAGCAGCCGCCCGCCGATTCCGGTCGCGTCGGACAGCTCACGCTGCAGCGCGCCGACCGCCGCCGCGCGCGCGCGGCCGTGTTGCCGGGCGGCACCCGGTAGTAGATGTAGTAGCTCGAGGCTCACGCGACGGCGTAGGGCAGGGCGAGAAAGCGCAGCGCCGGCCCGTCGGGCGCCTTGCAGGTGCACGGTCGAGCGCTCCCGGCTGGCGGTGTGCACCACGGCGAGGAGATCGTAGCCGCCGCTCGGGCGAAGCCTCGGCGTTGATCACCATCCCGCTCGCCTGTTCGCCGAGATCGTCGCTGTAGAGTCGCATCCCCGGCCTGCGCCGGACGCGGCGACGTTCGCCAGAAACATGCGGCGCTTCACCTTGCCCAGATGCTGGGTGCGCGCGACCACCTCCTGCCCCGTGTAGCAGCCCTTTTCGAAGCTCACCCCGCCGATCAGCTCGAGATTCGCCATCTGGGGGATGAACTGGTCCTGGGTGGCGGCGGTCACGAGCGGAAGACCGCTGCGGATGTCCAGCCAGCGCCAGCGCGCGCGTCGGCCGCGAGCGAGAGTCTCGGCTCGGAAGCACCGAGGGCGCCGCCGCGGCGCCAGCGCGAGAAGCAGTCGTCCGTCCTTCAAGCGTACGATCGCGCCGGCTCCGGGCGACGCCGCGACCTCGCCGGGCGCTCCGGCAGGTCGGGAAATCTGCGCGAGCGCGCGCTCGGCTTGCGCCCGCCGCGCCCGCCAGCACGAGCCGCGACGCGTCCGACACCTTGCACCTTCGAGCGCAGCACGAACTTCGACGATCTGCTTCTGCATCGGCGTGGAACGAGGTCGCGCGACAGAGACCATGAGCGAATCCCGCCTCGTCGCGCAGCAGGAGGAAATTCGCGAGCATCCTGCCCTTCGGGCTGCAGTAGGCGCCGTAGCTGCTCGAGCGCGGGCCGACTCTGCTCCACGTCGCAGCTCAGCTGTCCCTGCAGGAAAGCTTCCGCGTCGTCCCTGCTGAAGCGCAGCGCCCCCAGGTGGTCCAGCGTCGCGACGAAATCCGCGGCGCACCCGCGGGTAGCGCGGTGCTGCGCGTGGTCCGGTCGTCTGCGTCCTGGAGCGAGCTCATCTACGGTGTCCCGTTTAGCGTTTATTATACGAGCGTAGTCAAGCGAGCCAGCGAGACCCCGCGACATCGATGCTGTTCCGGCTGAAACTCCTGATACTGGCGATCGCCGCCGCCGGCGCTCGGATTCTGCGGGTGGCTGTTCTGGTTCGCCCTTTCGCCGGTCGAGCTCGCCTCCGCCCACCGTGGATTTTTCGATACGCCCGGGCAGCACGCTGCGCGGCGCGACGCGCCAGCTCGGTCGACGCCGGGCGTGCCGCTGCCGGAGTGGAAGTTCATGCTGCTCGCGCGCATCAACGGCGCGAGCGGCTCGGTCAAGGCCGGCAGCTACCAGGTCGCCGCGGGAATCACGCCGTTCCTCCTGATCCGCAAGATCACGCGCGGCGAATACGCCCAGGCGGAAATTCGTGTTTCCCGAAGGCTGGACCTTACGCCAGATGCGCGAAGCGATCGAGCGCGCACCAGGACTTGAAGCACGACACGGCGAACCTCGAGGCCGCGGAGATCATGGAAAGGCTCGGCGAGCCGGGAGCATTCGCCGAAGGCCTGTTCTTTCCCGGATACCTACGTCTTCGCCAAGGGCTCGAGCGAGCTCGCGGTGCTGGCGCGCGCGCGCCGGCGCGATGCAAAGAGCCAGCTCGATGCCGCCTGGGCCGAAGCGCGATGCGGGCCTGCCGGTCGCCGATCGAGTACGAGGCGCTGCATCCTCGCCTCGATCGTCGAGAAGGAAACCGGCGCAGTCGGGCGATCGCAGCGATGGTCGCGGGGTATTCGCCAACCGGCTGCGCCGAAAGATGAAGCTCCAGAACCGATCCGAGCCGTCATCTACGGCATGGGCGAGCGAGTTTAACGGCAACCTGCGCAAGCGGGATCTCGTGCGCGACACGCCGTTCAACACCTACACGCGCCTGGGCCTGCCCCCGCACCCGATCGCGATGCCCGGGCTCGCCTCGATCGCGGCCGTCATGCATCCGGCGAAGACCGATGCGCTGTACTTCGTCTCGCGCGGCGACGGCACCAGCGAGTTCTCGAAAACGCTGGTCGACCACAACCGGGCGGTCGCGAGATACCAGCTGCCGGCTCGCAGGCGGGCGAGCCGATGAGTCGCGGCAAGCTCATCACGCTGGAGGGCATCGACGGCGCGGGCAAGAGCACTCACGTCGGCACCATCGCGGACTTCCTCAAGGTCCAGCAATACGTAACTGAACGAAGTACAC
>ERZ1370068.6874-contig-5829_pt1 | contig 16214 bp, 16 predicted proteins | sample MGYA00561227_ERZ1370068 | MGnify/ENA primary metagenome ERZ1370068 (study PRJEB38410, sample SAMEA6850437) | metagenome | study: Metagenomic assessment of the ecological functions of the soil: analysis of the soil microbiota associated with the...
GCTGTTCCGGCGTGAGCTCGCGAAACCGCTGGCGCAGCTCCTGACGCCGCTCGGGCGGCATCTGGCGATAGCGGCGATACGTGTCGACGAGCTGCTGGCGCTCCGCCGGCGGCAGGCGGCGAAACTCCTGATAGCGCTGTCGAGCCGCGGCGCGCTGCTCGTCGCTCATGCCCTGCCAGATCTCGAAGCGGTCTCGAGCTTGCGCGCGATCGCCGCGGTTCATCTCGAGGTAGCGCTCCGCGCCGCGCGCGATTTGCTGCTGGCGCTGCGGGTCAAGTCCGCCCAGCGCTGCTCGTGCGGCGCGAGCAGCCGGCGTTGCGCGTCGCTCAAGTCTTGCCACGCGACACCTTGCGCGGCGGCCGTTCCCGCCAGCGCGAGCAATGCGATCGAGATCGCAACGAGCCTATTTGCTTTCATCGTCGTCATCTCTCTAGTCTCGGACTCTTCGGTATCCTTCTCGGGCTTGCCTGCGTCAGCCGCGTTGTCCTTCCGCCATTCCTCGATTGCGAGCCACTCGTCGTCGTCCTCGGCCCATGCGCCCAGGTATTCGAGAAAGTCGAGGTCGGGCGCCGGCTCCCGGCGCTCCGGCTCGACCTGCTGCGCGCGCACAGCCGCGAGCGAGCAGCAGCCGAGGCAGCAGCAGCGCTGGACGAAGCGCGCGCATCAACCGACGCTGTCTGCATTCGCGAACTCGGGTTGCGCCTCGAGCCAGCCGTAGAATTCGATCTCCTCGTCGAGCATCTCGAGATCTTCCTCGCCGAGCAGGATCTCGAGATCGCCGAGCGGCGCCGTCTCCACGGGCGCGGTCGGATCCGCCGGCTGCTGCCACATCACGAGAAACGCGACGAGCGCCGTCGCGGCGACCGTCCCGGCCGGCACGAGCGACGACCGCCAACCGCGGTCGCGCGCCGACTCCTGCTCCTCGAGCGCGCGAAATCTCGCCTGCGTCAGCTTCGAGCGCGTCGCCGCGTCGATCGCGGCCACGCTGTCGTCGAAGACGCGCTTCGCGCGCCGCTCGAAATTGCCGCTGCCGTCGTTGTCGTTACTCATCCCAGTGCTCCTCGCCATGCTCCGCGAGCACCTCGCGCAAGCGATGCACGGCCCGAGAATAGTGCGTCTTCACGCTGCCTTCTGTGCAGCCCATCGCCGCAGCCGTCTGCGGCAACGTCGAGCCCCTCGAAGTTGCGCAGCACGAACGCTTCGCGCTGCCGCGCCGGCAACTGCTCGAGGGCCCGCTCGAGCGCCCGCATCGCGTCGTCGGCCGTGACCTGCTCGAGCGGGTTCTCGCCGCTCGGGGCGGGCGCCTCGGCAATCGGGTCGTGCTGCTTCCTCGGACGCCGTGCCGCCGAAGAAGCTCAGGACCCGCGTGCGCACCGCGCGGCGCCGCTGAACGTCCCGGATCCGGTTCTGCAGGATCCGATAGAACAGCGGCGGCCATTCCTCGCTCGGCCGGCTCGCGTAGCGCCGCACGAGCCGGATCATCGCATCCTGAACGACGTCGAGCGCCTCATGGCGGTCGCGAAGCTGCACGACCGCTATGCGGATACGCTCGCGCTTCGACGTCGCGCAAGAAAGCCTCGATTAGAGCTCCAATGAGAGCCCCCTCCCTGCCGAGGCTCGCTTCGCGCCGCGCGATGCTCAATGCTAACCCCACTGTCGCCGCTCCGTGGCGTAAGTCCGCAATGCAGTCCAGCGCCTTTCCGCCGGTCGATGCAGGCCATAACGGCCGGCCGCGGCGCGCGGTTGACAGCCGTCCGGCCCGCTTAAGTCGTTGACCTCGTGAAGGTTTCTATTCACATAATCGCGGCCCCATGAGTCCACCCTTGAAGCTGGTCAGGGTCGCGGTGCCGGTGCCGCTGGCCGACGCCTTCGATTACCTCGTTGCCGACGCCGACGCGTTGCCGCCGGTCGGCAGCCGAGTTCGCGTGCCGTTCGGGCGGCGGCGAGCGAATCGGCCTGGTCGTCGAGCACCCGGCCGTGACCGACGTCGCGCCCGCGCGCTTGAAGACGATCGGCACCGTGCTCGACGCGACGCCGGCGCTCGGCCCCGAGCTCATGAGCTTCGCTGCGCTGGGCGGCCGAGTACTACCACCATCCCGTCGGCGCGGTGCTGAGCCATGCGTTGCCGGGATCTGCTACGCGAGGGCCGCGCGATCGACGAGCCGCCGGAGCCGAGTTGGCGGCTGACGGAGGCCGGCCGCGCCGTCGACGTGGCTCGGTTGTCGCGCTCGGCGCGGCAGCAAGCGCGAGCGCTGCTCGCGCTGCGAGACAAGGCGCTCACGGCGAGCGAGCTCGATGCGGAGGACGTCGCGCGCGCCGGCGCCTCGCGCCTCGCGGCGAAAGCATGGATCGAGCGGGCGCCGCCGCCACCGCCGGCCGACCCAGCGATGCCCGAGGCACCGGGCCGCGAGCCCGAGCTCACGCGCGACCAACGCGCCGCGCTCGACGACTTTGCCGCGACGCAGGACGCCGCGAACGGCTTCCGGGCTTACCTGCTGCACGGAGTGACCGGCAGCGGCAAGACCGAAGTCTATCTGCGGCTCATTGCGGCGCAGCTGCGCCGCGGGCCGGCAGACGCTGCTGCTCGTCCCCGAGATCGGCCTTGACGCCGCAGCTCGTGCGGCGCCTGCGTGAGCGCTTCGGCGAGGAGCTGGCGGTGCTGCATTCGGGAGTCACGGAGCGGCAACGGTTCGACGCCTGGCGGCGCGCGTATCGCGGCGAAGCGCGGCTCGTCGTCGGCACGCGCTCGGCCGTGTTCGCGCCGCTGCCGTCGGCCGGGCCTCATCGTCATCGACGAGGAGCACGACCCGTCGTACAAGCAGCAAACGGGCTTCCGCTACTCCGCGCGCGATCTGGCGGTCGTGCGCGCGCAGCGGCTCGACGTGCCCATCGTGCTCGGCTCCGCGACACCATCGCTCGAGACGTTCAACAACGCGCGCTGCAAGGACGCTATCGAAAGCTCGCGCTGCCGCGCCGCATCAGGCAGCGCCGGCTCGCCGCGCGTGCGCGTCGTCGACTTGAATCTGCACGCGAGCCGTCAAGCGCTGTCGACTCCGCTCGTCGCCGCGATCGGCCAGCATCTCGCGGCCGGCCGGCAGGTGCTTCTGTTCCTGAACCGTCGCGGCTTTGCGCCGGCGCTGTTTTGTCCGAGCTGCAAGTCGACCGGAGCAGTGCCGCCGCTGCGACGCGCGCATGACCGTCCACGCCCGAGCCGGCGTTGTGCGCTGCCACCACTGCGGCGCCGAGCGCGCGCTCGATTGGGCGTGCGGCACGTGCGGCGCCGAGCGGTTCGCAGTCGGAGCCGGCACGCAACGCGTCGGCGAAGAGCTGGCGTGCTGTTTCCCGCCGCGCGCATCGCGCGGCTCGACCGCGACAGCACGAGCCGCAAAGGCGCGCTAGACGCGGTGCTCGCCGACGTCGAAACGGGCAACGTCGACATCCTGATCGGAACCCAGATGCTGACGAAGGGCCACGACTTCCCGCGTGTCACGTTGGTCGGCGTGCTGAATGCCGACCAGGGGTTGTTCGGCACCGACCCGCGCAGCCACGAGCGCCTCGCGCAGACGATCCTTCAGGTCGCGGGTCGCGCGGGCCGCGCCGATCTACCCGGCGAGGTCCTCATCCAGACTCACCACAAAGATCATCCGCTCTTGACCTGCCTCGTCGACGGCGACTACACGGCGTTCGCGACGCTCGCACTGGCCGAGCGCCGCGACGCGGCGTGGCCGCCGTTCGCGCACCTTGCGTTGTGGCAGGCCGAGGCTTCGCGCCGCGACAACGCGTTCGCGTTCCTCGAGCAGGTGCGGCTCGCGGCCGAGGCAGAGCGGAGCAAGGTCGCGGTGCTCGGCCCCGCGCCGCTCGCGATGGAGCGCAAGAGCGGGACGTATCGCGCGCAACTCTTGTTCCGCAGCGCGGAGCGCGCGCCGCTGCATCGGCTCGTCGACCGCACGTTGCTCGCCGTGCGCGGTCGGCTGCCGCGCGTGCGCGCGCTGGAGCGTCGACATCGATCCGCTCGGAGATCTAACGCGGCCCGACACTTCGCCGAGCGGTCGGTTAGAATGAGCGCCCACTGGTGGCACGACGCAACCGCAACTCTCGCGACAAAGAATCCGCGCCCGGCTGGGTGTGGATGCTGTTCGGATTGGGATTGGGTCTGATCATCGCGGTCGGCGTCTATCTGCGCGCGCCATCCGGCACGCGGTCCGGCGAGCCGGCGCCGACGGTTGCGGCGGCCGAACGGCCCCGCCGCGCGGCCGACCACGCGCGTCGCTGCCGCACCCGCGGAGCGCAAGGCGCAATCCGAGAATAACCGCTTCCAGTTCTACGAGATCTTGCCGCAGTACGAGGTCGTCGTCGGCGACGACGCTCCGCCGCGGCGACGACGAATCCGAGGCCCCGCCCCGCGGAGACGCCCGGCAGCTACTTGCTGCAGGTGGGCTCTTACGGCGCGGCGGCCGACGCCGACCGCACGCAGGCCAGTCTCGCGCTGCTCGGCTTCGAGTCGCACGTGCAGCGCACGACGCTCGAAGGCAAAGTCTTCAACCGTGTCCGCATCGGGCCGATCTCCGATCTCGACGCTGCCAACCGCACGCAACGCCAGCTGCGTGCCGCGGGCTACGACCCGCTGCTGATGCAGGTTCCGAAGTAACTTGGTACTCAGTCGTCGGTCAGCGACTGGCGAAAGTCGACGCCGAGAGAGCGCAGCTTGCGATAGAGATGCGTGCGCTCCATGCCGACCCGCTTGGCGAGCTGCCCGACTTTCCCGCCGCACAGCAGTAGCTGCTGCTGCAGATAGGCGCGCTCGAAGTGCTCGCGCGCCTCGCGCAGCGGCATCGCGAGCAGATCCTGCTTGACGAGCGGCTCGCGGTCGGCCGTGTCCGTCGCGAGCTGCGCCTCGACCTCCGACGAGCGAGATCTCCTCGTCGCCGCCGAGGATCAACAGGCGCTTCACCATGTTGCGCAGCTCGCGCACGTTGCCGCGGCCACGGGTAGTTGCGCAGCCGGTTCTGCGCCGCGACGCTGAAGCGCCGGAACGGCAAGTCCTCTCCGCATCGACGAGCACGTCGACGTGATGGCGCAGCAGCTCGGGCACGTCCTCGGAGTACTCGCGCAGCGGCGGCACGCGGATCACGACGACGCTCAAGTGAGACAACAGCTCGCGACGCAGCGTGTCGCTGCGCTCGAAGCCTGGAACGCGCTGCACAGAATCCGCGTGGTGAACGGGCGCTCGGCCGTCTGCCCCGGCGGCGCGATAACTGCCCTGCTCGAGCGCGCTCGAGCAGCGATGCGCTGCGCCGTCGAGCGCCGACCTCGCCGAGCTCCTTGATGAACAGGATGCCGCCGTCGGCGCGCTCGAACGCGCCGGGCTCGCGTGCCGTCGCCGAGCAGCTGCCGCTGCGCGTCCTCGTCGCCGAGATCGCCGCCCATCACGGCGACGAACGGCCCGCGCGCCTGCGCGCCCTGGCTCGCGAGGATAGCGCGCGAACAGCTCGCGGCCGCTGCCGGGCTCGCCCGTGAGCAGCGTGTGCGCGTCGTGCTGCGCGACGCGCGCGATCTGCTCGCGCAGCGCGCGCATCGGCTGGCTCTTGCCGGCCGGCGCCGCGATTGCTGCACGGCTGCGCCGCGCGGCTCGCCTTTGGTGCGCCGAACAGCGAGCGCGCGTCTCGACGGTGCGCAACAGCTTCGCGAGCGACACGGGCTTCTCGATGAAATCGACGGCGCCGAGGCGCGTGGCCTCGACAGCCGTGTCCACGGTGCCGTGGCCCGACATCATGACGACGGTGCCGCGCCGCGCCGCCTGTCGGACCACTCCTGCAGCAGCGAGATGCCGTCGGTGTCGGGCATCCAGATGTCGAGCAGGACGAGGTCGAACTCGTGCTCGCTTGCGCGCGGCGCGCGCCTGCTTGGCGTCGGCGGCCGTCGTGACGTCGTAGCCTTCCTCGCTCAGAGATCTCGTCGATCAGCGCGCGGATGTTGGCTTCGTCGTCGACGACCAGAATTCGCGCACTCATGCGCGTTCTCTCCTGTGATCGTGGCGCCGACTGATCGAGTGACCGCCGGCGTCCACCGATATCGGAATGAGTATACTGATCTCGGCTCCGCCTTGCTCGCGGTTGCGCGCGCTGATCTGCCCGCCGTGCTCCTCGACGAGCTTCTTGACGATCGCGAGCCCGAGACCCGTGCCCTTCGGCTTGCTCGTGACGTACGGCTCGAACGCCTGGTGCACGATGTCGCGCGACGAAGCCCGGGCCGTTGTCGACAACCTTGATCTCGACGAAATCGGCATCGCCGCCGTGCGACTGCGCCGCGTCGAGATCTCGACACGCGGCTTCGTGCTGATGCTCCATCGGCCTCGAGCGCGTTGCGCAGCAGGTTGTGCAGCACCTGCCGCAAGCGGCCGGCGTCGGCCTCGATCAGCGGCAGGCTCGCTCGCAGAGCGCGAGCTTGATCGCCAGCGGCTTCTCTTGATGCGCGCGTACAGGTCGCTCACCTCGGTGATCAGCGCGTTCACGTCGAAGCGCGTGACCTCCATGCTCGGCGTGCGCGCGTACTCGCTGAACGCGTTCACCATCTGCTTCATCGCCTCGACCTGCTGGATGATCGTGTGCGTCGCGCGATCGAGCAGCTCGACCTCGCCGCCGTCGGCCGTCAGGTACTTGCGGCGCAGCCGCTCGGCCGAGAGCTGGATCGGCGTCAGCGGATTCTTGATCTCGTGCGCGAGCCGGCGCGCGACCTCGCCCCAGGCCGCGTCGCGCTGCGCCTGCAGCAGCGCGGTGATGTCGTCGAACACGATCACGTAGCCGCTCGGCGCTGCCGTTGCTCGCCGGGCAGCTCCGTGCACGCGCACATCAGCACGCGCGCGGCCGCCTTCGCCGCGCAGCACGATCTGCTCGCGCCATTCGCGCTCGCCGCTCGCAGGTGAGCTGTCGCCACCGCCGACGAACTGCGCGAGCAGCGGCGCGTCTCGCGCGAGCGTCGACGAGCGACTCGCCGACGTGGCGTCTCGAGGTCGACGCCGAGAATCGCGCTCGCCGCGCTGATTGGCCGTGCGGATCCGCAGATCGGGCTCGAGCGAGACGACGCCCGTCGACAAGCGCGCGAGGATCACCTCGAGCTTGCGCGCGCTCGCGCTCCACCTGCTGCTGGCTCGCAGCGCGTCCTCGCTCGCGCTTCGCGAGCCGCTGCGTCATGTCGTTGAACGAGTGCACGAGGAAGCCTGATCTCGTCGCGCGCCGGCGTCGGCACCCGCGTCGCGAAGTCGCCGCGCGCCACGCGCGCGTGCCCTGCATCAGCAGTTGGATCGGCACCACGAGCCGCCGCGAGAAATAGAATGCGCCGTAGACCGACGCGAGCAGCGAGATCAGCAGCACGAGGCTCAGCGTCGAGCGTGAAGGTCGTACTTCAGGGCCGGTGCGCATGAACTGCAGCTCGTTGACTTGGTCGGTACGCGCCTTGCACGCGCGTCGACGAGTGTGCTGAGACGCGCGTCGATCGGGAACGTCGCCTGCACGAACGACGGCTCGCTCGTCGGCGTCGTCGGCGAGCGGATCGCGGCGCCGCGCGAGATCTCGGTACTCGCCATTCGCGCCGCGGCTCGGCGCTCGACGTACGTGCCCGCGCTGGCGAAGCTGAGCAAGACCTCGTCGCTCGGATAGAGCGGCGCGTCGGCGTCGAGATTGCTCGCGAGTTGATCCCGAGCAGCTGGTTGTTCGGCCGTAGACCGCAACCTCGACGCGCTTCGCTGCTCTGCGCGCAGCGACGTTCAACTTCCGCAGCGAGTCGCGCCTTCGGTATCGGCGAGCTGGCGCGCGAACTGCTGCACTTCCTCGAGCTTGCCGCGCGTCTGAATGTCGAGCGACGCGTCTGGCTGAGGTCGAGCGCGTCGCTCATGCCTCGCTCGACGTCGACGTTGAGCCAGTTGTCGATGCCGCGGTTGATGAACTCGACGGAGAAGATGTAGACGCCGACGAGCGGCGTGATCGCGACCATCACGAGCACCGAGATCATGCGCGCGCGCAGGCGCGAGCCCGGCACGTGACGCCGATAGTCGCGCACGAGCTGCCACGAGGTTGATCACGATCAGCGACAGCAGCACGCGCGATGCCGACCGAGTTGATCGAGCAGGATCCAGTCTAGCCGCTGCGCGAAATCGTCCGGTGTTCTCGGTGACTCGCGTGAACGAGCAGCAGCGCGATCGAGCCAGAGCAGTATCCCCAGAACTGCGAGCAGCGCGAGTAGACGCGCGCTTCATTCGCTTCGCAATCGGCCATCGATACCACTCGCTCGCGATCGACCAATCGCGCCGCCAGAAAGCGAGCAATCGCAGTGGCCCCGGGAGCTGCTCCACGGTCGAGCGACGCGCGCATCCGCACGTAGTACTCCGCGGTCGTCGGTCGAGCACGGCGCTGTCGATCAACGGCAGCCGCTCGTACGCGGCCGAGGTAGTCGAGCGCCGCGAACAGCGTGGCGAACGACGCCTGATCGCCGCTGTTGATGTTCAGCACGATGTAACGCTCGCTGAGCGCGTGGTACTCGAGCTGGTACGACTGCGCGCAGCGCCGACGCTCGTCGTCGTCGAACCACCAGCGCCGCGGATGGATGATCTCGACGTCGAGCTCGAGTCGCAGCGGTACGCCCGAGTGCAGCGCGTCGACGCGCTTCCGTCGACAGCCGATACTCGATCGACGGCGTTCAGGTAGTAGACGCCGTCGCGCAGCTCCGCGATCGCGGAGCGGACCTCGAAGAAACCCGGCGTCGCTCTCCTGCTCGACGGCGATCGGCTGCGGCGGGCGGTCGGCTGAACGAGCGGCTGGGCCACCGCAGCGCGCCGAGCCCCAGAAAGACGAGCAGCACGGAACCGGGCCGCAAGCGCATCGGCGCGGGGGCCGTCCCGAGTGAGCCATGGTCGCGAAGGCGGTCCACTGGGCGTACGCAACACGTCCGGCTTCCGTAACCAAGCATAATAGAAGCCATCCCCGCCCGCCTCTCCGGGCAGAGTCTGCAGCGCCCGCCACACGCTCGGACGGGCTCGATTGCCGAGCTCTCGGCCGCGAGAACGCGTCGATCTGGGCAGTCGTTCTCGCGCCTCAAGACCGAGCAGGTCGCGTAGACGAGGCGGCCGCCCGGGCGCGAGCAGCGGCCACAGCGCGCGCAGCAGAGCGCGGCTTGGAGCACGACGGCGCGCGTCGACGTCGCTCCGGCCGGCGCAGGACCTTGATGTCGGGATGGCGGCGAATCACGCCGATGGCGCTGCACGGCGCGTCGATGCAGGATCCGGTCGAACGGCCGGCCGTCCCACCAGTCCGTCGGGCCGCGTCGCGTCGCCCGCGACGAGCTTGCGCGGTCGAGCTCGAGCCGGTCGAGAGTTCGCGCGCACGAGCGCGACGCGCTGCGGCATCGCGATCGACGGCCCAAACCTCGCCGCGGCCGCCGCAGCACTCGAGGATGTGCCCCGTCTTGCCGCCGGGCGCCGCGCACGCATCGAGCACGCGCTGGCCCGGCGCGAGGATCGAGAGCGCGCGCCGCGCGCTGCGCCGCAGACGTCCTGAACCGAGACGCTCGCCGGCCGCGAAGCCCGGCAGCGCACTCGACGCCGGCTGCGGCTCGTCGAGCACGAGCACGGCCGCGTCGACGTCCGGCGCCGCGGCCGCGGCGAGCCCGGCAGCCGCGAGCCTCGAGATACGCCGCGCGCGTCGTGCGCGCCAGGTTCACGCGCAGCCACAGCGGCGGCGCGGCGTTGTTGGCCGCGAGGATCGCGCTGCCAGTCGTCGGGCCGATCGCGCGCGCAGCGCGTCGATGAGCCAGCGCGGATGCGCTGAAGCCGGCTTCCGTCGTCGGCCGCGATGCGCTGCGTCGAGCTGCTGCGCGCTCGCGCTGGAAGCGGCGCAGCACGGCGTTGACGAGGCCGCCGGCGCTCGCGCAGCGCCGAGCAGCGCGGCCGCGTCGACGGTCGCGGACACCGCCGCGTGCGCGGGTATCCGCAACTCCTGGAGCTGCAGCAGCCCGATCGCGCAGCAGCGCGCCGAGCTCGGTCTGGCCGCGCTTCGAGCGGCCGCGTGAGCAGGCGCGCGCGCCTGCCATTCGAGCCGGTGATGCCAGCGCAAAGCGCCGAACACGAGCGCGCGCGAGCAGCGGCTGATCGCGCGGCGCAACGCCGGCCGCTCGGCAGCAGCGTCGTCGGCGGCGACGCGCTCGCCAGCATGCGCTGCGACGACGTAGCCGCGGCGGCGCGCACGGCGCGCGCCCGGCGCGCCGGCGCTTCAGGCGACAAACGTCGGCGCCCGACGAGCGAATGCGCGGCGAGATACGCTGCGGCGTCCATCGACGCGGCCCGACGGCGGTTGGACTTCGGCGAAGCGCAAGCACGCCGTCGCCGGTCGCGACGTCGATGCCGGCTCGCGCCCGCGGCGACGATCGCGCCGCGGCGCGGCCCGCGCCGCGGCGGCGACGCGCGGCTTCGCACACACGCGCAGACGCCGTGCCGTCGTCGAAGCGCGGCTTCGGCGACGCGGCCACGGATCGAACGCGCGCACGCGCCGCTCGAGCTCGAGCGCGCCGGCGCTCGCCAGTCGAGCACGGCTTCGCGCCTTCGCGATCTTCGGCGCGAGCGTCGCGAGCGCGCTCGCGCTGCGGCGCCGGCGATCGACGTGCCGGCGCAGCACGCGCCGGCAGCGCGTCGACGCAGCAGCCTCGCGCCGCGAGCAGCGGCAAGCCGGTCGTGGAGCTCGCCGGCGGTCTCGCGCGCGCCGATCGGCGTCTGCGCGCCGCGGTGCACGGGCCCGGTGTCGAGACCGTCGTCCATCTGCATGAGGCTCACGCCGGTCGTCGTGTCGCCGGCGAGCACGGCGCGCTGGATCGGCGCGGCGCCGCGCCAGCGCGGCAGCAGCGACGCGTGCAGGTTGACGCAGCCCGATGCCGCGGCCACGTCGAGCACACTGGCGCGGCAGCAACAGGCCGTACGCGACGACGACCAGGAGATCCGGGCCGCGCGCCAGGCGGCGAGCTCGTCGGGCGCGCGCAGCGTCGCGGGCTGCGCGAGCGGCAAGCCGAGCTCGAGCGCGAGCTCTTGACGGGCGATGCCGTGAGCCGGCGCGGCCCCGGCCGGCCGGGCGGTCGGGCTGCGTCAGCACGAGCGGCACGTCGCGCGCCCGCCGCGACGACGCACGCAGCGCCGGAACCGCGAACTGCGGGAGTGCCGGCGAACGCTATGCGGGCTGGCGTGCTCGGGCTGCACCGTGCGCGGCCGCGTCGTCAGATCACGGGCACGGACTTCGCGCTCGCGCGTCGGCGGTGATCGGTCGCGGCGCGCTTCGCCTTCTTCACGGCCTTCTTCTTCAAGCGCTCGCGCTTCAGCTCGGACAGGTAGTCGACGAACAGCTTGCCCTCGAGGTGATCCATCTCGTGCTGGATGCAGACCGCGAGCATGCCTTCGGCCTCGAGCTCGAACGGCTTGCCGTCGGGTCGAACGCGCGGACCTGGATCACTGCGCGGCGCGGTCGATGAAGTCGTAGAACTCCGGCACGGACAGGCAGCCTTCCTCGGAGTTGGTCGTGCCCTCGGCGCGCACGATTTCGGGGTTGATCAGGCAATAACGGCTGCTTGCTCTCGACGCCGACAGTCGCAGACAAGGATGCGTCTTGTGAACATTGACCTGCGTCGCCGCCAGGCCGATGCCGGGCGCCGCATACATGGTCTCGAACATGTCGGCGACGAGGCTTTTGAGCTCGGTATCGAATTTTGTGACCGGCTCCGCGCGAATTCGCAGGCGAGGGTCCGGATACTCCAGTATTGGGAGGCGTGCCATTGTGGTTCGGCCTCGATTTCGTGTATAACGCGTCGAGAAGTTAGCTTAACCCACTGACTTTACAGGGATAGTACGGTTCCGACCCGCCGCCGGCGACGGCGCTTCACGAGCGCCGACCGATCGCGCATCGAGGATTATAGCAGTCGGAACCCGGACGGGCCGGTCTCGCAAGACGACGGGTCTTAGGGAGCTCACACGATGTTTTTCGCGCGCAAGCCGTTCATTCGATCGACTATCTCTGCTCGCCGCCTCCGCCGCCAGCTTCATCCTGCTGTCGAGCGCGGATCGCGCAAGAGCGCGACGCGAGGCTCGAGCTCGCGGCCGCCGTCGGGCAGCCCTCGAGCCGCCGGTCTTGAACCCGCGGCCACCCCGACACCTACGTCGTGCAAGCAGGGCGACACGCTCTGGGACATCGCGTCGATGTTCCTGCGCGACCCGTGGTACTGGCCCGAGATCTGGCAGATCAACCCGCAGGTCGAGAACCCGCACCTGATCTTCCCGGGCGACATGCTGTCGCTCGCGTATCTCGACGACGGCCGCCCGGCGGTCAACGTCGAGCGCGGCCCGCAGGTCGTCGGAGCGGCGGCGGCTTCGAGCGGCTGTCGCCGCGCGTTCGCTCGCAGCCGCTCGAGGAACGCGATCGCAGACGATTCCGTACGAGACGATGCGGCGTTCCTGTCGCGGCCGCGCGTCGTCGAGAAGGACGAGCTCGACGACTGCGCCGTACATCGTCGCGCACCGCGAAGGCCTTGATCGGCAGCGCGGGCCGCGACGTCTACGTCGCCGCTCGAAGCGACGCGCCCGTGGGCTCCGTGTACAACGTCGTGCGAGCTCGGCGACGAGCTCGTCGATCCCGACGACAACGACGTGCTCGGCTATCAAGGCATCTACGTCGGCCAGGGCCGCGTCGATCGCACCGGCGATCCCGGCACGCTGCGCATGCTCGAGACCGAGCGCGAAGCCGTCGTCGGCGACCTATCTGCTCGCGGAGGAGGACGTCATGCCGCTGAATTTCATACCGCGCGCGCCGGACGAGCGAGATCGACGGTCAGATCATCGCCGTGTTGTCGGGCGTGTCGCTGATCGGCCAGTACTGCGGTCGTCGTCATCAACCGCGGCACGAAGCAGCGGGCTCGAGCCGGGGCACGTGCTGCGCGCGTACCAGGCGGGCCGAGACGATTCGCGATACGCAATCGTGGCATTGTCGGCCAGAAAGTGCGATTGCCGGACGAGCCCGCGGGCACGATGATGGTGTTCCGTACTGTCGGAACGCTTGAGCTATGCGCTCGTCATGGAAGCCACGACGCCGCATCGCGTTGCTCGACACGCGTCCGCAACCCGTAGCAGCCAACCGCCACCGCAGCCGCCGCCGGCCAGCGCGGCCGTGGCGCGTAGACGCCTGGCTGACGCTGCTGCACGCAGCGCAGCGAATCACGCACGCGCTGTCTGGCTCGACGCGCTGAAGACTTTGCGGCTCCGCGGAAGCTCTGCTCGCCGAAGCTCGCACGCGCATCTGCTCGCGCTCGCGATGCGCCGACGAGACGCTCGCGAAGCTCACAGTCGCCCGACGAAGCGCAGATCGAGCGCTGGCGCGCGTGGCTCGCTGGACCGCATCGCGCGCTAATCACTTTCGGCAGCCGCGCACTCATCCGCAGCGGCTCGCCGAGATTCACACGACGCCGCTCGCGCTCTGGGCCGAAGGCCGCCGGACGCGCGCTGCTCTCGCGCAGCCGCAGCTCGCGATGGTCGGCAGCCGCAGCCCGACCGCTGACGGCAGCGACAACGGCGCGAGCAGTTCGCGCGCTATCTCGCCGCAGCGCGGGCTGACGATCACGAGCGGGCTCGCGACCGGCATCGACGGCGCGAGCCATCGCGGCGCGCTGCGCCGAGCTCGGCGGCACGGTCGCCGTGCTCGGCAGCGGTCTCGACGTGATCTTTCCGCGCGAGCACACGACGCTCGCGCGCCGACGATCGCGCGAGCGCGGGCCTGCTCGTCTCCGAGTACGCGCCGGGCGTCGAGCCGCAGAAGCTGCTTCTTCCCGCAGCGCAATCGCATCATCGCGGGCCTCGTCGCTCGGCACGCTCGTGGTCGAGGCGACGCGGCGCAGCGGCTCGCTGATCACGGCGCGGCTCGCCGGCGGACTACGGACGCGAGGTGTTCGCGATCCCGGGCTCGATCCACAACCCGCTCGCGCGCGGCTGTCACTGCTTGATCCGTCAAGGCGCGAAGCTCGTCGAGGAGGCGGCCGACGTCCTCGTCGAGCTCGCGCCGCAGCTCAGCCGACGCTCGCCGATCGAGCGTCGAACGCGGCGCGCGAGCGGCGCCGGACGCCGCAGCGCCGGTGACGAGTCGAGTCCCAGTACCGTAACGCTTGCTCAATGCATTGGATTTTCGCCCTCGATCGATCGGCGATCTTGAGCGACCGCGCCGGATTGACGGCGGCGGAGCTTTCCTCCATGCTCCTGGTCCTGGAGCTCGAAGGGTTATGTCGAGGCGTTGCCCGGCAGTCGCTACTCGCGTCTGCGGCAAGAGGAATTGATGAAAGAAACCGTCCTCGACGTGCTCATGTACCTGTTCGAGTCCTTCGTCGACAGCGACGACGAGCCGGAGCCGAACCGCAACGAGCTCAACGCGAGATCTGGAACGCGCCGGTTTCGACGATCGCGAGATCGAGCGCGCGCTCGACTGGCTCGACGGGTTGAACACGACCGGGTCGCGAGCAGCGCGCCGCAGTACACGGCGATTCGCGTCTTCGACAGCGCCGAGCAAGAACGGCTCGACGCGCGCGTCGCGCGGCTATCTGCTGCATCTCGAGCAGATCGGCATCTTGCAGGCCGCGCAGCGCGAGATCGTAATCGATCGGCTGCTGGCGCTCGACAACGAGGAGATCGACGTCGAGCAGACCAAGTGGGTCGTGATGATGGTCCTGTTCAGCCAGCCGGGCCAGCAGAGACGCCTATCGCGCAGATGGAGGACCTCGTCTACGCGGACGACTCGGCCTGGGTCCACTGCACCGAGCGTTCGCCGCTGCCTGCGACGCCCGATCTTTAACGCCGCCGCAGCGAATCGGCTATCCTGCCGGTCCGCTGAAACTCAGCCGTCGTGCCTACTTAATGAGGCGTCGCTCGAAATCCATGCGCCCGCACGTGAGATCACCGTAGGCCATCGCAGCCGCTGATCTATGGCCAAGAATCTCGTCATCGTCGAATCGCCGGCCAAGGCGCGTACGATCGAGAAATACCTCGGCAGCGACTTCGAGGTGCTCGCGTCGTACGGCCACGTGCGCGATCTCGTGCCGAAGGAAGGCGCGGTCGATCCCGAGCAACGGCTTCGCGATGAAGTATCAGCTCATCGAGAAGAACGAGAAGCACGTCGACAAGATCGTCAAGGCCGCGAAGAAAGCCGTCGGCTGTCTATCTCGCGACCGACCCGGATCGCGAAGGCGAGGCGATCTCGTGGCACGTCTACGAGGTGCTCAAGGAACGCGAGCGTGCTCGACTCGAAGCCGGTGCAGCGCGTCGTGTTCCACGAGGTCACGAAGCGCGCGATTCAAGAGGCGATCGAGCAGCCGCGCGATCTATCCGAGGCGCTCGTGAACGCGCAGCAGGCGCGCCGCGCGCTCGACTACCTCGTCGGCTTCAACCTGTCGCCGCTGCTGTGGAAGAAGGTGCGGCGCGGCCTGTCGGCCGGCCGCGTGCAGAGCCCGGCGCTGCGGCTGATCGTCGAGCGCGAGGACGAGATCACGGCGTTCAAGGCCGCAGGAGTACTGGACGATCGAGGCGCTCTGCGCGCGAGCAGATCGCGGCACAGCGTTCCCGGCGCGGCTGTCGGTGTTCGCCGGCGAGAAGGTCGAGCAGTTCACGTTCACGAACGAGGCGCGCGTTCGCGCGGCCGAGCAGAAGATCCGCGACACCGCGCACGGCGTGCTGACGGTCGCGAAGGTCGACAAGAAGCAGCGCCGCCGCCAATCCCGCCGCGCCGTTCACGACCTCGACGCTGCAGCAGGAGGCCTCGCGCAAGCTCGGCTTCAGCGCGCAGCGCACGATGACCGTCGCGCAGCGGCTCTACGAGGGCATCGACATCGGCGAAGGCTCCGTCGGCTTGATCAGCTACATGCGCACGGACTCGGTGACGCTCGCCGACGAGGCGCTGCACCGAGCTGCGCAGCGTGATCACCGAGCGTTACGGCGCGGACAATCTGCCTGACGAGCCGCGCCGCTACACGACCAAGGCGAAGAACGCGCAGGAAGCGCACGAAGCGATCCGCCCGACGAGCGCGCCGCGCGCCATCCCGAGGAGCTGCGCCGCTATCCTCGACCCGAACCAGTACAAGCTCTACGAGCTCATCTGGAAGCGCACGGTCGCGTCGCAGATGAATCCCGCCAAGCAATACAACCGAATGAAGCATAC
>ERZ1370068.1764-contig-117_pt1 | contig 16191 bp, 29 predicted proteins | sample MGYA00561227_ERZ1370068 | MGnify/ENA primary metagenome ERZ1370068 (study PRJEB38410, sample SAMEA6850437) | metagenome | study: Metagenomic assessment of the ecological functions of the soil: analysis of the soil microbiota associated with the...
GGGCGAGGGCCCGGTTCGTCTGATCCAACGACGCGGTCGTGGCGCCTCGAGCGGATTGAGTCCGCACACGCAGCAACCCGGTCCGGCGGTGTGAGCGCGCGTCAGCGCCAGCCGGCGTGATGTCCAGCACCACGCCGTGGCCCGTCACGTTGTGCTGAATGCTGACGTAGTAGTGCGTCACCCGAGTTGATCGAAGATGCCGCCGGTCGATTCCGCGGTGAGGTCGTTGAGCGACGCCACCCGGACACAGCCGTCAGACTGATCGTCGGCATCGCCGCCGTCGTCGAGGCACGACCAGATGTCGTTGTTGCGGCCGACCTCGGCGCCATCGCCGTCTTCGTTGATCGACGAAGTTCCCGTGAGTGCGGCTGGTAGGCGATGTTGTCCATCATCGCGAAGTCCCAGCTGCCGAGAACGAGGAACTGGACTTCCGGGACTGCGGTGTTGGACGGCCGACTCGCGCAATCGTGCCGTCAGTCACGCAGATCGTCTGGCCCCAGTTGTGATTCTGACTCTCGTTCCCCGTGTTGTTGCGCGCAGAAGCGGACTCGCTGCCCGCGGCAAGCGCCCGGGGATCGATCTCGAAATCCTCGGGCCGGTAGTAGCCGGTCAGCTTGAGCGTCGCCGCCTGCAGCTCGGAGATTCGACGTTCGGCACGGTCGATCACGGGTATCCAGGTGCCGAGACCAGTCTCGGGACGCCTGACCGTAGTCCGGTGTTGCCGCTGCTTTCCCGAGCCGCAGTCCGTAGTACGGAGCCCGCCGCGAGCGGCGAATTGGCTAAGGCCCTGCTGACCGTTCCACGGCGTTGTGGGAATGAACTTAGAAGTAGGCGCCTCCCGGCGTGCCATTCAATGGCCGGTTCTCGTCGGCGTAATACGTGACGCCGTTCGAGTAGAGCGCGATGCCCTCGAACGAGAGTCGGCCCGGCGCCGGTCGCGGTCGCCACGTGCACGCGGATCCGTACGCTCACGCCGGTCGGCGCGGTTGAAGACCACGCTGGTAGTGGTCAGCGGATCGGCAATCTCGAGCAACCAGCCGTCGGTGCCGTTCTCTTCTCCGAAGAGGATGGTCCCCCACGCGGTGCGACGCACCGGATCGCCCGGCCGAGCGTTCCGCTCAGGATGGTTTCAACCAGCCCGTCCGGACAAGCGGATCCGCTGCAGGCCGGGCTGGGCGGGACCCTCCTCGTTGGCGACGATGAGGTGCGTGGGGTTCTGGTCGTTCGGCCAGAAGACCATCTGATCGGATGTTGCGGCGCAGCGTTGGGCTGCGCGGTCAGCGCGTGCACGCTGAAGTCCCTTCGCAGACGGTGATCAGCGACGTGGGATCGGCGTTCGCGTCGGTCGCACCGACACTTTCCGTGGACGACGCGTCGACAGTGACTGACGATCCCGAACAGCTGTTCCGACTGGGCGTCAAGCTGCTGATCCCGGAACAACCCAGGAAGTCGGACCCGAAGCCGTGATCGCGGCAACGGCAGACGCGGCAGCCAGCATTGCCGCACAAGTGAGAACAGAGAACGTTGATCGCATGTCGTGAAATTCCTCCTGAGCGAGTGAGTCGCTGCTCAGCGTAGGAACCACACACGACGGAGCCATGACGCCGCTATGTCGGAGAGGTCAAAGACGTCCGCATGACGATTGCGGAAGACGGGCAGGCGCTGGGTGAATCTCGGCCGATCTCATGACGCTGTCGGGAACATCCGCGCGATCGATCACCTCGAAGCCGAACCTCGGAAAGAAACGCTCGGCGGTCGTCGTCAGCAGGTAGACCGCGCGGATGCCCATGCTCCTCGGCAAGCCGAAGCGCCGCGCGCGTCAGCTCGCTTCCAAGTCCGGTGCCGCGGTGCGCTGCATCGACCGCCACCGATGCGCAGCAGCGCCCCGTCCTCTGATACACTCGAGCGCCGCGCAGCCGACGATGCGGGAGCCGTCACGCGCGACGAGCATCTGATCGAAGTGATCACGGAGTCCGGCAAGCGGCAGCCGTTCTGCGTCGAGCAGCGCCGCGACGACGTCGATAGTCGGCCGTCGCCGCAGGGTCGATAGCGACGCGGCGTCATCGGTGCGATGCCTTGCAGCGGGCGCGCAGCAGGCGAGGTCGGTCGTCCCGGCGGCCGGGCACTGCAGCACCCCGTCCGCTTCTCCAGGCGTGCCGCATCTTTCTTGAGCGACTCCACGTGACCGAGCACGTGCGTCGTCGCATCCTCGATCGCGGCCACGATCGGGTCCGCGGACTTCGCGAGGCTGTAGTGCACCCACAGGCCTTCCCGCGCGTGGTGACCAGCGCCCGCCCGCCGCAGGTACGCAAGATGGCGCGAGGCCTTGGCCTGCGGAATCTTCAAGGCGTCGTGAATGTCGCACACGCAGACGTCCCCGGCCATCAGGAGGCGCAGGATGCGCAGCCTCTGTCGCGTCGGCGAGCGCCTTGAACACATCTCTCGAGCTGGCCGAGCTGACGTCCCCGCTGACTCCTTCATATATTCGTCTTGACAAATATAGCGCCGACGCCGATCAGCGCTGTCAATATTCGCATTAGCGAATATAGAAAGGAGGCGACTTATGGCTGGCTGCTGTGGCGGCGGATGTTGCGGCGACTGACCCTTCAGGCTGCGCCTGACGAGGGTTCAGCGGCGTCGATTCGACGCTGAACCGCCGGCAGCGCACATCCAGACCCGGACAGGCGCCCGGCAAGGCCGTTCGCCACCGAGGCGAACGCGCGGCGCCGGGCGTCTTCGTCCTCGACCGCGGCCGGATCCTCGAAGCTCCAGTGGATCCGTTCAGGGATCGCCGCGGGAACACCGGGACAGACTTCCGCGGCGCGATCGCAGACCGCTGATCACGTAGTCGAAGCGCTCGCCGAGAAAACGATCCATCGACTTCGGCACCAGATCCGACGCGTCGATTCCATACCGCTGTTCCAGTGTTTCCTTCGCCAGCGGATGGACCTGCGGCTGCGGGCGCGCTGCCCGCGCTGAACACCTCGATGCCGGTTCTTCGAGAGCTGCCGCAGAAGGGCTTCGGCCATCTGTGAGCGCGCGGAGTTTCCGGTGCAGAGAAACAACGACGCGCAAGCGGCTTGCTGTCACCGGTCATGATTCACGATGACACGATCTGCGACGTCGGACAATGCAGGAACCAGCCAGCGGAACAATGCCGTCGCCGCGACGGCGCCTCGCCGGCCTGACCCGGCGATGAATCCGGCACATCAGTGATCCGGATGCCGGCAGAACGTATCGGTGACAGATCGAGCCAGCGTCACCGCAGGGTTGGCGAAGCGACGTCGACGCGGTGAACCAGTAAGCCGCCGTGATATAGGCCCCGACGGCGAACGGGACGGCGTCAGGCCGCCGCGCGCGCATCCCCAGATGACCGCCAGCAACCCGAAGGTCGCGACACCCTCGCTCAGGATCTGCGGCCCGCCCGCGCGAAGCGTGCCGCGACCAGGCGTAGAGCGGCTCGCCAAACATCGCGTCCGGCGACCGCAACGCCGGCAAATGCGCCGACTGTCTGCGAAATGACGTACGCGCCAGCCTCTGTCCACGAGAGGCCGCCCTTGTGACGCATCCGCAAAGCGACACCGCGGGATTGAAGTGCGCGCCCGGAGACAGATCCGAACGTGAGGATGAGGGTGACGAGCGCCGCGCCCGTCGCGAGCGTATTGGCGAGGAGCGCGATGGCCACGTTGCCGCCGGCCAGGCGCTCTCCCATGATGCCCGACCCGACGACGGCCGCGAGGCAGCATGGCGGTGCCCACGCCTTCTGACACGATTCGGCGAGGGAGCGACGACTTCACATTGTTGAAATCGCCCGGCTCCCATGACGTGGAGAGCCGGGCATCGGAGGCTGGAGGCGCGAACTAGAAGTTGAAACGCAGCGCGAACTGGACCTGGCGCGGCGTGCCGAGGCCGACCGTGCGGCCGACGGTGCTCGTCAACCGTCCGAACGTACCCGCCGCGCCCGCCGTGTATGGCTGTCCGGGCTGCACGCGGTTGGCTTCCGTCAGCGCGGCGCTCGGCAGCGCGTTGGGCAGCGTGCCCACGGCATTCGGCGAAGTTCGTAACGTTGAAGATGTTGAAGATCTCGGCACGCAGCTCCGACGTTCGGACCATTCCTGACGCCGATGTGCTTGGCGATCATGAGGTCCGCCTGCTTGAAGCCCGGTCCATGGATCTGGTTTCGCGTGAGGTTGCCGAACGTCCCCGGCCTCGGCGTCGCAAACGCTGCCGGATTCAGGAACAGCAGTCCGCCGCTCTTGACGAACGGATCCACGCCCGGGATCAGGTCAGGCCGGCGCTGGTTGCGCGACGAGCCGCCGCCCGGCGTGTTGACGACCGCCGTGCGATCCGCCGCCGCATTGTTGAACACGTTGCCCGCGCCATCGACGTAGACGATGTCGTTGCGCTGAATCAGGACGGGCACCGGGATGCCGCTTCGCGCGTTGACGATGCCGGCGATGCTCCAGCCGCCGAGAATCGGACCGCGGCCGGGCACGTCGTAGAGCGCGCTCAGCGTTGAACGTGTGGCGCACGTCGAAGTTGTTGTAGCCGTTGTCGTAATCGAAGTCCGACTGCGCGCGGGCATTGTTGTTGGCCGTCACCGCTTCGTTCGACCCGCCGGTGTTGCCCTTGCTGTAGCCGAGCGTACTGCGCGTTCATCGTCACGCCGTTGCTGGCGCGACGCGTCAGCGAAAGCTGCATCGAGTTGTAGCTGTTGTAGCCGCCGCTCGTCTTGTAGTCGATCTCGGCGCACGGCCGCTGAATGGTCGCGATCGTCGAACCGGCCGGGCACAGGATGCCCGTGCCGCTCGCGCCGTTGGTGCACGTGACGATGTCGAACTCGCGAATCTGCGTCGCCGCGGCCGCGCCGTTGGTCTGCGCGCCGATGGTCCGGTTCGCGATGCTGCGCAGGAACTGGTTGCGTCCCTGGCTGCCGACATACGCGACCGTCGCGGCCAGGTTCGCCGGCAGCTCGCGCTGCACGGACGCGGTACTGGTAGACCCTCTCGGGAAGCGAGTAGTCGTTCGAATACGCGCGCGGCTGGCACGACCGGTTGTTCGGGTTGTTGATGAAGTTCGCCCGGATGACATTCGATCGACCGGATACGCGGCGCCCGGGGCGCCGGCCGACAGCGTCGTGCTGATGCGCTCGGCCTCGATCGGCTGAATCTGGTCCTCGGTCTGGCCCGGGCCGACGAAGATGCCGAAGCCCGCCGCGCAACACCGTCTTGTCCATCGGCGTATAGGTCGCCGAGATCCGCGGCTGGAAGTTCGTCTTCGACGACTTGTAGAACGGCGTCGTATCGGGATCGAGCGTGCCGGTGTCGATGTTGAATTTCACGATCCGGTTATCGCGCTCGTGGAGCGGCGCGTAGTAGTCGTAGCGCAGCCCGTAGTTGAGCGTGAGGGCCTGCTTGATGTGCCACTCGTCCTGCGCGAAGCCGACGTAGTACTCCTGGTTGATGTGCTTCATCCCGATCGCGCCGTTGTGGAACGGGACTCGGCTCGCTCAAATCGCCGAATTACTGAATCGTCGCCGGCGTATTCGCCAGGAACGCGTCGAGGTTCGCAAAGCTGTAGGTGATGCCACCCTGCTGATCCGTGGTCATCCGGATGATGCGCGTGTCGGCACCGAGCTTCATGAAGTGCGTGCCGGACACGACGTTGAGCGAGTCGGCAAAGGTGAGCGAATACGGGCTGTACGGCGCGGAGCGGCCGTTGCCGGCGCTGTTCACGCGAACGAGACCGCCGGGAATCGCGAGCCCCGACGTCGCGCCCTGGCCTGCGATACCGGTATTGGCGACCGACCCGCTCAGATTCAGGATGATGTTCTCGAAGCCCGCAGGCGCCACGCCTCGCTCGGTCGACTTCGCGGCGTTGTATCCGAACTTGAACTCGTTGGTCATGCTGGTGCCGAGCAGCCCCTGCAGGTTGAACACGGCATTGGTCGGCTTCGCCGTCGTCTGAAAGATGCGGCCCGTGACGCCCTGCGGCTCGTTGTTCGTGCCGTTGTCGCGGAAGACGCGGACGTAGCTCGACCAGTTCTGCGTCGCCTTGAAATCCAGGCGGGCGCTGAACGCGTTCTCCTGGACCTTCTGCAGCCGTCTGGAGCTGCGCGATGTCGAAGTCCGGGTTCGCCGAGGCGCCCGACAGGACGACGCCGCCGGGAGCGAGGAAACCGTTTCGCAGCGGCGCGATCGCTGGCGGACGCGCGCGCGCCCACGCGGCGGCGCTCGGAATCCGCTTCGATGAAGTTCAGTCCCGCGTCCAGCCGGTAGCCTTCGTAGCTTCCGAAGAAGAACGCGCGATCCTTGGCGAGCGGCCCGCCGATCGAGCCGCCGAACTGGTTCTGTTTCAGCTTCGGACTTCGGCAGCGCGGTGATGACGCTGCCGTCGACGTTGCGCGTCGAGTCGAAGTAGTTCCGCGCGTCGAACTTGTCGCCGCCGGAGGTAGTCGAACAGCGCGCCGTGGAAGCCGTTGGTGCCCGACTTGGTGATGACGCTGACCTGGCCGCCGGTGCCCGTTCCGTACTCCGCCGGGATAGCTGCTCGACTCGACGCGGAATTCCTGCACGTTCTCGAGGCTGGCCTGCAGCTTGAACGGCGTGTTGTTCTCGCCGTTCACGTTGCCCGGCGCCGCGTCGATGATCGCGGAGCCCTCGATGCCGTCGCATTTGATCACGTTCTGCTCGACGGCGCGGCCGCTGAAGCGGATGTCCTGCCACGTGCCGGTGCCGGCGTTCTGCGAGCCCGGGCGCCTGCAGCAGCAGCTGCGACATCTGCCGCCCGTTGACCGGCAGCTCCGCCACCTCGCGCTCGCTGACGTTGGCGCCGATGCGCGCGGAGCTGCAGGTCAATGGCTGTCGCGCTGCCCTGCGGACCGTCGACCGTCTCGGAGACGCTCAGCCGGATGCAGCTCGAGATCGAGGCTGAACTCCTGCCCCGCTGCGAGCGTCATGTCGGTACTCGAGCGGCTGGAAGCTGCCGAACGTCGCGCGGATCGTATAGACCGACGGCTTCAGGTTCGAGACGACGCACCGGCCCTGCGAGGTCGTCGTGACCGTCCGCTCTTCGCCGGTCCTCTGGTTCTTGACTGTGACCGTCGCGCCGGGAACGAACGCGCCGGTTCTGATCGAGCACCGTGCCGGAGAAGCGGGCGTCGCCCTGGGCGAAGGCCGCCATCGGCATCGCCAATACCATCGCGAGCGCGCACACCCACAAAATCTTCATCGTCGATCGGTTCTGCATAGAACTCCTGGAGGCGGTGAAAGATCGCTTCGCTCTGTTCCACATGTCGCGATCGAGGGTAGGCGCGGCGTATGTAACGTGGTTGTGACAGGTCGGATCCCGATGGGTAAAACCTCCGGCGCCGCGATAGCATGTTCGAGTGAGCGAGGCGATTTCAGGCCATATCACGGCGTTTTTCCTCTTCGACGTGGCCGAGGCCGATCGACCTCGGCCGGGTGCAGCGCGAGCTCGGCGCCGGGGTGGCGGCCAAGCTCGCCCCCAGCCGACCACGCCGCCGCATGTCCAGTACCGCCAGCCGCCGATCACGATCGAAGGGCACGCCGTGGCGATGGCGGAAGCCGAGGGCTTTGACGTCCGGTTCAAGGCTTTTGACTACGGCGTGATCTCGGTCGCGCTGACGCGCCGTGTGTCGGGAACCTGGAGCGAGTGGTTGACGCTGGGGCTGTCCCTGCCATGAAAGCGCCGCCCTTCCACGAAATGCCGAGCGTCTGGCGCGGACACTTCTCGACCGCATCGCGGACGCGATGACGCGGCCGCGGCGGGAATTCCTCTCCGAGGACTATCTCGTGTTCACGGTCACGCAGCTCGACGCCGCGGCGTCATCAGAGTCGCTCGTCGCCGCGCGCGGCGACACGATCGCGCAGCTGCTGCGAGGCGAGCGGAGCCCGCTCAGTGCCGAGGAGCGTGACGAGGTCCTTCGCCATCGCATCTCGCACTTTGCCGACGACCTGGTGATCCCGACGTGGAGCAGCGCGTTCATCCGCGACACCGAATCGGGCGCGCAGGCCGCCATCGAGATTCTCGAGTTCGCCAACCTCGCAGCTGCTCGAGTTCCGGTATTACGACCAGCTGCTCGACGCCGAGCTCGAGGGCATCTATCCACAGCTGCAGCAGACAGGATGGCGTACAACTGGCTCGCCCGGCGCCACACGCGCGCCGCGCGGCAGGTCCATTCGATCTTCATCGATGTCAACGAGCTGACCGATCGGACCGAGAACGCGCTGAAGATCGTGGGCGACGTCTACGCGGCGCGGCTGTTCGCACTGGCGACCGCGCGGCTGGGACTCAACGAGTGGAAGGCGAGCGTCCAGGAAAAGCTGCGGACACTCGACGACATTTATCGCTTCGCCGTTGAGCAGACGTCCATGGCGCGCGGTGAATTCCTCGAGCTCGTCGTGGTCGTGATCCTCGTCATCGAGCTGGTGCTGCTCGTGACCGGCGCGATGCGGTTCTGACCGACCGAGCGTGGTGCCGTCTCGGCGTGATGCCAAGACGTCATGAAACATGTGTCGTGAATGTGACGTCGTCGCATCATTGACGACGCCGTTAAAGCTGTGTAACCGCCGTGACGATAACCGTCGTCTCTCGAACCCGTGCGAGGTTGTCGCCATGCTAAAGCCTCCGACCATTGCGATTGTTCTGTGTGCGTGTCTGGCCGGGGCCGCGGCGCGACTCGACGGCAGCCAGGCGCTTGCGGTGCGCGTCACGCCGACGATGGCGCGTGAACCGGCGTCCGTGAAGGTTCTTGCCGTTATCGAGGCTGACGACAGGAATCGATCGCTTGAAATCATCGCGCGGTCCAGCGACTACTTCAGGAGCAGCCAGATTCAACTCGATGGACATGACACTCAGCGCGTGTGGGAGATCGAGTTTCGGGACGTCCCTCAGGGAACTACGAGGTGACAGGAATTCTGACCGGCACCGAGGGACGTCGGGCCGCGGTCACGCGGGTCGTCGTGGTGATGCCGCTAGAGCCGCGACCGGACATTCTTCCAGGCCAGTCCATCGGGACAATTTTGCAGATCTCTGGCGATGCGCCGATGTTATGGGATAGGCTTGCGACCTTATGACTGCCAAGAAGGAAAAGAAATCGGCGCACGCATCCGAGCCGGTGCGCGCCGCCGAGCACGCGCTCAGCGAAGCTGTCGATCGCGCGTGAAGCAATTGAAAGCGAAGGCACGCGACGCAAAGCTCAAGCAGAAACAGGCGAAGAAAGCCGCCAAGCAGGCGACGAAGGCCGCTCGTGCGGCCAGCAAAGATGCCGAAGGAGCGCGTCGGCAACTCAAGAGAGTCGCGGCGCGCCGAGAAGGCTCAGGCCAAAAGCGCCAGCCGAAGGCGGCCGCGAAGCGCGCCGCGCGAAGGCAGAGCCCGCGATCGTGACGCCCAGAAGAGACGTCGTCAGCGCGGCGCGCCGCTCGCCGCTCGAGTCCCGCACCGGTCGCGGCTCCGCCCGGCGTCGACTTTGACGAGGGCGTTCACCGACGCCGACTTCCGAAGGCGTCCGGAGCCGCACTGGAACCTCGCGCTCATCGCGTGGATGCGGATGCGGACCTCAACGCCGCGCCGCGGCATCCGCGAAGTCGGTGAAGATCCCATCGACGCCGAGGTCCCGGAACTGCCGGTACTCGGCGCCGGGATCGGCGTGGTAGGACGGTGACAGGAACACCGGCTCCGCTGCGCAGCGTCCAGACGTGCACGAAGCAGTCCCACGCGCGTGCGCGCCGCGCGACAAGATCGGTCGGCGGCAGCGTCCCATCGGCCTTGGCTGGAATCACGAGACGCGTGTTCGGCCCGATGCCGTCCGCGCATGCGACTTGATCGTCCTCAGCTCCTCGTCTGTCGGGATTTTGCCTTCGAGCAGCTGAGATCAGCTTGATCGTCGTCTTTGGACGAATCTCGCGCAGGTTCGTTTCGAACGACTGGATGAAGACCGGCGCGGCCGCGCTGTTCCATCCGTGACGACCGAGCACGTCCAGCATCCGATCCTCGAGCGGCAAGCCGATCGCTGCGGAAGTAGGTCGGATGCTTCGTCTCCGGATAGACGCCGATCGGCCGGCCAAGCTCCTTCCCGAGTTGCTGCGCCAGGTCGATCACTTCCTCGAAGGTCGGCACTCGAACTGCCCGTCCCAGCCGTGCGAACGGAAGTGCGAGCCGCTCTGCGCGCTCGCAGCGTCTTGATCTCCGCGAGCGTGAAGTCCTCGGTGAACCAGCCCGGTCACCGGCATGCCGTCGACCGTCTTCGTTCGCTTGCGATCGGGGAACCTGGCCGCGGCGTCTGTCGGTGCTGCCGATCTCGTTCTCGTGGCGCGCGATCAGCACGCCATCCTTCGTCGATACCAGATCGGGCTCGATGAAGTCGGCACCCATCTCGGCGGCCAGACGATAGCCGGCGAGCGTGTGCTTCGGGGCGATGTCCGCAGCGCCACGGTGACCGATGATGAGCGGTTTCGACGCGTCTGCCGCCGACAGGCCTGACCGCCGCGCATGGCCACCACCAGCGCGGCGAGTCGCAGAACCGATCGCGTTGTTACCACAGGACCTTCACTCCGAGCTGCAGCTGCCGCGGATCGTAAGTCGAGGTGATCGTCCCGAACGGCGGCGGTGCTGCGGTCGCCGCTCGGCGCCGTGATAGTTCACGCGGTTGAACAGGTTGAACGCTTCGAGCCGCAGCTGCAGCTTCGCTCGCCGGCGATCGGCACCTGCTTGCTGAGCGCGAAGTCGACGCTCCAGAAGTTCGGTCCGCGCACGCTGTTGCGCGGCCGCGTTCCCGAACGGCTGGCTCGGGTCGGTCGGAATCGACGACGCACGCGGGATTAAACCAGCCCAGTCATCGGACTTCGTGCTGGCGTACGGATCGCACGTCGACGTTCGGCCGGTAGCTGTTCGCGCCAGCGAAGTCGCTTCGTGATGCCCGATACCTGGAAGGCCGCCGCGGGAGCGTGACTGAACGTCACCATCTCGCCCGGCGTGATCGTGTTGATGCCCGCGACCTGCCAGTCGCCCCACACTTTTCCGCGGCCAAACGGCAACGTCCAGACCACGCTGGTCGTGCTGTTGTACGGCTGGTGGTAGCCGGACGTCCCGTAGTCGGCCGCGAGGTTGTGGATAGTCCTGCGCCGATGCGCGAAGTTGCCGTTCGCGTTCTCGAGCGACTGGCGACGAGTTGTCCTTCGCCTTCGACCAGCGTCAGCGCGCTCAGCAGCGTGCAGGTCCGCTCCTCATGCGCCACTCCGCACTTCACCTGCAGCGCGTTGTAGCGCGATTTGCCGCCGTTGAACACGTAGGTGATGTCGCCGAACGGACGAGATGCGGGCGGCGCGCCTGCGAGCGCAATGGTGCCTGCGGAGTTGTTCGGCGCCGCCTGGTTGTAGTTGCGCGAACAGCAGCAGGTCGCTCGCGCTGGTTGCCGACGTAGGCGACGTCCGACCAGCATGCTCGGCGCCGAACTCGCGCTGGACCGAGATGCACCAGTTCTGCACGGGCTCGGAGTGGATGGTCCTTCGGCGATGTAGCTGACGATGGACGTCAGCGGGTTGAACGTGCGACGGATCGGTGATGCCCGCCGGGATAGCCCTGCTGCGTTGGCACGGAACGCACGGCCGCGGCGGGTCCGTCTGGTTGACGACCGCGTCGAATGACCTGCGGGCGCGTTGATCGGCGAGCAGGTTCGCCGACCACATCCGGTTGCAGTGCACGTAGCTGATGCCCCAGCCGCCGCGCACGACCGTGCTGCGGCTGCCGCCGTGCACGCGAAGCCAAGGCGCGGCCGAAGTCGTTCTTGCGATCGGGATTGACGAGCGCGCGATCGGCGATCGATCCGTCCGCTCGCTGACCATCGTGCGCGGCGCCGGATCGAAGTTCGTGAGGCCGGTTGTTCGCCTCCCACATCGGGCGTCGCGTACTCGTAGCGGAGGCCGAGCGTTGCAGCGTCAGCCGATCGTTCACGCGCACGTCGTCCTGGCACGTAAGCGAAGTGCATCCGCTGCCGCATGTCGGCGACGAAGCAGCGCTGCTGAGCGCGTACTGCGAGCGCAGGCCGAGCATGAAGTCGCGCGAGAGTTATAGACGTTGCTCGGCCGCCGCGCCGGCCGGACGTGATGAACTGACCCGTGTAGGAGTCGCGGCCGTAGAGCGGGTTCACGTCCTGGACCTCGCGTCGCCGATGCCCTGGAACTCGTAGCCGGTCTTGAGCGACTGCGCGGCCCATCAGCCACGTGTAGTTGACCTTCGGGTTCCACAGCGTCGGGTACTGCCACTGCGGGTTGGTCGCCTGCGGCGCGAAGGGCCGGCGAACCCGCTGATGGCCTGCGAGTGCAGGCCGCCGGCAATGCGCGGGTCGCTCGGCAGTCCAGGAACTGCCGATGCGGCCGTGCGCGCCGAGCCCGGCGGATTCTTGCCGCCCTGGGTGTTCGACCCCAGCCGAAGCGGACTTCGAGCAGCGACTGCTGCGTGGCCACGGAAGAACGTCGCACCGAATGCGAGCTGCCTGCTGCGCGCGCGTAGATGGTGCCATTCCCGCCGCCGCCGCAGGCAGCGGAATTCCGGGCTGATCGAAGGTGTTCAGGTGCGCCAGCCGTAACGGTAAACAATGAGCAGCAGGTTGGCCTGCCCTTGCCTTTGCCGCCCCACGACTTGATGAACGTTCCGGCCTTGTCGAACTTGAGGACTCGTGCGTCGCCTGCCGGTCCTGGCGTGTGTCCCTGGACGACGAAGAGTCTCCGTTTCGCGCGATGGCCACGTCATTCGGCTGATTCAGTTTGCGCGACCCGGCGGCTTCGTTCCACTCGCCGGCCTCGCCCTTCGTGCCGAGCGTAAGCAGCACTTTGTCCTTGCGGGTTCAGTTTGTAGACGACGTGCGCGCCGACGTCAGTTGCCGGAAGGTAAATATTGCCGTCGCGATCGAGGCGCACACCGTGCGCCCGCGTAAACGCAGCCGTCGCCGAAAGCGCGAATGAATTTGCCGTTCTCGTCGAATTCGAAGGGCTGGGCGCCTCGTGTCAGCACCAGCAGGTGGCCGTTTCGAGGAACGTCACGCTTGCGGACGCCCCCATGGTGATTCCGGCCGGGACCGTGACGGGGTTGGACACCGCCGCGTAGGCCAATTCCGGTGCCGTTTGCGGCACGAGCAGAGCCGGATCGAAGGCCGTTGTGCGATCACCAGAAGTCCCAGCCAGGAACATCGCCGATTCCAACAGCTGCTTTTTCATATGGGCTCTTCTCAGCCTGGCTTTGGCCGAATCCACTCGCAAGGCTTACGTGTCGCGAAAGCGTCTCGTGTTCGGCGCGCTTGGCGGTGGTCGTCGTGTTCGTGAATCAGCCTCTACGGACCTTAGTTCGTGACGCGGAACTCAGGACGTCGTTGGCCTGCGCGGCGAGACTCTTGGCGGCGATCTCGATTCGGTATCCGCCTGCCGCAAAACCCTGCGAGCGGCATGTCGATTTCGGCGGGCGCCGAGGGACGTCGCGCGCCCGGCCGGATGGTCAGGTCGCGCACTGACCTGTCCCTTTCGATTCATCAGGTGAGCGGCGACGGTCAGGGGCGCGCCGTCCGGCGCATACGCCAGCGGCACCCGGATCATCAGCCGTTCCTGGCGCGGCTGAACTCGCGCGATGCCACCGGCGTGGCGTCGGGGGCGGCCTCGAAGGACCGGAAATCCCGGGCGGTTCTGCCGCGGAAGACCTCCGGTGTCCGAGAACGACCGGCGCGGAGAGATCGCCGGACGGCGATCTCGCGCACGTCGGAATCAATCGCCTGCTCACGCCTCGTTTTCGATGGACATCCTCAGGCGCAGCCCGCCCGGGCGCACCTCGAACACGGCGCGACTGCCGGCACTCCTCTACGGCCGCATCCTGGCCGCAACCCGGCCCGGTCGGCGCCACGACGCCCTCGAAGAGCGCGGTGCCGTCGGCGGCCAGCGCCTTCAGAAGGACCCGCGCCGCGGTCGGTCTGCCTGGGCCCCCGGGATCGCCAGCGGCCGGCTCCCGCGCGAACGTGACGCGGGTCTTGCCGTCCGCCCGCGCGGAACGCGCCGAACCAGGGCTTGATGAACGGGCTGATGTGGCGCGGCGGCTCGAGAACAGCCACGGGCGCCCGCGGCTGCAGGAGCGCCGCACGGCGACGTCGTCGGGCGACGCGGCCCAGTAGCCCTTTCGCGTGCGCGCCGTGACGCCGGGCTTCTTCACGCTGACCTGCACGTCGTGAGACCTGCCGTCCGGTTTTCTGCGTCGTCCGATGCACGAGGATGTAATGCGCACTCGCGTCCGGCGCGATCGGGTCGCATCGCATCGCCCAGATCCGGCGACGTTGACGATCGACTGGCCATCCGGTGGACGGGCGCCAGCGCGCGCAGCGCGCATGAGTCCACCTCAGCGCGGCCGCGCCGAGCGCGGCTTCGCGCGGATCCGCCGGGATAGAACCGACACGTTGTGCCGATTCGCCGACCGGGTGACGGTGTCGATGGTCGGCAGCGACTCCAACCCCGACGACGATCGACGCGCGGCAACCCTTGCGCTGACGACTATCAGCGTCTTGCGCGCATCGCCGTTGAGGCTGCCAGAGATGATTGGCGAGCGCGTTGAGCGCTGACGTGGCGACCTGGGCGCGGAGCATGCTCGATGCGCGCGCGGCGTCCCGGCCACAGCAGTTGCGCTCGTGCCCCGTTCCGGGGCGCGTAGTCGCCCTGCCGTCCCTCGAAGCGACTCGATGACCTCGTGAATCAGGTCGCGATCGCGCGCGTCCAGCCGGAATGGCGAGGAGCGGGTCGAGCGGCCGCATCACGACGATGAGATCCTGCGCGGACGGCTGACCGATCGACAAAGCGCGTCACCGCGGCGCGGACGCGCGCCGAGCGGTCGGCTACTGACATGGTATTCGTCCAGAAAAATCCCGACCAGGCGCGTCTTGGCATTCGCCGCCTCGATGCGCTCGCTGGCATCCGGAATCGATCTGAATCGCGTCCTCGTCGCCGGTCGGCTCAGCCCTGACAGGACCGCGCATCGTCGATGGACTGCAGCGTGCCGTCTTCGCGCAGCTCGAAATCGGCGGCCTTGAGCGTCCCGACGCCGCGTCCGGAGGCTGTCGGTCGCCCGATGACGTCGACTCGGATCGTCGCGCGGTGCAGGCGCGCGTCGGGCCGGCCTCCGCCGCCACTCTGCCCGGCCGGCTTCGGCGGGCCGACGCCGCCGCGGCGGCCATGACGGCGAAGCGCGAGGACGAGAGCTCGCATGACGGAATCCCGCTAGCGCCGTGACGCGGAAGCCGACGAGCACCCGTGCGTCTCCGCTACCACCGGGGAGCTGGCGGTAATCTCCAGGACGTATTCGCCGGGCGCGGGACCGCCTGGGCGGCGCCGTCGATCTCGGTGACGCCGGCTCCGCTCGCGCGGCGTCGCGGTCAGATCGTTCATCGCCCCGCCCGGTCCGGTTCAGGAGCCGCGCTGATGACCGCGGCGGTCGCGCGTTGGCAGGCGCATACGAGGCCACGCGAATGAGGACGCGGTCGGTGCGGCTGAACTCGCGTCCGGGACCGGGACGGCCGCCGGATCCGCCTTCAGCTGCTGAAACTCCCGGAGCGTGCGCGCGCGAAGCAGCCCGGACGGCGTGCCGGGCATGACGTCCGCTGAGGTGAGGTCGGGGACGGTAGATCTCTCGCGAACTTCGGTGTCGAGCACTTGCGAGGCGGGCCCCTCGATCGAGAGACGCAACTGCACCTTGCCCGGGATTCACCTCGAAGCTGACCCGCGACGGGCCGCGGGCGGCGACCGCCGCCGCCGCGCCCACGCCGGATCCGGGGCCCAGGCGGCGCCGCCAGCGCCACGACCACCGCGTCTGGCACGCGGCCGCTGGAAAAGCGGCCGAGCCATCAGGTCCGACCGCCATGACCATCGTGCGCGCCGGCTGGTCGGTGGCGGCCGCCGATCGCTCGCCCGCCGATTTCGGCGTCGGCTCCCTGACGCAAGCCGTGACCTTCGTTTTGCCGTTCTGGCCGCGCGACAATGCTGATCAGGTGCGCACCAGGCGCGCGCGCTTCGGCGCAATGCACGACGCCGACAACGTCGGTGAGCGCCGCTTGAACGGCCCGTCGGGATGGCCGGCCTTCTTGCCGCGACCGCGGCGGAAACCTCGGCCGCCTCCGGCGTCAAGGCCCAATAGCAATACGTAACT
>ERZ1370068.11329-contig-9952_pt1 | contig 16186 bp, 22 predicted proteins | sample MGYA00561227_ERZ1370068 | MGnify/ENA primary metagenome ERZ1370068 (study PRJEB38410, sample SAMEA6850437) | metagenome | study: Metagenomic assessment of the ecological functions of the soil: analysis of the soil microbiota associated with the...
CCAGTTACGTATTGCTTTCTCTGCCAGGGCGGACATGGAGGAAAGGGTAACACATATTTCAAGAGCTCGACGAATCCGGCTCCGCGCCGGACCACTTTGGAAGGCGAACCGGGCGAAGAGGGGATGGTTTGCATTGGAACTCCAGACGATTGCCGACGCAGGACCGGTGGGTTATCCCAACGCGGGCAAGAGCACTTTGCTTGGAAAATCTCCGCGGCTCATCCGGAAGGTGGCGCCGTATCCGTTCACCACATTGAATCCCGTTGTCAGGCGTTGCGGGATTGGGCGGCTATCGGCGAGCGACTGTCGCTGACATTCCGGGCTTGATCGAAGGAGCTCATGAAAAACAAGGGCCTTGGACACGAATTCCTCCGGCATATTGAACGCTGTAAACTTCTGCTTTTCGTAATCGACATGGCAGGCAGCGAAGGACGCGGATCCGGTTGACGATTTTCGAACCTTACGTGACGGGAGCTGAAGCTGTGCATGATCCCAGGTTGGCAGCCTCCGGCCTCTTGCCGTTGTCGGCAATAAGATGGACTCCTCCGGGTGCGGGCAGCAGTCACTTGCGGCAGTTCAAGGCGAAATTCCGGAAGACCAGCGTTATCCCCGTCTGCGCGAGGGACGGTGAGGGCGTCGATCGGGTAAAGCAGCTTCTGGCAAAGTTCCTCGCTCCGACGACCTGATCGTGATCGTAACAGAAACGAGGAGCAAACGCCGAAAAGAAATTTCCAAATGGCCGAGCGCAATGGCCGCTCTGCCAGGAACCGGACAAAGGCGGAGGTCCGCAGACTCGCCGCTGACCCGTGCGGAAGGCGAAGGTGCTCGAGCAGGCCGACCGATCCTTGTCGCACTATGCGACAGAATTTCGTCCAATCAGCCTCGGCGCTGCGATCTAAACATCCTTGGCTTAGCATGAAATTGTAGCGGCGATGCCACGCCTGCAACCGCTACGCGCCAGCGTTGCGGGCGTGGTCCTCGTCGCGAGCATGCGGACACGCCGCTACAGCTTCGGCATTCGTCGCGCCACCGCACTAACCGCTCACGCTTCGCCGAAGAGCCTGGCGATTCGGCCTGCAAGTTTGCGACGGGCAACGGAATAAGAGAAGAATTTCACCCCGAGGTCGAAGTTGATCGCGGCTCATTCTTCGCGCAAGGCGCGGTTATAGAGAATTTCGCGGGTCTTCTCAACAACTTCATTTGTCACGAGCATGGACATCTCAATGGTCTTGAACCCCAGAGGATCGATGTCGCGTGGCATAGATCGGCATACGTGTTTACCACAACGGGTTTGCCGAAATAGACGGCCTCGAGAAAGGCGTTTCCGAAGCCTTCGTAGTAGCTGGGATAGGTGACCAAGTCGGCATGGGGGTAAATGTCAAACAGCGTATAGACCTTTTTGCCATCGGCATTCAATCCCCGCAACCTCGCCGATGCGGTCCGCAATGAACAGCGCTTGAATCCCGCGTCCGCAATGCGTTCGTGCAGCAACTTTCCATATGCGTCGCCTTCGTCGCCACCCGGATGAGAAAGGACGAGCTTCAGCCGGGGCTCTTTCAGGCGGCGCAGAAGTTCAATGGCGTGCTCGATGCCCTTCCGGGGGACCAGGCGCGTGGGTTGAAGCACGAGAATGTCGTCCTCGGACAGCCCTGATCCTCGCGACGGAAGTCCCTCGAATAATCATCTATTCCAGGCGGCGGACTTTCGAAATCAATCACGTTCGGGATAATTGTCGATGCCCGGGCCATACCGTCCGGCCAGTTCTTTTTGCTGCATTGTGTTGATGACGACATGCACGAGGGACGGCAGCGTGGGAGGAAACGCAGCCGCAAGATAGTCAGCGCCGGACGTCACGGTGAATCGTTCCCGTTCCCACGCGAAATCATGGTGATGCGCGATCGCCGGGATTCCTGTTTCGGCGATCACCTCGGTCATGGCCAGCCGAGCGGAACGTGCATCGGAATGGCGAGGATGTTTTGCGGGATGAGAAGCTCGAGATCGAAGCGCTCAATAAACCGATAGATACTTGATTTCAGTCCCTCCTTTATTTCGTGAATGCGGTCGGTGATCTCGCGCGGACGCGTGGTTCGACCGAAGAGTATCCCCTGCACATCAACATTGGAGGGATGATTGAAAAAGGCGACTGGGTCAGCGTGGCTAACGGCCTCCGGTTTGTCGAGCAGGCCGGCCATCCAGAAGCAATTTGCGCCCTCTGTTTGGAGGATGGCCGCCCATTTTGAAGCCTCCAAGCGTTACCCCATCGGTGCCATGAAAGCGGGTCGAGATGGAATCCGATGCGTTTGGGAAAATGGGCCTGGGACGAGCGAATATTCATGGGTGTTTACAGTTGAGTTTCGGTGTTAAAATGGGTGCGTGAATGCAACTGTAAAGGAACATCTTGCCTTTCTCTATGGAGAGTCAGCCGCGGGCGGACTCGTGGAAACCGTGAAGATCCTCATGCGAAAGCGCGCGAAGCCCGTCATCCCCGCAGCGCTTTCCGGCAAAAGCGACCTGACGGAAGCGGACTGCATGTTGATCACCTACGGCGATCAAGTGCGCGCCGCGAATAAACGTCCCTCCAAACGCTCACGGAGTTTCCTCCACTCGCGCGATGGGCGCGATCAGCGCGGGCACACATTCTTCCATTCTACCCGAGCTCATCCGACGATGGATTTTCAGTGATGGATTATTATGCCGTCGATCCGGATTTGGGCACTTGGGGTGACGTGAGGCGCTGGGGCAGCGCTTTGAACTGATGTTCGATGCCGTCTTCAATCATGCCTCGCGCAGGGCGTCTGGTTTGGGAAGTTTCTCCGACAGGAACCGGGATGGGAGACGGCGTTCTTCACCGTTTCGGGCGATCCCGATCTTCGCAGGTGGTGCGCCCACGCGCTCTCCCATTGCTCACGGAGTTTGAAACCGTAGCGGGAACGAAACGAGTCTGGACCACCTTTAGCGCGGACCAGGCGGACATCAATTTTTCTGATCCGGGCATGTTGCTGAGGATTTTGGAGGTGCTGCTCTTCTACGCGAATAAGGGCGCCCGTTATATCCGGCTCGATGCGATCGCCTTTCTTTGGAAGATTCCCGGCACATCCTGCCTCCACCTGGAACAAACCCATCGCGTAATCCGGTTGATGCGGAGTGTGCTCGACGAAGTCGCGCCCGATGTTCAGCTCATCACAGAAACGAATGTCCCGCACGCCGACAACATTTCCTATTTCGGCAATGGATCCAACGAGGCGCAGTTGGTCTATAACTTCGCGTTGCCGCCGTTGGTTTTTCACACGCTCCGCACCGGGGACGCCAGGAGGCTTCGCCGCTGGGCGCAAACACTCGAGCTTCCCTCGGATCGCGTCACTTTCTTCAATTTTCTCGCCTCTCACGACGGCATCGGTATGAATCCGGCGCGCGGTATCCTGGATCAAGAGGAAATCGACGCGTTGGTGCAGACCGCCCTCGATCACAATGGCTTCGTATCCTACAAGAACAACCCCGATGGAACAAAGAGCCCTTACGAGCTGAATATTAGCTATTTCGACGCGCTTTCGAACCCGCTGGGCGACGAATCTGAGGACACGCAGATCGCCCGCTTTCTCGCGGCGCATTCGATCATGCTCGCGCTGAGGGGCCTGCCGGGAATCTATTTTCATTCCTCTTCGGATCGCGTGGCGACCGAAAGGGAGCGGAGGAAACCCGCATCCCGCGCCGGATCAATCGGAAAAAGCTCGATCTTGCGGAACTGCAGGCGGAACTCGACAATCCGGAGAGTCTTCGCGCCCGCGTTGTCACCGGCGTCCGCCGGATGATCGAGGCGCGCGCGTCGCATCCTGCTTTCAGCCCTTATGCCGGACAGGAAATTCCCGAAGCCCCGCCGGGATTGTTCCTGACCCTCAGAAGCTGCCGCCGACGGAAACAAGGTGCTCTGCCTAACGAATGTGACGGCGGATCCGATTTCTTACTCGCTACCCGCTTCCGGCGCTTTCGGGTGGAAACCCATGGCAGGATTACCGAAGCCAGTTCCGCCGGAGAAGTCGTCCGATTGCCTCCGTATGGCGTTGCATGGTTCGCGGCGGGGTGATCCCACAGATTCCGCAGCCCTTGCCGACTCGGCTTGCTTTGGCAACTCGTTGCGGAGAACATCAGAAGAACCTTCCACCAGCGTGCGAATATCGAGATGATCAGAGCTCTAATCTTTGATTTGGACAACTGCCTCGCTGCGGCGAATGAAGTGGGTAGAACACGTTTTCGAGCCAGCTTTTGAGGCGATAAGGAACGCGAATCGTGGCACACTTTCCGCGGAGGAGCTCAAAGAGGCGATCTCCGAATGCTGGCGTCATCCACTTGACTTTGTTGCCGACAAATACGGCTTTTCCCAGGCTATGCTAGCAGCCGCTTGGAAGGTCTTTTCTCATACGATTGTCGAAACTCCGATGAAGGGTTACGGCGACCTTGGCGTTCTACGCGAATTGCACGTCGACCTCTTCTTGGTGACTTCCGGCTTTCGCCGCCTCCAAGAGAGTAAAATAAAGGCCCTGAGCGTCGAGCATCTCTTTGCAGGAATCCATGTCGACGCGATCGATGAAGCCGACAGGAAAGGTAAGCAAGGTATCTTCGAGTTCATATTGTCAACCAAAAGCTGAGCCGGAGAGCGTTCTCGTGGTGGGTGACAATCCCGATTCGGAGATCCAAGCGGGAAACGCGCTGGGCATGAGAACAGTACAGATTTTACGACCGGGAATACCCCGTGGCGATAACGCGACTTACTACATTCAGACATTGGCCGAGCTGAAAGCACTTGTGCGCGGAAACGGATAATGACGGACAGTGCAACGCAAGAAGAGTCAGGAGTAGATTGGCCGCAGAATTCAAACGCTCATTTCCATTTGAGGAGCCCGTATCACGAAAACTTGGCGTCAGCCTCGAAAAGGGCGTTTCCCAGCGATCTCCAATCTCCCTGGTCCGACCCACTCCGCTTTTCTGAGAAATGCCACGTCCGCCAGCCGGTCGCTCGCGCAGGTAAGATGTCATTGTCCTCGCGATCGCCGATTATAAGCGTCTCCGACTCTCGGAGACAGCGATTTTGCAGCCGGGCGCGGAGAATCTCAAACACGTGAGGATCGGGTTTGCTGAAGCCGTGCTCGAACGACCAAAACGTGAGGTCGGATTGAAAAATCGATGAATCCAAACCCGCCTCGCTCAAAGCCAGCTCAAGCTCTTTCAGCGTGTAAGCCTGCGCATTCGACGCGATGCCCAGCAGGATTCCGCGCTCGATACAGTCGCGAAGGACGGGTGCACAGCCCGCCGTCAGGCGCAGGGATCGGAAAAGCTGTGCATGGTTGAACAGAAGCGCATCGGCATCCGCGCGCGGCAATGCGTCGAGTTCTGGCAGCGTGCGCTTCATCACCGACGGCCAGTTGACCTCCGGATAAAGGATTCCGCGTTTGCGGGCCTCCTGGTGATCCTCGGAGACGATTTCGCGACACCGAACGCTAAGCTGCTCAAGGGAGAGCGCAGGAACTTTGCCGAACACGCCCTGGAAGAGAGTGCCCCAGCGCTGCTCGGCGTCCGCGGGCGGTTCACGGACGTCGAGCAATGTCCGATAAACGTCGCAAATGATGGCTTTGACGCGTTTCATTCCTCGCCGAAGAGAATTGGGTAGAGAAAGTTGGCACCTAGTCGTTGGGCAATAGAATCACGCTGAGCGCGCTCGACGGCATGGACGCCAAGAGGGCGGCTTGGAATCCCGGCGACCGCTCGCCAAAATTGCGCGCGCATACGCTCCTCCGCCGATGACCGCTTCGGCGCGCTCCGGCCACTGCATCGCGTCAGCCGCCCGGCTTGCGCCGGCGTCCGCCATTGTTGCAGAACAGGGTTCCATTCGCTACAGGCCGCCCAGGATTCCTCGGGCGCGATTGACAGCACTTCTAATTGACCCGAGAGCGTCAGCCGGCTGAACGGAACGGGTTCGCCGTGCGGCAGATCGAGAAGCATTGGGCGGCCGGCGAGGCGGCGGCATATCGAGGGCATTGCTGATTTCCAAGCTCGCCAGAGCTTCTGCTGCCGAGCGCGCTCGGCTCCCAGATCCAGGAGACTTGGTGCGACAAGGATCTCCTCATAGAGATGCGGAAAGGAAAACCCGAGCGCCAGCAGGTCTGGAATTACATTTGGCAGATGGCGAGCGATGAGGGGTTTACTCAAGGCGGCCGCTTCGAGGTAAGGAAGCCCGAACCCCTCTTGGGCTGAGGTCAGCATCATCGCTTCCGATGCCATGGCAAGTTCGCTGACTGTGGGCGCCGATCCATTCGCCTCAGCGAGGAGCCGAAAACGGACCCGCCATTTTCCCCGGCGTGAAGCTGTCTCCAGCCGTCGGGCATATCCCCGCTCCTCTCGCGAACTCACACCAGCCGTGGTAACGAACCAACCTTCGGGGCGAAGCCACCGGGTGAGCAGAACCGCTTCGGCGAGATTCTTCCTGCGAAGAAACCGCGTCGGAAAAATCCAGACCGGTGCGTCATCGCCGAGTTGGGAGTTCAGCCAGTCACGCGCGGCCCGGATGCGCGCACGGGATGGCGTCCCGCCGGGTTGAGCGAGATTCGGCAAGCATTTTGCCCGGGAACCTAGATGTTTGCTGAGGACGGCGTTATCCAGCCGGTTGATGGTTATGTGGCAAACGCGAGCGCCGGCGGCAAAGGAGGCTCTGGCGACCGAGGAGAGTGAACGGAACCCGCAGGCGCGCATCTCGCTCCAGCGCGCCCAACGGTTCTCGAACCAGAGATCGTGATGATGCGAAAGAAGCGAGAGGCCGTGACGCGCCGAGAATGCCGCCAGCTCAGCGGAAAGAATCAGATTGCGCGCAAGGCCCAAATTCTGCGCCCAGATGAGAGTCTCAGCGGCTGGGACTGTCTCCGTCAAACTCTCCAGCGCGGAGCGGATTCGGCGGCGAATCACCTCGGGCGACGATCGTTGCTCGGATAAATATCGAAATGCTGACTCGCAGAAAAAGCGAAGCCGCGCGCCCGGCAATGCCCTCATCAAATCTTCGCACCATTCGGCGTCTGGCATCTCTCCTGACACGAGAGTAACCGACTCAACCGAAGCGGGAGCTGCGGAAGTGATATGCGGGAGGGCAAGTTCGATGATTCGACGCACGCCACCCGGCCGCAAATGATAATGAACCACCACCAGGTTGCGATAGATCGAAGAATATTCCGGCAAGCCCATGAGCCTACCAGATTTCTTGAGTTGCTCAATCGCAACAGTCAACAGAGTATTCCAGACGTCATGGCGGACTTTTTCCAGGATGGATCGATGGCCACCTTGCATCGGCTGGGTAAACCCAACGTCGAGCAACTCGAGCACGATCTGCTCGAATTTTCGAATCAAGCTCCCATCGCCCTCGTCCTCCCGTGCCATGTCAAAGAGCTTGGCACATCCGCGCTTCGCGGAATCATAAAGGAACTGAAAAATGTCCAATACATCCGGCAGATCGTGGTTGGCATCGACGGCGCTAACGCCACGAACTGGTATCGTGCAAAACGGATTTTCGGCCAGCTTCCACAAAAGCCCGTCCTCATTTGGAACGACGGGCCCCGCATTCGGCGACTGATCGAACAGCTGATCGAATCCGACCTTGATCCCGGTCCGACCGGCAAGGGGCGGAACCTGTGGCTGTGCTTCGGATACGTGTTAGCCAGTGCTAAAACCCACATGGTCGCCCTGCACGACTGCGACATCCTGACGCTACAGCCGCGAGCTCCTTGCCAGGCTTTGCTACCCAGTGGCCCATCCGAACCTTGGCTTCGATTTCTGCAAGGGATACAGCGCCCGGTTTACGGACAAACTCAACGGACGAGTCATGCGATTGCTCGTCACGCCGCTGATTCGGTCGCTGCAGAGCATCATAGGTCTGCATGACTTCCTCGTGTATCTGGATACCTTCCGCTATCCGCTCAGCGGCGAGATGAGTCTCGACCACGACATCATTCGGCGTGCGCGCATTCCCTCCGACTGGGGTATCGAGGTCGGGATCCTTGCGGAGGTATTCCGTGTGTCCTCGCCGAAGAGCATTTGCCAGGTGGACATCGCGGAAGGTTTACGACCACAAGCACCAGGAACTCTCATCGCGCGATGCCTCAAAGGGGCTCAACAAGATGGCTGTGGATATCGTGAGAAGCGTTTTTCTGACCTTGGCGGGACATGGCGTTAAATTGGACCGGGGAATCTTCGATACGCTCCTGAGCGCTTACATGCGCAAGGCCGAGGACACCATGCGCTTTTACGCGGCGGACGCCGAGATTAATGGTCTGAAATACGATCGCCACGAGGAAGAAACAGCCGTGGCCACTTTCGTGCGGAGCATTCGTGGCGCCGCCCGCGATTACCTCAGCGATCCGCTGGGTGACCCAATGATTCCCAACTGGAACCGAGTGGAAGCCGCCCTGCCGGATTTCCTGGATTCCTTCAACCGCGCGGTCCAAATTGACAACAAGTGACCTTAAATTGCGTCAGCCCGAAGGGATGAGCGGGACGATGGACTCAGAAGCGCGAAATCGCTTTACAAAGAATAGATCAGAAAGCACTCGCCGCCCTCGGTCTCCATATTCTCTCAGCCGGTAGCGGATGGTTTTCGGCAGGAATCCATCTGGAGTCCCGGTGAGCGTGGGCGCCTCGGCTCCGCCGAATATCAGCGGCGTCCACGTAAGGCGGAGTTCGTCGACGGCCCCGATCTCCAGGAGCGCTCGAAACAGCCTTGGGCCGCCTTCGCAAACGACCGTCCGCACCCGGTAGTGGCTCCGGAGGATGTGGAGCATTGCTCCGAGATCGACTTTCGCTGAATTGAAAATCCAGAGATCGGCGAGTCGCGCGATCGACGCGCGCAAATTCTGAGGCATTCTTTGCGTGGAAAAAGCGATCACTTGAGAGCCAACCGTTTGAAACACCTTCCAGCCGAGGATCGATTTCGCCTCTGTTGCTGACGATCACGCGCAAAGGCTCAGCTCGGCAAGCCGAGTTGCCCTGCGCCGTTCTCGCAGGTCGCTCGCCGAGATTCCCATGCTCATTTGATCGGTCGAGATCGTGCGTGCGCCGGCGAGCAAGCGCATCGCCGAGGCAGCGGATTTCCTGGAGACGCCGCTTGTCCGCTCTGCTCGTGAATCGCGTCGGCGTGAAGTTCCGAGTCGAAACCTTTCCGTCCGCCGTGAGAGCGAAGTTAGCGATCACACGAGGCCGTTCTGCGCGCCTGCTCACGCCTTGTTCTTCGATGGATTCTTCGACTGCGTGAACCTGCTCCTGCACTTCGTGAAGATGCAGCCCGCCGCTGGGACGATAGACCAGGTAAACGCATCCGCCAACAAGGCCCCAGAATACGATCATTAGAAAACCGGTGATCGATATCATGACCGCCACGCTTTCCGGTGTTCCAAAGAGCGCGGCCAGCACGTTCTGAAACAATTGCTCGCGAACCCCGACTCCGGAGAGGCTGATGGGAAGGGACGGCTATGGTCAAAGATGACGGGCAAGACGGAAAGAATGTCAATCATGCCCGTCAAGACCGGAAAAGACGCCGAAGGCCCGCGCCGGCGAAATAGAACGCGAGAAAAATGAACAAATGCGCCGGAACGCGACAGCGCGAAGGTGGAGGCGAGCACCCGGGGATCCCGCGCGTAAGTGGAGAAAGCGCTGTGGCAAGCTCGACGATCTTTACGCGCATGCGGCAGCCAATGCGGCAGTTTATGCGCAAGGTGGAAACCGATCTACGCAGAAGCCCAAGAGCGATGAGTCGCGAGCGATCCTCCCATGATTAGGGCCAGCGCCGTCGCAAGCGCCCGGGTCAGCGGATTGGCGAGGAGGCGCTCCAGCCGTAACGAGCACAAGGACGGCGGTGATCGCAACGAGGGCCAGCATGCCCACCATGCGATCGACAAGCACGCTCAGCAGCGCAGCGGTCTTCTTTGAAGATGTCTCTCGCATGGCATAGTAGATCTTCACGATGTCTCCGCCTGTTGCGCCGAGGAGAAAGAGGTTGAAGAACGCGCCGATCAGATACACTCGAAAGGTTCTCCACCATCCCAGATGTATTCCCTGGACGCCGAGCAGAAGGCGCCAGCGTTCCGTCTGAAAAAGAAAGGCACAACCGATGCTAAGCACGCCGGGAATGAGCCAGAGATAATCGGCGGCGCGCAAGGCGCCAGCCATCCGTGCGCGCTTTTCGGGATCCCGGAAAATCCACCAGAGCAAGAGCAGGGTAATTGCGACCTGCAGGGATGTGAAAAGAATGCGTTTCATGTGCAGAAGAGCTTTTTCCAGCGATCAGCGGCCGCGACGATTTGCTCGCGCGGGATGCCTGGACGAAGTTCAAAGACGAACAGGCAGCCCTTGGGAAGTTTCGGGATGAGTTTCGCGTAATTAATCTCGCCGGTGAAGGGCGGGCAGTGATCTTCGAACGGCCATTTCACGTCGTGCACATGACAGCCGATGCGCGCGACGCCCCATGCGATCAAGCAAGTCCGCATGGTCGAGCAAAGCGAGGTTTTGCTTGATCTGCGCGTGCCCGAAATCGTGCCAATATCCGGCGTTCGGCGCGTTGAGAAGTTTGAAGAAAGTCCTCGAACTCGCGCTCGGATGGGACGGCTTCGTAGTGCTCGCGGTTTTCAATGCCGATCCGGATGCCTTTCTTCGATGCGTAGCGCAAGAATCTCGCCCAGGCATTCCAGATGCTCGCCGCGCGTACGCTCCGCCTGTAGCTCTCGCGACTTTTCACGGCCTCCGAGCTTTGTCACGGGCAAACTCCTTGCTGAGAAATTTGCCCTCTCTCGACCAGTTCGCGCAAGTTCGCAGTGTCAGCTTCAAGGCGCGGATCCGGCCCGTGTGGACGACGACAACGGGTGCTTCGAACCGCTCGGCCATGTCGATCGTCTGCAGGGTCAGACGGACGGCCCGCTCTCTGTCGCCCGGGCGATGCGGAGGTGAACTCGTAGCAGTCCGGCTGATCGACCATCACCTCCGGGGAAGCGGGCAGAAATTGTGCAGGCTCGAAACAACAAATGGGATTCTTCTTCCGCAACTCGAAGCATCTCGTGAAGCGATCGGGGCGTTGAGCCCGTGTCCCAGCTCGATGGCATCAAATCCGAGATCGAGAATCTCGCTGAACGATCTCCTTGCCGGACTTACCGCGCTCCGTGTTCCAGCTTGTCGAAAAGGACAGCATTTATCCACTTCTCGCCGGTCGGGACGGCAGGGCGAGAGTCCTTGCGCGATAAGGTTGACGTCGGCTAGGCCGGCACCGAGAGCGACAATCATGAGCCTTTAGGATAGCAGGAAATGGCTCTATGCCGCCAGCAAGAGATTTGCGCGATTGCTTCCGCGAAAACCTTGGCAAAGACTGGCGCCGGTGGCATCCTGTGGACGCTATGAAGTATCGCAACTTTACTGGAACGGACCTTGCTGGTGAGCGAAGTGGGGTTCGGCCTGTGGACGGTTTCGACCGGTTGGTGGGGAAATTATACGGACGAGGATGCGATCACGCTGCTGCGCGAGGCGTTCGACCTCGGCGTCACGTTGTTCGATGCGGCCGACACCTACGGAAACGGGCGAAGCGAGGAGCTCATCGCGAAGGCTTTCCGCGGAAGACGCGAGCAGATCGTAATCGCCACGAAAGTCGGCTACGACTTTTGTGCATCACGGAGAGGAGCGACGCGGGCAGCGCGAGATTCCCCAGGACTTTCCGGCCAGCAAGCTATCCGATTGGCGACGGATGCCGCGCTAAGGCGGCTCGCAACTGATCAGATCGACCTTCTGCAACTGCACAATATCCGGATGGAGCAGGTCGACGACGATAGTGCTTTGGGAGACGCTGGAAGACCTGCGCACGGAGGGAAAGGTGAGAGCAATACGGCGTCGCGCTCGGCCCCAGCCATCGGCTGGCTTGGCGAGGGAGTAGCGACGATTCGCAGACGCAATCCCGCTGTCGTCCAGCACATCTACAACCTCCTCGAACAGCATCCCGGCAAGGCGATACCAGAATTCCGCGCGAGAATGCGGCGCGAGGACGATGTTTCTCATCCGCGTGCCGCATTCCTCCGGGATGTTGGAGGGCAACATACACGGCGGATACAGTTTTTCGCACCGAATGATCACCGCGCATCATCGTCCGCGTTCGTGGCTGCTCAACGGCGTCAAGAAGGTCGAGCAATTGAGGTTTCTTGAACGTGGCGGAGAGCGCACGCTCGGCCAGGCAGCGATCCTTTGGCTTCTGGCGGATGACCGCGTTGCCTCAGTGCTTCCGAATATCTACGATTCGGCTCAGCTTCGCGAATTTGTCGAGGCCTCCGATAAACCCCGCCTTTCCAGCGGAGGAAGTGGAGCGCGATTGCCGAGCCTGGTCGCTGTCAATTTTGGGCTTGAACCCGAGGAGCCGAAATTCAAGGGCACGATGGATCCGCCCGAGGAGCTTGTCACGGCATGAGACGACTTGCTCGCTACTGTTCTGAGACGCCGAAAACCTCCCGCGGAGCCGCCGGGACGACCCAAGCTTGCTGATTTTCGATTTCGATGGAACGATTGCCGACACTCTCGCTGCCGGTGTCACGATCCTGAACAACGCTGGCTGACGAATTCGGATTTCGTCGCGCTCGCAGCCAAACGAACTGGAAAGGGCACGAGACATGCGCACGAGCCAGCTGATGAAGTTTCTGGCATTCCCAGCCCGCAAAATGAGCCGATATCGCCAGGCGCGGAAGCGAGGAACTGCACGCCTGCATTCACTCGATCCAGCCCTTGCCGGGCATGCCGGAAGCCATGCGCGAATTGCAAGCGCTCGGGCTATTCGCTCGGGATAGTAACATCGAATACCGAGGTCGAATGTGCAGATTTTCCTCCGAAGTCACGGGTCTGGAGTTGTTCGATTTCGTCCGCTGCTCCTCTAAGCTTCTTGGCAAAGCGCGCATGATTCGCAGCGTTATCAGACGTCAGCACGTCCGCGCGGCAGACATCCTGTTTGTCGGTGACGAAACGCGAGACATCGAAGCGGCCAAGAAGGCGGGCATTCGGATCGCTGCAGTGACCTGGGGCTACAACAGCCGGCGATCGCTCGAAGCGATGAAGCCGGACTTTGTTTTCGAGAACCCCAGCGAACTGGTCATGATCTGCAGCTCCTGGCGCGTCCGACTGGGAGAGCCCGCCTGCAGCGGGAATCCCGGCTCTTAACCGAGCAGCGGTGGCGCAGAGTTAGCGGCGTCGCCCTTCAAATCGGCCAGTGGGATCCAGATCTCCAGATGTCGCGCGCATATTCGCGAATCGCGCGGTCGCTGGAGAACTTTCCCATCCGGGCCGTGTTCAGGATGGCCATCTTCGCCCAGCGCGGACTTCCGACGGAAGGCCGCGTCCACTTTTTCTGGCACTCGGTGTAGGACTCCGAAGTCGGCCAGGCAGAGGAAGGGGTCGGTGTAGTAGAGATTGTCGCGGAGCATTGCTCAGGACGCCGGGTGGCTCGTCGGGAGTGAAGTAGTTCGATCCCACCCAGTCCACGACGGCGCGCAACTCCTCGTTTTTCATGTAGTATTCCTGCGGATCGTAACCTTTCTTCAACAGGTCGTGCGACCTCCTCGACGGTCGTGTCCGAAGATGAAGATGTTGTCCTCACCGACCTCTTCCTTGATCTCGACGTTTGCGCCGTCGAGCGTGCCAATCGTCAGGGCTCCGTTGAGAGCAAGTTTCATGTTGCCGGTGCCTGAGGCTTCCTTGCCCGCCGTCGAGATTTGCTCGGAAAGATCGGCTGCGGGCACAATGCGTTGGGCGAGCGAGACGCGATAGTTCGGCAGGAAGACGACCTTTATCCTGTCCTCAATGCGCTTGTCGTTGTTGATGCACTTGCCCACCGCGTTGATGGCCTTGATGATACACTTGGCCATGTCGTATCCGGGCGCGGCCTTGGCGGCGAAGATGAAGACGCGCGGCGTGATTTCGAGATCCGGGTTTTGCAACAGGCGGCGGTAAAGCGCGAGGATGTGCAGAAGGTTAAGGTGCTGACGTTTGTATTCGTGCAGGCGCTTGATTTGCACATCGAAAAGTGCGGTGGGATTTACCGCGACGCCGCAGTCTCTTTTGATGATGCTTCGCGCAGATCGACCTTGTTGGCCTGCTTGATGTTCATGAAATCGATCTGGAATTGCGAATCGTCCGCGTAAGTCTTCAAGAGCGCGAAGCTTGTCGAGATCACGTTCCCAGCCATGACCGATTTTTGAAGTAATGAGCCCGCTGAGGCGAGGATTGCACGCCAAGAGCCAGCGTCGCGGAGTAATTCCGTTAGTCTTGTTGTTAAACTTGCCCGGATAGAGAGGCGTCGAATTCGGGGAAGAGATCCTTTTTGAGAAGCTTAGTATGCAGCGCGGCCACTCCATTGACCGAATGGCCGCCAACGACCGAAAGATGCGCCATGCGCACCATTTGCGTGGAGCCTTCTTCAATGAGGGAGAGGATCTGCTTCTTCTTCGTCGTCTCCCGGCCACTTCGCTTCCACTTCCTCCATGAAAGCGCTCGTTGATCTCGAAAATGATCTGCAGGTGACGCGGCACGACCTTCTGGAAGAGTCCCACGCTCCATTTTTCCAGAGCTTCCGGCAGGAGGGTATGATTGGTGTAGGCAAAGGTGCGGGTGACAATTGACCAGGCCTTTTCCCAGGTCATTCCGTATTCATCATGCAGAAGGCGCTGAAGCTCGACCACTGCGATGGCAGGGTGTGTGTCGTTGAGCTGAATGGCCACCTTCTCCGGGAAGTCTTCCCAGTCCTCGTTCGTCCTGCGAAAGCGACGGATGATGTCCTTGAGCGAACAGGCAACGAAAAATACTGCTGAAGCAGGCGAAGTTCCTTTGCCGCTCTCGGTCTTGTCATTCGGGTAAAGAACCTTCGAAATGGTTTCACTGTGGTTCTTTCGCGCACGGCTTCCTCGTAACCGCCGCGGTTGAAGGCCTCGAAAGTCGAATTCCTCCGACGCCCGGCGATTCCCAGAGGCGCAGGAAGTTGACGGTGTTGGTTCCGTAGCCGGGGACTGGAATGTCATAGGGAATGCCGACCAGTTTTCTCCAGCCCATCCAGCGCGGGACGTAATTGCCCCGGTCGTCGAAGACGTTCTCGACGTAGCCATAAACTTGAATTTCCGTGGTTTGCTCGGGCCGGACGATTTCCCAAGGCGTTCCGTATTGCATCCATGCGTCCGGCAGTTCGACCTGGTAGCCATTGAGGAATTTCTGCTTGAAGAGTCCGTATTGGTAATGGATTCCGTAGCCGATGGCTGGTAAGATCGAGCGTCGCCAACGAGTCGAGAAAGCAGGCCGCGAGACGGCCAAGACCGCCGTTGCCCAGCCCCATGTCGTACTCCTCCTGGCGGAGTTCCTCGTAGTCAAGACCCAGTTCCTCGAGGGCATGCACCATGTCGTCGATGACGCCCGCGTTGTAGAGACTGTTGGAAAAGAGCCGCCCCATGAGGAATTCCAAGGAGAGATAATAGACCCGCTTGGCGTTCTTATCGTTATGAACGGTGGCGGTGGCAATCATCCGTTCGACAACGATGCTCTGAACCGCTTTGGACGTCGCCAGCCACCAGTCGCGCTTCGATGCGGTCGAGGTATCGCGCGCCAACCTAAATTTCAGGCTGCCCTGGACGCGAGGGGCTTTCCAGTCCAGGAACGGACGTATCATGTGGCGGAGTGGAATTAACGCTCATGCTGCTTTGTCGTGCGGGTAGGAACTCGAGCGGGAGATCAATAGCAAAAATCGCGCCAGAAGCGATTGCCGCTCCGAGAGGCTATTCAGCCGAGCAGGCCAAGGAAATGCCTCTCGGCGAGCCTCCGCCCTTTTGCGGTGATGTAGGCCGCGATCGTGTTCCACGCTGACCACAAACGCCTCTCTGGCGACTTCGGCGCTGGGCGTGGCGACGCCGAAGCTTCTTCTCAGTACCGACCGCCAGCTCGAGCGCGTCGATCGAGTCGAGGGCGAGACCCTCTGGGCTGAAGTGATGCGTCGCCAATTTCTTCCGGCAGCGATCCTCAACATGAGGGTTTTTCGACGCATCATGCTCTGCCATTGCGGGAGTTGAGTTCATTTTCGGACATGTAGCGGAAGGAACCCAGAAGCGGGATTTCCAAGAGATGAACAGGGATTAGCAATACGTAACTGAACGAAGTACAA
>ERZ1370068.3040-contig-2165_pt1 | contig 16185 bp, 25 predicted proteins | sample MGYA00561227_ERZ1370068 | MGnify/ENA primary metagenome ERZ1370068 (study PRJEB38410, sample SAMEA6850437) | metagenome | study: Metagenomic assessment of the ecological functions of the soil: analysis of the soil microbiota associated with the...
GGCGGCGGAAGCTCGCTTGATTCGGGACGTGGCTCTGGACCAGGCTCAGCCTCCGGAAGGATCGCTCGTTCGCCCCTGAGCACGCTCGCGCTCTTTCCGCGATGATGAGAAAACAGCCAGATTGCGCCGCGGCTTGACGGCTGGCGCGGCCTCCACCGGCTCTGGCGCGGACGGCCCGCGGTCGCGCCGCCGCGGATCCTCTCCGCCATGGTGCGGTGGACGGCGCCGGCAACTCTGCACTGGTCTACGTCTTCCACGGACGGCAGGTCGCGGCTGAATGAGAAACCGCCTTTTTCCGGGGCCTGATCGCGCGGGGCGCTTTGAACGGCACCCTGGTTCCTCCGGAACACTAAGGCCAAGCCGCAATGCCTATTTTCCCTCAGTTCCCGAACAGCTGCCCAGAGGCTGAGGCATGATCGCCCCAGTGCAAGCCGCGACCGTACCCGACAGAATCAGGGTATTGCCGAAACTCAGGTCCATCTGGATTGCCAAGACCGACCGTCAGGAGACCGGCCAATAGCACGCCAATCCCACCGATCAACAACACAACCATCATCAAATTCACCCCCGGCTGCGCCCGAAATGCTCGCCAAGCCGCCAAGGCAACGATACCGTCATATTGTGCACACCGCCCAACGGACAAATGTGGGCGCAGTTCCCGCGAAAAACTCCATTGACGCACTTTAAACCCGCTCGAAGCACCAGTTGGGCACGCCAAGTTTTTTGCTTCGCAGCGATTGTTGCACTGCATCAGGAAAATTAAGCCACAATTCCCAATTACTTGGTAATGGAACTGCGCTATATGGATGCCGGGGAACGAGGCTCAAAGCGCTTACGCTGGGCCATAAGGGACTCCGGGTTACCAATAGCCATGTCATCCATCACTACTTCGGCCATCGATACGCCCTCGCGGCGCTCGGTCGAGCGGACTTGCGACGACCTCGCCATCATCGTGCTGGCGGCGGTCGCGTTGATCGCAAGCCTCACCTTCCGCGATTATGGATTGGGCTGGGACGACTACACCCACGCCGAATATGCCGATCTGCTGCTGCGCATGTACGGCTCCGGTTTCAAGGATACCGGGCGCGCTGTCGTTCGCCAATCTCTACATGTATGGCGGCGGCTTCGACATGGCGGCCGCGCTGCTGCACAAGGTCATCCCGCTCGAACTGTTTGAAACGCGCCGCCTGCTCGGCGCCGTTCGTCGGCGTGATCGGCCTTGCGGTGACGTGGCGGCTCGGCCGACGCGTCGGCGGCCCGCTCGCCGGGCTCGCAGCGCTGCTGATGCTGGCGCTGTGCCCGACCTTCTACGGGCATATGTTCATGAATCCGAAGGATGCGCCATTCGCCGTTGCGATGGTGATCCTGATGCTGGGCCTGGTCCGTCTGGCCGAGGAATATCCCTCGCCCTCGCCGCGGACCATCCTGATCGTCGGTCTTGGCGCCGGCCTGTCGATCGGTTCGCGCATCCTCGGCGGGCTCGCGCTCCGTCTATGCCGTTGTCGGCTTCATGCCGCTGTTCCTGGAGGAGATTCACACGCACAGCGCGCGCGAGGCTGCTCAGCGCTTCGCCCATGTTGTCTACGTGCTGCTGCCCGGCCTGGTCCTCGGCTACTCTCGTCATGGGGCTGATCTGGCCGTGGTCGATCATGGAGCCGGCCAATCCGTTCCACGCGCTGACCTACTTCTCGCACTTCTTCGAGAAGCCATGGAAGGAAATGTTCGATGGCGCGCTGGTGTCGGTGCCGGACATGCCCTGGTCGTATCTGCCAGACCCTGTTCGCGCTGCAGCTTCCCGAAGTGCTGCTTGGTCTGGCGATCGCCGGCGTCGTCGGGCACCGTTCATGTCGCTGTCGCGCACCGATGTACCGGCCCGCCGCAAGACCATCCTGCTGATGCTGACGCTGGCGGCAACGCTGCCGCTCGTGATCGCGATGGTGAAGCGCCCGGCGCTCTACAGCGGCATTCGCCATTTCATTTTCGTTATTCCACCGATGACGGTGCTCGCAGGCGTCAGCCGTTCGCGCAGGGGAATGAACTGGCTGAAGGAAAATCGTCGCAGTTGGCAGCCCGCAGCCGTTGGCCGTTTTCTCGTTCGGCCTGCTGCTGCCGCTCGGCGAAATGATCCGGTTGCATCCCTACCAATACACCCACTTCAACCACATCGCCGGCACGGTTCGAGTCGGCCGACAGCATGTTCATGCTGGATTACTGGGGCCTCGCGCTGAAGCAGGCATCCGACGGCCTGCGCGACGAACTCGATCGAGCGCGCAGGAAGCGCCGCCGCGCGGACGCAAATGGAAGGTCGCGGTGTGCGGTCCGCAGCGTCCGGCGCAGGTCGCGCTCGGCCCCGACTTCACGATCGGCTGGGACAGCAACGCCGCCGACTTCGCGATGACGCTCGGCGAGTTCTACTGCAAGGGCCTGACCGCGCCGGTGCATGGTGGAGATCAAGCGCGACGACGTGGTGTTCGCGCGCGTCTACGATATCCGCGGCGCGCAGCATTTCCAGCCTGCTGGCGATTCCGGCGCCGTAGAGCGCGCACAAACCTCGCTAGAATGGCATAACTGCCACGCGAGCCCCGCGCCTTGCTGCGAAACAAGCGCGGGGCTAGTCTTGCTCAGAAATCAACGGTCGCATACGGGAGAACCGATCATGTCACCAGCGGAAGCTCGCCTGAAGGAAGTGCCGTCGGACATGACGGAGGCCGAATGGAGCCAGCGGGTCAATCTCGCCGCCTGCTATCGCCTGATCGCGCATTATGGCTGGGACGATCTGGTCGATACCCATATCTCCGCGCGGGTGCCGGGACCGGATCATCATTTCCTGATCAATCCCTACGGCCTGATGTTCGACGAGATCACCGCGTCGAGCCTGGTCAAGGTCGACCTCGACGGCAACCAGCTCGACCAAGAGCGATTACAGCATCAACCCGGCCGGCTTCACCATCCATTCGGCGATCCACGAGGTACGCGAGGATGCCGGCTGCGTGCTTCATCTGCACACGCCCGACGGCACCGCGGTCGCGAAGCTGCATGGAAGGCCTGCTGCCGCTGAACCAGACCGCGCAGCTCGTCACCCACGATCTCGCCTATCACGACTATGAAGGCATCGCGCTCGACCACGACGAGCGCCCGCGCCTGCAGAAGGACCTCGGCAACAAGAACCACATGCTGCTGCGCAACCACGGCACGCTGACGGTCGGCCGCTCGGTCGCTTCCGCCTTCGAGCGCATGTTCCATCTGGAGCGGGCCTGCACCATGCAGGTGCGCACCCGCATGCTGGGGCCGACCGCCTATCCGGTCGAGCAGGCCGTGGTCGACAAGAACGCGCAGCCTGTTCTACGGACCCCGACCGGCAGGAACTGCGCTCGACCACGCTGGTATGGCCGGCGCTGCTGCGCAAGCTCGACCGGCTCGACCCCAGCTACAAGAATTGAAAATCTCGAATTTTGGTGTAGTGTCGCTGCTCAACGACCTCTGCACTTCTCTATCAAAACGCCGCCCAATTCCGGGCGGCGTTTTCATTTGTCTGGTCGCTCCGCCTGCCGGCCGGCTGACGTCGGCGATCTCGTTGGCGGCCAAACGACTCCGAACCGCTCGAAGATGGTTTCGATCTCGTCGTGCATACTGAAACTCCTTGATGCGGCGGCTCGCCGCCCGACGAACCGGGCGGATGAGCCGACAGCCACCATCTCGAGGGTGCGCTCGCCCTCGCCTTCATCCCAAGCGAACCGTTCATCGACAGAATTGTAGCGGTCCGAGTCCGAACCCGGTCGTGCGCCAGACCGCGCGCGGACGGTTGGCGCCGCCGGAGCAAGACGACGTAGCCCCCGGCGACCGGCGGCGGCTCTCCGTCGCGGGCCGAACTGGCGAACCAGTCCCGCGGTCGCCCGCTTGATTCCCGGCGACCGTCAGTTCTGTCAGCCCGGCGCCATCTCCGGCGCCATCGCCGAAGGCGACCACGTCGTAATCGTCGGCCGCAGGCCGGCTGCCTCGCGATATCCGCGCCAGAATGCATCCGTAATGCGCAGATCGCGTTCCGCCAGCCACAGGCATCCATCCCTTCGCGTGCCGCCAGCGCCTCGGTAGAGTTCGCGCCCACGAACGAATGCCCTTGTGGAAGCTTTGCAGGTCGTATTTTCGTTCGGCGAATGGATGTTGTCGTCGTCCAGCCCAAAGCCCACCAGCACCGTGTCGAGGCCGAGCGTGCGCTTGAAATCCGCCACGATCGGGATCGAGGCGCCGGAGCCGATCAGGACCGCTTCCCTTGCCCCACTCCTCGGTCAATGCGCGCTTGGCCGCGGCGAGCGGCTTCATGTTCCAGTCGAGCGCAATGGCCGGCGCGCTGGAATGGTCGGTAAACTCGGCCGTGCAGTCTCTCGGCAGCCGCGCGGTGACGTAGTCGCGAAAGGCCTTTCGGATCTTGCCGGGCTCTTGCCCCTCCACCAGCCGGAACGAGATCTTGGCCGAGGCTTCCGCCGGAATCACCGTCTTCGAACCCTCGCCGGTATAGCCGCCGATGATGCCGTTGACGTCGCAGGTCGGGCGCGAGGAGACCTGCTCGATCAGCAGGCGGCCTTTTTCGCCGGCGGGCATCGAAAGCCCGATCGGCTTGAGAAAGGATTCCGGCGTCAGGTTCAGCTTCGACCACTGCGTCGAGAATGTCCGGCGGCAAAGTCCTTCACGCCCGTCATAGAAGCCGGGGATGGTGATGTGGCCGTCGTCGTCGAAAAGGCTGCCGAGGATGCGGGTCAGCACCCGGATCGGATTCTGCGCGCCGCTCCGAAGATGCCGGAATGCAGATCGCGGTTGGCGGCCTTGATCCTGACCTCCTCGTAGACAAGTCCGCGCAGCGAGGTGGTGATCGCCGGCGTATTCCGGATCCCACATGCTGGTGTCGCAGACCAGTGCGAAGTCAGCCTCGAGGTCGTCCTTGTTCTTTTCGAGAAACGGAACGAAATTCTTCGATCCGATTTCTTCTTCGCCTTCGATCACGATGGTCACGTCGACCGGCAGCGAACCGGTGACGGACTTCCAGGCCCGGCAGGCTTCGACGAAGGTCATCAACTGCCCTTGTCGTCCTCCGCACCGCGCGCGACGATGATTTTTCGCCCGTCGGCATGGTCGGTGACGGCCGGTTCGAATGGCGGACGATGCCAAAGATTGAGCGGATCGACCGGCTGCACGTCGTAATGACCATAGAACAATACGTGCGGCCGTCCGTTCCCCTCGCGCCGCCATTGGGTTTGGCGACGATGGCGGGATGACCGGCCGTCGGCCGGACCTCCGTCGCGAAGCCGAGCGACGCGATATCCTTGGCAAGATGATCGGCCGCCGCCTTGCAATCCCCGGCGAAGGCCGGATCCGCCGAGATCGATTTGATCCGCAGCAGGGCAAACAGCCGCTCGAGGCTGTTGTCGAAATCGGCATCGATGCGGTCGAGGACCGGCTGAAGTTGCGGCGCGTTGGACATTCTCTCATCTTCCCTTGGCTAGCTGGGGTTGCCTCTGCATGTCAGGTTGCAGCTCGCCAGCCGCCGGAGACAAGGAGCAAGCAGTGCTCTTCCGAAGGCGGATGCAGGATGTGCCAGACCAATCCTCCCGCAATCACGGCGGCGGCAGCGAGGTTGTTCCCGTAGGCCTGCAGATCCTTCGGAAAAATCGGAAACGACAGGCACATCAGAACTTCCCGCGACCGCCAGCACGGCCCATGTACCCGCCCGCACGGCGTGACGTGGATCGTAGGCTGCCCGGTGTATCAGGATGGTCATCGGGAAGAACAGCCACATGAAATAATACTGCCGGGCCAACGGCGACGCCACCGTCATCAGGCAGAACAGGATACCCAGTTCTTCGGCATTCGAGCGTGGTGTTGTCCGCGAACGCGGCCGGCATGACCGCGACGTATCCAAGCCCGATCGCCAGCGATACCGCGAGCACGATCCAATTCGCCGTCTTGAAATCGAGATCGACCAGATTCATGTATTGCGGCGGCTTTGGCCGGATTATCCTGGTTGTAATTGACCGGGCGCGTCAGCCGGTGCGTCACCGCGATAATGGACTGATTGACCCAGGACCAGTTCTGCTCGGCGCGCTGCCCGAAACCCTGCTCCGAGCTCGATCCAACCATTCCCTGAAACCATGTCTTCAGTTCGGAAACGTTGTGCTGAAAACCGCGCACGGGAGCCGGAACCACGAACAGAAAGATTCCGAGGAAGACAATCATGCCTGCGGCTGACGCCCATTGCCTGCGCCAAAGCAGATAAGGAAACACGGCCACCGGGAAAACCTTGATCGCGGTAGCCAGCGCAAACATGCTTCCCGACATCCATGGGCGCCCGTGCTGCAGCAGCCAGAACCCAAGCAACATCATCGCCAGCAGAACGAGATTGGGCTGCCCGAGATCGAACATGTCGAAAACGAAGGTTACCGTGACGAAGCCCGGCAGCGCCGCCAGCCACGGGCCGGGTATTCGCCCCGAGCCCGTCATCGCGTTCGAGAATTGAGCCGTCATCCACCACGCGCGCCGGCGTTGAGCAGCCGACAGGCAGAGATAGAGAGGTATCTTGCCGAAATAGCCGGGTATCGCGAGCAGGACCGCGGGCAGCGGCGGATAGATGAATTCGAAATAGGCGTTGGGATCGCTGGGATAGAGATCCCCGCCCTGCAGGACCTGCTGCCCGGCCCAGAACCAGAGCGGATAGTCCTTTGTCTTTCCGTTGCCCCAAATTTCCGGAACGAGAACGTCAGCGGTCAGCGCGATACAGCAGACCAGAAAAGAATATCGAGCGGCGCTCGCAACGACGGATATCTCAGCACACGCAACTTTCCGAAAAATCAGGGAGATCCGTCGCAGCAAATGGGCGCAGAGCCTGATCTATCGTCGCAGCAGCCCGCCGAGCGCGCCGCGCACCAGCGCGCGGCCGACCGAACCGCCCATCGAGCCGCCCATCGATTTGCCGAGATCGGCAGCCAACCCGCCGACCACCTTGTTGGTAACCGAGCGCGTGACGCTTGCGCGCGATAACCTGACCGGTCGACATCCTGCCGCGCGATACGTTGGTGCCGAAAATCGTTCCGACGATCGCGCCGATCTGCCGCAGAATTCCGCCGCCCTCCGCCGCCGGCGGATCCGTCCGCGGACGCCGCGGTTCCGGCCACGCGCTTCTGCAGCACCTCATAGGCGGATCTCGGAATCGATCGCGGTGTCGTATTTGCCCTTCACCGGGCTCGCTGTCGATGATCGCCTTGCGTTCCTCCGGCGTGATCGGTCCGATCCGCGCCGGTGGGCGGCCGGATCATGACACGCTCGACCATCGCCGGCGTGCCGTTGCCCTTCGAGAAACGACACCAGCGCCTCGCCCTTGCCCAGTTCGGTGATGACCTGCGGCGGTGTCGAGCTTCGGATTGGGCCGGAAGGTTTCCGCCGCCGCCGCGACCGCCTTCTGATCGCGCGGGGTGAAGGCGCGCAACGCGTGCTGCACGCGGTTGCCCAGCTGGGCGAGCACCTTGTCCGGTACGTCGATCGGGTTTTGCGTCACGAAATAAACCCCGACGCCCTTCGAGCGGATCAGCCGCACGACCTGCTCGATCTTGTCCATCAGCGCCTTCGGCGCATCGTTGAACAACAGATGCGCTTCGTCGAAGAAGAACACCAGCTTGGGTTTCGGCGGATCGCCGGCCTCCGGCAACTCCTCGAACAGCTCCGACAGCATCCACAGCAGGAAGGTCGCGTAGAGCCGCGGGCTCTGCATCAGCTTGTCGGCGACCAGGATGTTGATCATGCCGCGGCCGTCGCTGTCGGTGCGCATGAAATCCTTCAGCGTCAGCGCCGGCTCGCCGAAGAACTTGGCGCCGCCCTGGTTTTCCAGCACCAGAAGCTGACGCTGGATGGTTCCCACGGTCTGCTTCGAGACGTTTCCGTACTGCGTGGTCAGCTCGGCGGCGTGTTCCGGCGATGAACGGACGAGGATCGCACGCAGATCCTTCATATCCAGCAGCAGCAGCCCCTGCTCGTCGGCGACCCGGAACGCGATGTTCAGCACGCCTTCCTGGACGTCGTTGAGATCCATCATGCGCGAGAGCAGCAGCGGACCCATTTCCGAGACCGTCGCGCGCACCGGATGGCCCTGCTCGCCGAACACGTCCCAAAACACCGTCGAAAACTGGTCGGGCTGGAAGTTGAGGCCCATACTCGCTGGCCCGCTTGACGATAAAGTCCTTGGCCTCGCCCACCTCGGAGATGCCGGAGAGGTCTCCCTTGATATCGGCGGCGAACACCGGCACGCCTGCGCGCGCAAATCCTTCAGCCATCACCTGCAGCGAGACGGTCTTTCCGGTTCCGGTGGCGCCGGTGACCAGACCATGGCGGTTTGCAAGCCCGAGCGTCAGCCAGGCCGGCTGTTCACCCTTGCCGATGAAGATCTTCTCGTCGGTATCGGCCATCTTGTTATCGGACGTAGCCATTGCATCGCCTCTTCGCGCGCATCAGGGGTTCAGCCGCCAGCCACCAATCATACTGCATGTTGCAAGCCGATTGAAACCGGTCAACGTCATTGAGGGCATCGGAAGTCCGGTTCATCGACGAAGATCGACCGACTTCGTGCTTTCGTGCGACCGAAAGTCGAAGTCGTAACGAATGGCTCGCTGCGACAATCTTTCTTGCGAATTTCGCACCCACTCTTGCATTGCTGCAACACTCGCCACGCGATCGAAGATGACAGCGCTTCAAATGCGGTCATCGCTTGTAATTCGTATCGCGGAAGATCAAGATAAATTCATGAGCAAGGATCCGGCAAGTAACCGGTTGAGGCGGGGCAATATGGACGAATTGATTGCACGGCTGGCCGCAAAGGCCGGCATCGATGATGCTGTGGCTGAAAAAACCATCGGCATCATTCTCGGTTTCCTTCGCAACGAAGGTCCCTCCGACAAAGTTCAGGCCTTGATCGACACAGATTCCCGGGCGCAGAAGCTGCGATCGCAGCCTCAAGCAATGGCGGCGGTCTCGGCAGGTTGATGGGCGGCGGCCTGATGGCGCTCGGTACCAAGCTGATGGGACTCTGGCTTGGGCATGGGCGAAATTCAGAACATCGCGCGTGAACTTTTCCGGTTCGGCCGCGACAAAATCGGAGCGGATCAGATGGGCGAGATCATCGCAGGGACGCCGGGCCTCAGCTCAGTTCGCCTGAAGCACCTTTTTCAAATTGAGTATCATGACATATCCAATCTCCGAGATTGATGGCCTGACCGCCTTCGCCGCTTCCGAAACTGAAATCGCTTGGCATTCGCACCACGGAAGCGTTGCTCGAGGCCACCCGGACCGTAAAGGGACGCAAAGCGCTCGCGGCGAAAACCGGCATCAGCGAGCAGCAACTGCTCGAATGGGCCAATTTCTCCGACTACATGCGGATTCCCGGCATGGGCAAGGCAAAGGTCGGACTGGTGCGCGCCGCCGGCGTCGCCACGGTTCGCGAACTCGCGCTTCGCAACCCGGCACGCCTGGCGCAGAACATGAAAGAGGTGAATACCAAGCGCAAACTCGTCCGCGTCATGCCTTCGGAAAAGTCGGTCGAGCAACTGATCGCGCAGGCGCGCAAGCTTCAGCCCAAAATCAGTTACTGAACAAGATCAGTTACTGAACAACATCAGCCATTAGACCGGTTAACGGCGCTCGGCTGGCGCGCGTATGGGCACGTCCGGCATCTTGACTCCCATGCGCGGACCGCGCAAAGCGACCGCATGATCGCGACCACGTCCAGACCCGCCCCGCGGCCAGCCCGGCAGATCATCCGGTGTTGCCGGAGCGCTGCTGTCCCGGCCGTATCCGGCCGTCATGGGCGTCCTGAATGTCACGCCGGATCTCATTTCTCCGATGGCGGACGATTCATCGCGCCGGAGCGCGCGCTGGCGCAGGCCCGGCGAATGATCGCCGAGGGCGCCGACATCATCGACATCGGCGCGGAATCCACCCGGCCCTATGGCGCGCAACCGGTCCCGGCCGAGGAAGAACTGAAACGTTTGCAGCCGATACTGGCCGACGTCGTTTCGCTCTGGTGTTCCCGTCTCCATCGACAGCATGAAATCGGCCGTCGTCGCCTGGGCGCTTGATGCAGGCGCCGCCATCGCCAACGACGTCTGGGGCCTGCAGCGCGATCCCGACATGGCCGCGGCTGCTGGCGGCGCGCAATTCGCCTGTCATCGTCATGCACAACCGCGACACGCGTCGATGCCGAGCATCGACATCATGAAGGATATCGCGGCTTTCTTTGCGCGCTCGCTCGAGATCGCGGCGAAGGCCGGTATTTCGCGCCGGAATATCGTGCTCGATCCCGGCATCGGCTTCGGCAAGACGCCTGAGCAGAGCATGACGGCGCTGGCCCGGCTCGAGTGAACTCCGCGCATTCGGCCTGCCGCTGCTGGTCGGCGCCTCGCGCAAGCGCTTCATCAGCTTCGGTCACGCCGTCGGAGCCGCATCAGCGGCTTGGCGGCTCGATCGCGGCGCATCTGATTGCGGCAAAAGGCGGCGCGCGGATCATCCGGACCCATGATGTGTCGGAAACCGTGCAGGCGCTGCGCGTGGCGGCGGCGATCGAGGACAGGCGATGACCGATACGATCTTCATCACCGGCGTCGTCATCCATGCCCGCCATGGCGTGATGGAACATGAGACCGAGGTCGGGCAGCGTTTCGTGATCGATCTCGAACTCTCCGCCGATCTGTCGGAGTCCTCGCGCACCGACCGCCTCGCCGATACCGTGTCCTATTCCAATGTGGTGGCGACCGCGACGGCCGCGTTCAAGAATGCCAACTATAAGCTGCTGGAACGCGCGGCCGGCGCCGTCGCCGACGCGATACTGGCGGCGTTTCCGCGCATCAGCGCCGATCAAGGTCACCGTTCACAAGCCGCACGCGCCGATCGCCGCGATCTTCGAGGATGTCGGCGTGGTGCTGACGCGCACCCGGCAAGCGCCGTCGCATGGCTGACGTCCTGATCGCGCTTGGCGGCAATGTCGGCGACGTCCGCGCGACATTTCAAAAGGCGATCGCCAATATCTGCGGCATGACGCAGGCGGCGCTTGCTGGCGCGGTCGTCGGACTACGCCACGCCGCCCTGGGGCGATGAGCAGCAGGCCCGCTTCATCAATGCCTGCATCGAAATCGAAACCAGCCTCGATCCCCACGCGCTGCTGTTCACGCTGCACAAGATCGAAAAGAAGTTCGGCCGCGATCGCGCCAACGAAACGCGCTGGGGTCCGCGCACCCTCGACCTCGATCTGATCGCCTATGACGACGTTTCGATCGACAAGCCGGAACTGACGCTGCCGCATCCCCGGCTGTTCGAGCGCGCCTTCGTGCTGGTGCCGCTGGCGGAGATCGCGCCCGGATCGTGTCATTGCCGGACGCAGCGTCACGGCGGCGCTGGCGCGAGCTATCGACCGACGGAATCGAGCGGTTGCCCGACCTCGGACTGACCAAAATGGACCCAAAACAACCGTTTGGCTTGGCGGCCGCCACGTGGCAATTTCCGGCCAACAGCAACAACGGCGCTCAGGGAACGATCTGCGCGAATGACGATCTGTAACCTGACGACCTGCGGCTGGCAGCGGATTTTGCGCCGGCGACCTATGACGACTGGCGCAAGCTGGTCGACGGCGTGCTGAAGGGCGCGCCGTTCGAGAAACTGGTCGGCAAGACCTATGACGGCTTGAAGATCGAGCCGATCTATCCGGCGCGCGCGCGACGCCGCGCCGATCGCGGGCCGCGCCTGCGGCCGCGCCCTGGCAGATCATGCAGCGGATCGATCATCCGGACGCCGGCGACGCCAACGCGCAGGCGCTGCACGATCTCGAGAACGGCGCCACCGGGCTGACGCTGGTATTCGCCGGCGCCAACGGCGCCTACGGCTTCGGGCTCGGAGCCATCGGCGGAAGCGATCGAGAAAGGTCCTCGACGGCGTCTTCATCGATGCCGGCATTGCCATCGAACTGCAGATCGGTCCGCAGTCGCGAATGGCCGCGATTCACGTCGCCGAATATGTCAAGCGCAAAGGCCTCTCGCCCGCGGCCTGCGACATCCGCTTCGGTCTCGATCCGATCGGCGCCTGCGCGGTCTGGGGATCCAGTCCCTATGCCTGGCCTGAGATCGTGCCAGCGGTCACCGGCGCGATCAAAGGCCTCGCGGCCATGGGCTTCAAGGGCCCGTTCGCGGCTGCCGACGGCACGGGTGATCCATGATGCCGGCGGATCGGAAGTGCAGGAGCTGGCGTTCGTGCTGGCGGCCGGCGTCGCCTATCTGCGCGCGATGGAGGATGCCGGCGTCGCGCTGGAAGATGCCCAAGGCATGATCTATGCGCGGCTTGCCGCCGACGCCGACCAGTTTCTGACGCATGGCAAAATTCCGCGCGCTGCGGCTGTTGTGGGCGCGCGATCGAAGCAGCCAGCGGCCTTGCGCCAAAACCGCTGTTCATTGCCGCCGACACCGCATGGCGGATGCTGACCCAGCGCGATCCCTATGTGAACATGCTGCGCGCGACCATGGCGACATTCTCCGCAGGCCTCGGCGGCGCCGACAGCATCACTGTGCTGCCGCATACGCTGGCGCTGGGATTGCCCGATCCGGTTCGCGCGCGCGCGCGGCGCGCAACACGCAACTGGTGCTGCTGGAGAGAATCCAATCTGCGCACAAGGTGTCCGATCCCGCCGCCGGTTCCGGCGGCATCGAGACCTTGACGCGAGCAGCTTTGCGAGGCGGCGTGGTCGCTGTTTCAGGAAATCGAGAAAGCCGGCGGCGTGTTCGCCGTCCCTCGAGCAAAACCTGATCCAGCGCAAGGTCGCGGCGACGCGCGCAGGCGCGTGAAGCCAACATCTGCCAGGCGCAAGGAAGTGCTGACCGGCGCCAGCGAATTTCCGAACCTGCATGAGGCCAGAGGTCGCGGTGCTGGATGCGAAGCCGGTTGTGCCTCGCGCCTTATGGCGAAGCCAAATTCAAATTCGACGCGCTGCCGCCGATGCGGCTGGCCGCGCCGTTCGAGGCGCTGCGCGACCAAGTCGGATGCACATTCTGAAGAGTGCCGGCGCGCGGCCAAAGATCTTTCTCGCCAATCTCGGCACGCCCGCCGACTTCACCGCGCGCGCGCACGTTTGCGAAAGAGCTTCTTCGAGACCGGCGGGATCGAGGCAGTCGATACGCGAGGATTTGCCGATCCGGCGGCGCTCGCCGCAGCGTTCAAGGCTTCGGGCGCGGCGCTGGCTGTGCCTGTGCTCATCCAGACAAGGCCTACGCCGGGCACGCGGCTGCCGCCGCAAAGGCCCTTCCGGCCGCCGGCGCAAAGCATATCTATCTGGCAGGGCGGCCCGGCGAGCAGGAAGCTGCGCTCCGCGCCGCCGGGCGTTAACGATTTTATCTTCGCCGGCGGCGACGCGCTGGCGACGCTGCAGGAAGCCTATCGGCTGATGGAGGAGCATGACATCGACGACCAAAACCCGTTCTGACCGGCGGCTGCCAATGCGGCGCCATCCGCTTTGCGCTGTCGGCGGCGCCGGCGCAAGATCAGCATCTGCCATTGCCGGATGTGCCAGAAGGCGGCCGGCGCGCCGTTCGCTTCCTTCGCCGACATCGAGCACGCGCGATTTCAGCCTGGACCCGGGGCAAGCCGGCCGCGTTCCGCTCCTCCTCGATCGCCGAGCGCGATTTCTGCACGGGATTGCGGCACGCCGCTGAGCTTTCGCCGCATCGACGGTCCGCGGATCGAGATCATGACCGGCGCCTTCGACCGCCCCGGACCGGGTGGTGCCGACCCGGCAATACGGAACCGAATCCCGGCTCGGCTGGGTGGTTGGCGATCGCCAATCTGCCGAGCCAGACCACGCTGCAGAATTACGGGCCGGAGAAGCTGGCAGCATCGTCAGCCACCAGCATCCGGACCATGATTGAAGTGGCGACCCCGACGGATCGCACGTGCTATAATTGGTAGCCCATGAGCCGCATACCGAACTTTGCGAATATCGCATTTGAAAACACCGCCCGCGCCGAACCCGCCGGCGGCGCCGAGCCGTGGCTGACGCCCGAAGGCATCCTCGTAAAACCCGGCCTACAGCGAGGCCGATCTCGAAGGCATCGACTTCCTCGAGACCTGGCCCGGCATCGCGCCCTATCTGCGCGGCCCCTACCCGACCATGTATGTCAACCAGCCCTGGACCATCCGGCAATATGCCGGCTTCTCCACGGCGGAAGATTCCAACGCGTTCTACCGCCGCAACCTCGCCGCCGGGCAGAAGGGCCTCTCGGTCGCGCTTCGATCTCGCCACCCACCGCGGCTACGATCTCGATCATCCGCGCGTCTCCGGCGACGTCGGCATGGCCGGCGTGGCGATCGACTCGATCTACGACATGCGCACGCTGTTCTGCCGGCATCCCGCTCGACCAGATGAGCGTGTCGATGACCATGAACGGCGCGGTGCTGCCGATCCTCGCGCTGTTCGTCGCGGCCGCCGAGGAACAGGGCGTGCCGCCGGAAAAACTCTCGGGCACCATTCAGAACGACATTCTGAAAGAGTTCATGGTGCGCAACACCTACATCTATCCGCCGGCGCCCTCGATGCGGATCATCTCCGACATCTTTGCCTACACCTCGCAGAAGATGCCGAAATACAACTCGATCTCGATCTCCGGCTATCACATGCAGGAGGCCGGCGCGACGCAGGACCTCGAGCTCGCCTATACGCTGGCCGACGGCGTCGAATATCTCCGCGCCGGCCTCGCCGGCCGGACTCGACGTCGACCGCTTTGCGCCGCGGCTGTCGTTCTTCTGGGCGATCGGCATGAACTTCTTCATGGAAGTCGCCAAGATGCGCGCCGCGCGGCTGCTGTGGGCGAAGCTGCTGACGCAGTTCAATCCGAAGGACCCGCGCTCGCTGTCGCTGCGCACGCATTGCCAGACCTCCGGCTGGTCGCTGACCGCGCAGGACGTCTTCAACAACGTGATGCGCACCACCATCGAGGCGATGGCGGCGACGCAGGGCCACACCCAGTCGCTGCACACCAACGCGCTCGACGAGGCGCTGGCGCTGCCGACCGATTTCTCGGCGCGCATCGCGCGCAACACGCAATTGTTCCTGCAGCAGGAAAGCGGCACCAACCGCATCATCGATCCCTGGGGCGGCTCGTATCTATGTCGAGCGGCTGACCCGCGATCTTGCCGCCAAGGCCTGGGGCCATATCCAGGAGGTCGAGGCGCTCGGCGGCATGGCGAAGGCGATCGAGGCCGGCGTGCCGAAACTGCGGATCGAGGAAGCCTCCGCCAAGACCCAGGCGCGGATCGACGCCGGCAAGCAGGCGGTGATCGGCGTCAACAAGTTCAAGCCGACCAACGAGGCGCCGATCGACGTGCTGAAGGTGGAAAATTCCACCGTGCGGCGGCTGCAGATCGACAAGCTGTCGCGGCTTGCGGAACGAGCGCAACCAGAAGGACGTCGACGACGCGCTGGCGGCGCTGACCCGCAGCGCCGGCGAAGGCAACGGCAATCTGCTGGCGCTGGCGATCGATGCCGCGCGCGCCAAGGCCACCGTCGGCGAAATTTCGATGCGATGGAAAAGGTGTTCGGGCGGCACCGCGCCGAGATCAAATCCATCACCGGCGTCTACAAGCGGGAGGCGTCCGCCATGTCCAACCGGGTCGAAAGGTGCAGGCGCTGATCGACGCGTTCGAGGATGCCGAAGGCCGCCGGCCGCGCATCCTGGTGGCCAAGATCGGCCAGGACGGCCACGACCGCGGCCAGAAGGTGATCGCCTCGGCCTTCGCCGATGTCGGCTTCGACGTCGATATCGGGCCGCTGTTCGCGACCGCCGACGAAGCGCGCGCGGCAGGCGGTCGAGAACGACGTGCATATCCTCGGCGTGTCGTCGCTGGCGGCCGCGCATCTCACCGCCGGTGCCGGAACTGAAGGCCGCGCTGAAGAAGCAGGGCCGCGACGACATCATGATCATCATCGGCGGCGTGGTGCCGCCGCAGGATTACGACGCGCTCATGCAAGGCCGGCGCCGAGGCGATCTTCCCGCCCGGCACCGTGATTGCGGATGAAGCAACGCATCCACAAGCTCAATGCGAGGCTGGGGCATAGCGGAGGCGGCGGTAATTCCGCCGCGACGATAAAGAGCAATACGTAACTGAACGAAGTACTAC
>ERZ1370068.993-contig-10907_pt1 | contig 16184 bp, 19 predicted proteins | sample MGYA00561227_ERZ1370068 | MGnify/ENA primary metagenome ERZ1370068 (study PRJEB38410, sample SAMEA6850437) | metagenome | study: Metagenomic assessment of the ecological functions of the soil: analysis of the soil microbiota associated with the...
GGTAATACTTCGTTCAGTTACGTATTGCTGTAACTGAATTTTTATAAAATAAATTATTGTTGCTTTGCTCATATACTAAAATCCCGGCACTATCCTGCCCGCGATTATACACTCCGTCACTATATCCACGAACATTGAAATCGATTTTATTATAAGCCACGTCATTGTAACTGCAGTGATACATTCCGATACCAATCCCCGAATTAAAGGAAAAATTATTGTTTACAATCAATCCATCATTGCAGTTTGTCATCATCAATGCATTTTGTCCTCCCGTTACTTTGCAATTGCGAACGATCGGCATGTTGCAGTTCCTCAAATAAATTGCTGCACCATAGCGAAGCCATTCATCATTCTCATTATGATGATAACTCATCCAGTCTGACATGTCCTCATTTTCCTGTGTGCTGTTAAGATGTTGTCTATAATTGTAACTGAAATCGCAATTCTCCAGTGTAAGGCTTGTTACATCTTTGGCAAGCAAAGCCACCGTTATACCCTTTAACTCTTTAAATTCTTAATGGTCACATTGGAACTATGGCTGCTAATAAGAATTGCAACACCAAAGAACTCATCGGGGTTTTTCTTTGAATTACTTCCCTGCAAGGTTGCATTATTAAAGTCAACCGTTACCCTGTATCCTTCAATTAATATTACCGGTTCACCGGAATTTTTGAAAAGCATCCAATTTATAAACAGCCTTTTTGATCTTTGTATCCGAGGTAATCACCATTCCTTTTTTAACCCTTTTTCTGTAGAAGAGGATCTACCAAGCTGGGCATTCAATGCAAACGATGTAAAGATTAGGATTAAGCCGGGTAGTATTTTTTTATTCATGGCTTTTATGTTTACTTGCACGGATTATTCACCTGCTAAATTTAGCTACCACGATTTGAATTCTGAAATAGAATGGAAGAAGCAGCGGAAAAAAAGAATCAAAACTCAGCAAAATACCTGAAATTGCTGTTGAAAATTGGAGTAACAGCTGTCTGCTTCTGGTATATTTCTAAAAAGATAGATTTTACTGCGGCTAAAGATGCGTTTCTAAAAGCAAACTGGCTGTGGCTATCCCTGGCTGTTATTCTTCTCATGCTGTCAAAACTTTTCTCAGCATTTCGGCTGAACATTTATTTCCGCAACATCCATATTCATTTAACTGAATGGAGAAATATAAAACTCTTATTGGCTGGGGATGTTCTATAATCTCTTTCTTCCGGCTCCATCAGCGGCGATGCGTACAAAGTTGTCCTGCTAAAAGAAATATGATTCATCTTACAAAAAGACATCTGCAGCAGTTTTGTTGGATCGTTTTAGTGGCCTGCTTGCACTGGGGTTGATCATGTCAGTGTACGGAATCATTGTTCTTGATAAAACTTTATACGATGTGATCCTGGTCATTGGTTCTGTGGCAGCCATTGTCGCCTTGTATTTGGCTGTGCGCTTTTATTTCAAAGATTTTCTTCCTGGTTTTTGGTCAACATTTGCTCTGGGGACTGCTTGTCCAACTGACCCAGGTTATATGCGTTTACTGCATTTTATTATCCCTCGGGTTACCGGTTGATCAACCCCAATGGATCTTTATTTTTTAGTTGCCGCGGTGGTTGCGGTATTTCCTGTTTCACTGGGAGGAGGGCTGGGGACGAGAGAACTTGTATTTGTTGAAGGGGCTAAATATTTTCATCTTGATCCGCAAATTGCCCTTGTTATCAGTTTGCTTTTTATCTATCCACTGTCATTGCCTCCATCTGGGGATTGTACTTTGGCTTTCACTGATCCGCTGGCAGAAGAGCAAAAAAAGGCCAGCTTTACACTGACCTACAGATTTTCATAGATGAATTTTTTCACGGTTAACAACGGCCTCTATATATAAGTTTAAAAATTTCGCATTAAAGTTCCCAAGATTGATGCCAGAAGCTCAGATGTTGAAAACTTGTAAATAAGATCAATTAAAAGGGATTCTTTCCGAGATCCCCTAATCCATTACCACCGTCGAGACATTGTTGTTATTGTTGTTAATTCTTAGTAGGGCAAGTTTTTCATTTTCCGGGACCGGACCTGCCGGACTTTAAAAACGGGGTTAATGAAGTTTGTTCTGCAAAGATAATACCCTGCAACCCTTATCTATAAGAGGATTTGATTGAGATCATCGAAACATTTTGTTAAAAGGAATAACCCCGTTTAGATTCAGAACATATAACAATTATGACCAATGATTATTTCAGGATCATCACCGTTTTTGTCCACGAATTTCTTCCATCACTCAAATAATTTTATAAACCCCGGCAGATAAGCTTTCTGTATTAATTGTGTTTTCGAAGTATTTCTTTTAGCTGACACAATTTTCATACCTCGTCCGCTGACTTATTTGAAGGCGGATGTTCAATTACTAAATAGTTTTTTGCGGGGGTTAGGGTATAGGTTTAATTCGATTGAATTTTATTAAATCTTATTACGCATTCACCTTCCCCTTCACTTTCGCTATTACCTCTTCAGCAATGTTCGTTGGTGCAGGTGCATAGTGTGAAAATTCCATCGTGCTTGATGCGCGACCAGAAGATAAACTTCTCAATTGTGTAACATATCCAAACATTTCACTCAATGGAACTTTCGCTTTGATCACCTGTGCACCCGCACGACTGTCCATTCCTTCAAGCATTCCACGCCGACGGTTAAGGTCACCTGTTACGTCACCCATGTATTGGTCAGGAGTTACTACTTCCACTCTCATGATGGGTTCCAATAAAACAGGTTTTGCTTTTTTTGCTGCTTCACGAAAACCTGATTTTGCACAAAGCTCGAACGACATTGAATCGGAGTCAACCTGGTGAAAGCTTCCGTCAAACACACGGATCTTCATATTATCTACAGGATAACTTGCCAGCACACCCGTTGTCATTGCTTGTTCAAAACCCTTTTGAATGGCTGGAACAAACTCACGGGGAATGGAGCCTCCAAAAAGATCATTTATAAATTGAAAATGCTTATCCGGATTTTCAGCTTTCCAGTCAGCATCGATAGGACCCATTGCAAAAACAATATCAGCAAACTTACCGCGCCCACCGGTTTGTTTCTTCAATACCTCGCGATGTTCGATCGTTGCCTGGAATGCTTCTTTGTAAGCCACCTGTGGTGCGCCCTGGTTAACTTCCACTTTAAACTCTCTTCTCATCCGGTCCACAATAATTTCCAAATGCAATTCACCCATGCCGCTCAAGATAGTTTGACCTGTTTCTTCATCTGTTTTCACACGAAGTGTTGGATCTTCTTCAACCAGTTTACCAATGGCCATTCCCATTTTGTCAACATCGGCCTGTGTTTTTGGCTCAACCGCAACAGAAATAACCGGCTCCGGGAATGAACATATTTTCCAAAACGATCGGGTGATCCTCATCACAAAGAGTATCACCAGTTTTTATTTCTTTAAACCCAACTGCAGCACCAATATCACCTGCTTCAATAAAATCGATCGGGTTTTGTTTATTGGCAAACATCTTCATGATACGGCTAATACGTTCCTTCTTTCCGCTTCTTACGTTCAACACATAAGAACCCGCATCCAAATGACCTGAATAACAACGGAAGAATGCCAAGCCGGCCCACAAACGGGTCAGTCATGATCTTAAATGCAAGAGCAGCAAATGGTTCTTTTGCATCCGGCTTTCTTGTAAGCTCTTCTCCCAGTATTTGGATCGATTCCTTTCTACAGCCTCAATATCAACCGGGCTGGGCAAGTAACGGCAAACAGCATCAAGTGCAGTTTGCACACCTTTGTTTTTAAATGAAGAACCGCAAAGCATCGGTACAATGCTCAGATCAATTGTTGCTTTCCGAACTGCTTCATGAATTTCAGCTTCCGTAATGGAATTTGGGTCATCAAAGAATTTTTCCAAAAGTTTATCATCATACTCGGCTACTGCTTCAACAAGATGAGCTCTCCATTCTTCAGCTTCAGCCTTCATATCATCAGGCACTGCAATTTCATCAAAGGTCATTCCTTCGGTTTCCATGTGCCAAATGACCCCTTTCATTTTGATCAGGTCAACCACTCCCGTGAAATTATCTTCCGCACCGATCGGTAATTGAAGAGGCACGGCTTTGGAGCCCAGCATTTCCTTTACCTGGTTCACTACCATCAAAAAGTCAGCACCGGCACGGTCCATTTTGTTTACAAAGCCAATACGGGGAACATTGTAACGGTTGGCCTGGCGCCATACTGTTTCACTTTGCGGCTCTACTCCATCAACTGCAGAGAAACAACGCGATCAACCCATCAAGCACACGCATGGAACGTTCTACTTCCACCGTGAAATCAACGTGGCCGGGAGTATCAATAATGTTGAAATAATATTTTTTGTATCAGCCGTAGGCTTTCCCAGTACAGTAGGGAAATTCCACTGGCAGCTCACGGCAGCAGCAGTAATGGTGATACCTCTTTCCTTTTCCTGCTCCATCCAGTCAGTTGTCGCAGCACCTTCGTGCACCTCTCCGATTTTATGGATCATCCCGGTATAGCGCAGAATGCGCTCCGTTGTAGTGGTTTTACCGGCATCAATATGTGCGGCAATTCCGAAGTTTCTTTGAAATTTAAGATCAGCCATGATTATTGTTAATTGTAATTTTTATGTTGCCAGCTTCAAATCTTTGGGCATCGCCTGTTGCGTCGCACTCTTCAGCGTTCTGCTCGCTGGCGAGCTATTAAACTGCGCAAAAGCAATGCTGATTTTGGCGGGCAAAGGTATGTAAAACAAGCGGAATTTTGCGGATTAACTGAAGGTTAATTTAATGGGCTAAATCAGGCAAAAAGCGGAGAACAGAATTACCAGCTGTTAAGTTGATTTCGGTAAAAGATCCATTCCGGAGTAATGATCTTCAGATCATCTGTTACACTGTACCATGGACTCATCTTTTCATCCATTGGATTCTTTACATACGTGTATGCTTTGTGCAGGCATTAACCCCTGTGCCAGCATAAAGATCTTTTCTCCCCGGTCATTTATGAGCAACGTCCACAACGATCATGGCATGCCCCGGGGAACCAGCTTTGATGAATACATCGCCAGCCTGTAAATTATTCAGATCATTCACCGGTTTGGTTTCTTTACTCAATGAAATCGTTCCGCAATAAGAAAAGACAACTTCGAGAAACTGCTCCAGTTGTTGTCTTTTATTCCCGCCGAAGGATCCTGAGCTATAAGCTACGAGCCTGGCTCCTTTTAAACGATACCGTTCACCCTTGATCCACTTTGCAAACGACAGATCTGTACCATCGGTAGCTTTAAAACGTATTGAATCAATATTATCCTGGTTAAAAAATACTCTGCCCTTAATCGCATAATGGCATCTGCACATTGCTGGAGATCTTTATCACCAACCGGCATATCAAGCACAGCAAAATGCGTTGATTGATCATTCCTCAACCTGCCATTGAATAAATATATTCTCGGATCGTTTTTCAGAGGGATGTTCCGCAGCCATACGCCAGAAGGAATTCCTCTCTCTCAATTATCCGTTTATATCCCGGGGGAGTCGGAATTTCGCCGATCGTTTTATAACTGGAAGAAACTTCCGGAGGTTAGTGAATTGTTCATCTTTATTTGATGTGTTTCTGTTGCAGTTTATAGTTAGTATTGAAAAACAATGCAAGAGATAATTTTCATTTACCTGGTTTGCTCACTAGATGCTTCAGTTATTTTTTCCATACTACTTATAAAAATTATAAGAAAACATCGTGTAAAATTTTGTTATTACATTTCATTGTTTGTAACTTGAACTTGCTTACAGCAAATTTCATTTCTAAACAAAAATTACCAAAACCCGTTATTGTATGGCAGCAAAAAGAAATCCAAAAGAAGGCTGCGCCAAAAAGAAAGTAGCATCTAAAAAGAAAGCAGCACCAAAGAAAAAAGCAAAGAAAGCAGCACCTAAAAAGAAACCTTCTAAAAAGAAAGCTGCTCCGAAAAGAAACTCTGCTCCTAGGAAGAAGGCGCCGGTTAAGAAAGTAGCTGCCAAAGAAAGCGGCTCCAAAAAAGCAGCACCCAAAAATCAACTCCCAAACCGCCGCCGCCTCCGCCCCCGCCACCTCCAATGGAAGAACCAAAGACCTGGGAAGCCTCAACTACCTCCAGCGAGTCTTCGTCGGATGATAATGGAATGCCTCCTTCTGGTGGAATGTGAATATGATTTTATTTTAAAGATTTTAAGCCGCCTCATGGGCGGCTTTTTTATTATCAACATAAAACAAAAAAGCCATCCCAGAAATGGAATGGCTTAGAGGATTCATGTTCTTGTAAGTTTATATCCTGAAATGAGCAAAAGCCTTGTTAGCCTCTGCCATACGGTGTGTGTCTTCTTTTTTCTTGAATGCTGCGCCTTCGCCCTTACTGGCAGCAACAATTTCGTTTGCAAGTTTATCGGACATACTGCGACCATTTCTTTCACGGCTATAGCGGATCAGCCATTTCATGCTCAATGAAATTTTTCTATCGGCACGAACTTCAGCAGGTATTTGGAAAGTAGCTCCACCAATTCGACGGCTGCGAACTTCAACAGCAGGCGTTACATTGGCCAGGGCTTTTCTCCAAACTTCATATCCGTCTTCACCGGTTTGTTTGGCCACTTTTTCCACGGCATCATAAAAAATATCATAAGCCGTGCTCTTCTTACCCTGCCACATGATATTATTAATGAAGCGGGTAACGAGTTTATCATTATACCTTGGGTCTGGTGCTAAGGGAAGTTTTTTTGCTTGTGCTTTACGCATAGAGTTATATAAAATTTCTTTTAGTTATTTTTAGCTCCAGCTTTCTCTCTTTTTGTTCCGTATTTGGAGCGACTTTGCTTACGATCTTTCACACCGGCAGTATCCAGCGATCCACGAACAATATGATAACGTACACCCGGAAGGTCTTTCACACGACCACCACGGATCAACACGATCGAGTGCTCCTGGAGGTTATGTCCCTCACCAGGGATATAAGCGATCACCTCTACCTTATTGGTTAAACGAACTTTAGCCACTTTACGTAAGGCTGAGTTAGGCTTTTTAGGAGTGGTTGTATAAACACGGGTACATACACCGCGGCGCTGCGGACAACTATCCAGCGCTCTTGACTTACTTTTGCCCTTATGATATGCTCTTCCTTTACGTACTAATTGTTGAATTGTAGGCATTCTGACCCTTTTAATTTTAGGACGGCAAAGGTAGGGGAAAGATTTTGGATTTCGGATTTTGGATTTTAGATTTTCATAAAACCCCGGCATCGAGATCTGGAATTTGGGATTTTGATTTTCGCCTAAACCTTCCACATCCAACCATATTTGTCTTCTCTTCTGCCCTCGCGAATATCAGTTATCCATTTTCTCAATGTCGAAGCAGTCTTCAATTTATTAACGTCAAACTGCATCACCTGGTCTTTATATTTTAACTCCCTGATCATGGCAATTGTTGCTGCTGTACCTGTTCCGAACGCTTCTTCCAGCACACCTTTCTTATACGCTTCGAGCAATTCATCGATATGAATCTTTCTTTCTTCAACTTTTAAACCCATTTCCTGCAGTAAAGTAATGGCACTGCTGCGGGTAACTCCCACCAATATGCATCCATCGTCCAGGGAAGGAGTCACAACTACTCCATTGATGATAAAGAACACATTCATCATCCCTACTTCCTGCAGCCATTTATGTTCAAAGGCGTCAGTCCACAATACCTGGTCGTAACCACTCTGCTTTGCGATAGTAGCCGCCAGCATGCTGCCTCCGTAATTGCCCGCATTTTTTGAGAATCCTACACCACCCGGAGCTGCCCTTGTATATTTTTCTTCTACGGCAATTTTCATGGGTTCCGCATAATACGGTCCTGTTGGGCTTAACATGACGATAAACTTATAAGTATCGGATGGTTTTACGCCCAAGGCTATATCCGAAGCAAACATCAAAGGACGTATATACAATGAATGATTTTCTTTTGCAGGGATCCAATTTTTGTCCAACTCAATTAATTGTCGCAAGCCTTCAATAAAATTTCTTCCGGTATTTCCGGCATGCACATCCTTGCTGCGGACGCATTGAACCGGTTAAAATTATCGCGGGGGCGGAAAATAAAAAGCATTCCCATTCTTGTCTTTATAAGCTTTCATTCCTTCAAAAATCGCCTGGCCGTAATGCAATGCAACCAGAGATGGTTCCAGTGACAAAGACTGATAAGGTTTTATTTCAATATTCGTCCATTCGCCATCTTTATAGTCGGCTTCAAGCATGTGATCAGTAAAATACTTTCCAAAAGGAATATTTTCCAGGTTAGTGTCTTGTAATTTGCTGTGTTTTGCTTCTTGTAATTGAAATATCCATAGCCTCTATCATAAATAGGTTATTTTGCAAGGCAAAGAAACGAAAAAAGCTGACTCATTTTGATCATATTGCCTATGTCAATCAATAATATTCAATTGAATCCATCCCTGCTTGCAGACATGTACAGAACCTCACTTGTTGAAACAAAAGAGAACGTACGGCCGGAGGAGAAAAACATCCACGTGCAGCCGCTGAAACCGATGCTAAGGAACCGAAAGCCGTCAGTTGGAAATACCTGGGAGAATATAAAAAGAACATTTTGATAATTGTTCGCTATAACGATGTTCCGTTTTTACCCAATGAACAGTTGAATTTTCTCACATCTGTATTGAGTGCCTGCAAATTAAATTTAGGAGATGTAGCCATTTTTAATACTGCAAATGCTCCTTCCGCTTCGTATAAAGATCTGCAGGAAAAATTTAAAAGCAGTTTTACTATTTTGCTGGGATTAACTCCTGAAGAATTTGAAATGCCGCTGAGTTTCCCTGAATTCCAGGTACAGGCTTTTAACAACTGTACATTTTTACATACACCAGTGCTTGAAGTGTTGGAAACCGACAAAGTTTTAAAAGTAAGTTATGGGTTTGTCTGAAAAAGATGTTTGGAGTGTAAAACTCAGTTAATAGAATTAAAACCGGGACATGAAATTGATCTTTGCCACCAACAACCAGCATAAAGTGGATGAGATACGTTCAGTGATCGGAAATTCGTCCATAGAGATCATCACATTGAAAGAGGCGGGAATTGACATTGATATCCCCGAACCATTCAATACGCTTGAAGAGAATGCGAGCAATAAATCAAGAACTATTTATGAAATGAAAAGGATAAATCCGATAGTTATCGGATGTTTTAGTGAGGATACAGGGACTGGAGGTAGAGGCGTTGAACGGAGAGCCTGGAGTAAGAAGTGCGAGATATGCGGGTGAAGAAAAATCATTTGACAAGAATATTGGAAAGCTCCTGGAAAAATTGAAGGGGACAACAAATCGGAAAGCAAAATTCAGAACAGTTATTTCGCTGATCATTGATGCGAAAGAAAACTTGTTTGAAGGGATTTGCGAAGGAACAATCGGGTATGGCAAAAAGGGTAAAGGGGGATTTGGTTATGACCCCATATTTGTGCCCGATGGCTCCATTCATACATTTGCCGAAATGAAGATCGAAGAAAAGAATCAGTTTAGTCATAGGAAAAAGGCTACAGATAAGTTAATCACCTATCTGTCTAATAAATTCGTTTAGAGGTAGAGTAAACTCAAAAAATTGAATACAGAACGCAACCAAATTATTTCGGAAATCGACTTGATACAGGGATGTCTGGAGGGAGACAGGCGAATGCAGGAAGCAGTTATACCGTCGGTTTTCGCCCCGGATGTATGGAGGTCTGCTTACGTTATGCAGGCAACGTGGCAGAAGCAGAGGATATATTGCAGGAAGGTTTCATCAAGGTATATAAGAAATTAAGCAGCTATCGAAGGGAGGGAAGTTTTGAGGGATGGATAAGACGCATTTTTGTAAATACAGCTATTGAACATTTCAGGCGAAAGACATATCAGCAGCCTATTACCGAGCGACATGAAAACACAGTAGAGGGCAAATACTTATCGGTGTTAGATGATCTTGCTGAAAGGATATTATGAAGCTGATACAGGAACTTTCGCCAGGGTACCGGACCGTTTTTAATCTGTACGTAGTAGAAGGATATACTCATAAAGAGATTGGTGACCTGCTGAACATTAGTGAAGGTACCAGCAAATCTCAATTGTCAAGGGCCAGGTAGTACTCCAGGAACTGGTAAAAAAATTTCTTGAAGAACGAAACAGGGTGAGTACTATGAGTGAAGAACTAAAAGAAAATTGTATAACTATGAAGCCGAACCGCCTGAAATAGTGTGGAGCAGGATAGTTGCGGCTCTCGACCAGGAGATCAATGCAGAATTTCCTCAAAAGACTTTATACTCTTGAAGCGCCTCCCCTTTTGACGCATGGAATAGAATTGAGGAAAAACTGGAAGAAGACATCCAGGAACAGTATCCCACTAAACTTTATAATTTAGAAGTCGCTCCTCCTCCTCAGACATGGAATAAAATTTTGACTTTACTTGATGAGGAAAAGGCCATTCCTGAAATTCCTTCAAAAAGAAGAATCATTTCGTTTGTAAGATATGCAGTAGCTGCCTGTATTATCGGCCTTATAGCATTCGGAACATTAAAATTATTGAACCAAAAAACGGATAGTCGGTCGACTGCATTAAAACAGTTTCACCCCGAAAGATTCGTCAGCCGCTTTGATCCCAAATCCGACCCAACAAGTCACACCACCCCCAGCAACAATTTGCCCCGGGAAGGAGCGAGGTCTTGCACAAATAGAAACTAAATCCAGGAAAAGAACTTCGTCAGAACCGGCAGTGTATATGACTCAAATGGCGGCTACCTTTCCGGTATTAGCTGGCTCCAGGTCTATATCCGATTTTCGACAGGTAAGCCTGAAAGGAGATATTCCCGGCAATTGTTCGTTGATCTCAAGATGCAGATCCTTACTTAATGTTTGTGAATCCCGATGGGTACCTTATCCGGATTTCAAAAAATTGGCAGAAACGCTGGGATGTATTTACACAAATGGAAATTCGGACCAGTACAATCGATGCCAGGATCAAATAAAAAATGGAGAGATAAAATTGCCCAGTCCCCTGCTACTTCTTCTCCCGATAATTTCATGGATATCCTCAATGTAATAAAATCAGTCCAGGAATAATCGTGCTTAATTTGCCAATGGCAATTCAATATGGAAAGTTGTTCCTTCGCCCAATTCGGTCTCAAACCATATCTTACCATGGGCCTGTTCAACTATGCTCTTACACATAGCGAGACCAAGCCCCGTTCCGAAGATTTAGTAGTAAAGTTTGGCGCAAATATTTTTGATTGCATGGGGAATGGGATCCCTTCGCCATTGTCCTTTACACTTACAACGATGCTGCCATTCTCACGAAGCTCATTTACATTGATCACGCACTGATCCTTTTCACAAGCTTCAACTGCATTTTGGAAAAGATTTGTGAACAGGCGGTTCATTTGTGTCTTATCTGCCCTCAACATTACTTTATCAGGAAGTGCTTCCCAATTTATTTCGACCTGCTGCCCGCGTTGATACAGTTCTTTCAGTGATTTAATTACTTCATGCATGTCAAAAAGCTCCAACCTGTGTGTTACCTATATTTGCAAACTGTGAAAAATCAAAGGCAATTTTTGACAAATGATCTATTTGCTCGACAAGTGTATTGGCAGCCTTTAGCGGTCAATTCTTTTACATCGGGCGAATTATTTAGAATGGCCTTTGTAAATATTGAATGCTAAGCTTCATCGGCGTCAATGGATTTTTATTTCATGAGCCACCTGTCTCGCCATCTCACGCCATGCGCCTTCTCTCTCACTGCGGGCCAAAAACAGCGGCGCCCTCACCCAATTTGTTTACCATCTTTATTATATTCCTTTACTAATTCACCTATTTCATCATTACGGTTCCACACAATTTCCTCATTCATTTTTCCAAGATTCACTTCCCGCATCTTATCACCAATAATGGAAAAAGAACGTGTAATACGGTTGGTGATAAATAATGCGATGACACCGGCGCGTTAAAAAATAAAAGCGTTCAGTATGATAATTGTTACGAGAAAATTTGAAATTTCCTGGTGCAGCTCAAACTGGGACAGAAAATAGGGAATATTCACATAAGCATATTCTGTTCCTGTTCCATCATCGCTTCTCACAGGAGCATAAATACTCAGATAGGACAGATCACTGATGTTCTCCTGTTGTACTCTTTCCACTTCCCGCAAAGGACCCAGATGATAAAATGCTTCGGGGTTGATCTGCTTGCTAAGAACACCTTTTTCATAGATATTCTCCTGGGATGAAACCTGCAAGTTTCCCTCCAGGTCGTACACATTACATCCACGTTATGGATATCTGCTACATCTGACACAAGTTTTTTCAACTCCCTGTTCGAACCCGGCTCATATATTTTTGTTACATCATCAAAAATGCTGTGTTCAGCGATCCCTTTTTTCATTTCATTTTCCATCACTTTTAATGTGCGGCTTAATTTGTCGGCATTGTTCCTGTTATACCTTGTAATAAAAAATGAAATGGTAGATGCAGCGATGATCAAAAAAAGAAGTATGCTGATAAAAATGATCGTACTGTGTACCTGGGTACGGATGTTCATCTGGAAAAAGTTGCCAATTCCTTTTCTGTCAGTCCCGATTTTCTAAAAGAAATGCAATCGTTTGTATAAATGTTACAAGGAAAGAAACGAGCAAAAATATAAGAAAACAAGGTTGTATAGCTTCAATAATCGAATCTACTTTGCGTGCTAATACAATTACTTTTTCGGTGCTGTTGCGGTACCACATCTCATAAAAATCACCGTTCTTTCTTTTCTCAACTTCCTGTGCTAGGCAGGTGATCGTCCGTTAATGTTGTCGCAAAAGGATATTTGCTCGACGACTCAACGAGGGTTCTTATTTTTATAAATAGCAAACGAATAGTTTGGTACGACGTCCTCGGATCATTTTCGTTGGGCTCTCTGAATAACGCTAGCCTCGAGGGCATTCGCCGCATTTGTTTTTGGATTAGATACAATAAACAATGCTCCCCATTGCCTTTGCTACCTGTATCCTGGACGATCTTTTTGGTGATATAAGTAATTTTATTGTTGCCGGACACATAGGAATACAGATCAGGGTATTGTTCTACTTTGCTTGCTTTGTATTGAAATGATATTACTCAATGACTCATATGTGAGGTCGTCATCATTAAAAAGGGGATTAAAGGTTGAATCCTCAAAAACATACAATTTCGTGTCATACTTATTTACATAACCCTTATAGTTTGCAGTCAGGATACTGTCACGAAAGATCCTGCCGTTCTCTTCGTCATGAAAGCGATAGAAGTTGGAGGCAAGAAATCTGTTATCAAGATAGGTCAGGGCGATCTTCAAAAGCATTTCATTTGACTCATCATCCTGGATAGCCAGGTTCTCCAGCGATAGTTTTCCTGGTACTCCATTCCTTTGTTTTGTTTTCTGTGATAATGATCGCTGAGATGGAAACTGGAAAAACAAATATCCAGAATATGATACCAGCCACATTGATATGAAAGCGATTTATAACAAATCCACGCTGGCTTACTAACCATGTGTAACCTATGAGCCATAATAAAACAGGTATATAAAATTGAATGGCCAGGAGTCAGAAAAGCGAAAAGTGAGATAGGCAAGACCCGTTACTCCAATTACCAAATAGATCAGGGGTTTTCTCTTCTCAAATACAGGCAAAATGAACCGGAAACATGATTTGAGGTAAAATGATAATATCCCAACGATAAGCTTGCTAACACGATAAACCAATGACACTATACTTATTAAGGCTAAAAAAGTCCGTAACATCAAAAGATATTTTGAATCACGCGACAAGACTGCTGATAGTGCTTGCCAATACGAATGTGGAGACCACAGGAACCAGTAATGCCAGTGTTGCGATTATCCATTTTCCACACCCTGACCCGCCTTAACAGGTCCATTCTGGTTGCCCAGTTTAGACCACGCAAAACAGTGATCCATGAAAATAGCAGGGAATTGATCAGGAGGTCTCCCAGGGTTCGATTAACTAAATTAGTTCCATAAACCGCCGGGTCAAATAATTCAAACTGGCGGAATTCAAAGACCAGGGGATAAAAATAAAAGCAAAGCCTGAACACAATAAGTACAACAACTAAAGCAACCACACCGCGCCACCTGGTTATTCCTTTTTGAGCAACAAATTCTGCCAGCGAATGGGCAAATACAAAAAAGACACAATGACAACAGCCGAAGGATCACAGTAATGGGATCATTATTGGGTATGGCGCTGGTAGGTCTTCGATCAACATAAAACAGAACCTCGCCGGAAGACGATTTGATCGGGTAATCGGTCTTGTTGCTACTGACGATAATGCGCTTATGGGCCGTCTTGCTATAAGCAAATTCATCGTTCAAAAACTGGCTCTCAATATAGTATTTTGATTTGACCGGTATTAATGCATAAGTCCACAACCTATTGCTCATTCCATTAAGAGCAAAAGATTTTTTTATGATCACATAGTAGCCGTTATCCAGTAATTTAAAATACTCACCGTCATCAAGATTATAGCTGGATATGGGAGGAATTATGTTTTGATTGTTCCAGAACAGCATTTGCTGTGTGCCAAAAACAGACTCCGCAACGATATATATTCCATATTCCTTTTCCTCCAGTGATTTGAATTCATCGAGAGATTCCTGTTTTGAACTAATTTCCTGAGTAAATGAGTGTCCTTGACAACCTCGTTGAAGTTTAATTCCTGTTTTCTGGATATACCGGGTTAAAGACCTTTTTCATGATTTATTGCAGATACATGGGTGTAGTAAGAATTGAAAACAAAAGAAAGTGCAAAGGTGATAATAGACAACCCTAACAGGGTGTACCTGGAAAACAAAATATGTCGAAAAGTGCTTTTCAAGGAGTATGTCGATGTTTGATGGTATTCCAGATGGCGTCCATTTCTTCGAGGGTCATTTCATCAAGATTTTTGCTTTGCTTCAGCGCTTCAGTCCTCCATTTTTGTAAACCGGTCAATGAACTTCTTATTGGTTCGTTCAAAGCATTTTCGGATCAATGCGCAAAAACCGTGCATAATTGATCAAGCGAAAACACGAGATCACCAAATTCATCTTCTATTTTATCTCTGTCGCCTTTTGCAACCGCTGCGTGTAGCTCACTGGTTTCTTCCTCCACCTTCTGCCATACCTGCTCCTTATTCTCCCATTCAAAGCCTACCTGCCTTGCTTTTTCCTGCAATCGTAAAGCTTTTACTGTAGCCGGCAACGATACCGGTACTCCACTTAATACTGACTTCTTTCCTTCTTTTATTTTTATTTTCTCCCAGTTTTTCTTAACATCTTCTTCATTGTCCACTTTTATGTCGCCATAAATATGCGGATGCCGGGTTATCAATTTTTCAGAGATCCCCTGTATCACTTCCTCAAGCGTAAATTGATGTTGTTCATTCGCTATTCTCGAATAAAAAGAATGTGCAGCAAAAGATCTCCGAGTTCTTCCTTAATTCCTTTCCAGTATTTTTTCAGTAACTGCATCTGCCAACTCGTAGGTCTCTTCAATGGTCATAGAACGAAGTGTCTCCACGGTTTGTTCACGATCCCACGGACACTTCTCCCTAAGTTCATCCATGATCTCAACCAGTCTTAAAAATTCTTCAGCAAGTTTGTTCATACGCTAAATATTAAAAAAGAGAACACTGCAAAGAAATGCAAACAGCAATACAACCATTATAATATAAGAAATATTGATCAATAAAAATTTAAAAAGGTCTTGATCCAGCTTTGACGATAAAAATTTTTTAATGCCAGGTATTCGTAAACAAAAAACCCAAGGGTAAGACTCACTAATATAAAATTCAAAAAACCAGAATCAAGGGTTTCGTTCAGTTTGGAAATACTGAACAGGATAAGCTAGGCAATAAAGAGAAAAACATACAAATGAATACTGAAGATAACATGGCTTACGTAATAAAATTGCTTTCTTCTTATGTACATTAATTTAAGGATCAATGCAAGAAGTGGAAGAGAGATCCAAAGCATCTGGGGTAAGCTTATGCACCAGGGCTTCTTTCGTTGCATTGAAAATTTCCAGTTTATTGTTATGATATTTTTCATTCAGTTCAAGCTCTTTATAAATCAATTGCCGTTTAAACCAGCTATGTTCCCTGGCATTGGTATGTTGCAATGAGCAATGCGTAACTG
>ERZ1370068.2341-contig-1496_pt1 | contig 16183 bp, 20 predicted proteins | sample MGYA00561227_ERZ1370068 | MGnify/ENA primary metagenome ERZ1370068 (study PRJEB38410, sample SAMEA6850437) | metagenome | study: Metagenomic assessment of the ecological functions of the soil: analysis of the soil microbiota associated with the...
CCCCATACGCCGTGGCCTTTCAGTTGAGGCGACGTGGTAGCTACCTTCCGCTTTACAAGCAGCATCGGTGGCTATGGGTCCCTGCGTTCGCAGGGACGACGCCGGAGAACGCGGCGATAGAGGAAGCGACAATGGAAGATCTGAAAGTGACCGCGCAGCGGCTACGACTTCAGGCCGGCGCACGCGGCCATGCAGCGCTATGTCGATGGCAACCTGCTCTCCGGCGTTTCGTCCGCGGTCCTGGTCGGCCGCGATCTGGTCGACGTGAGTTGCGTCGGGTGGGCCGACAAGGAAGCGCAGATCCCATTGCGGCGTCGACCATATCTTCCGCGTCTTTTCCAACACCAAGCTGATCACCTCCTGCGCCGCGCTGTTGCTGTTCGAAGAAGGCCGATTCCGAGCTGGACGACCCGATCGAGAGATTCATTCCGCAGCTTGCGAACCGGAAGGTCCTGCGGCCCGGCGCGACCTCACTGGACGACACCGAGCCGGCCAAGCGGTCGATCACCATTCGTCATCTGCTGAGCCACAGCTCGGGTCTGAGCTACGGCTTCTTCGATCCCGGCACGGCGATCTTCAAGGCCTACAACGAGCGCGGGGTGCACAACCCTGCGACGACGCTGGCGGACATGGTGGACGTGCTGGCCGATCTGCCGCTCGATCTATCAGCCCGGGGACGTCATGGGAATACTCGCTCGCCATCGATGTGATGGCGCGGCTGGTCGAAGATCATCAGCGGTCAGCGCTTCGATCAGTTCATCCAGGCGCGGATTCTCGATCCGCTCGGCATGGTGGATACCGGCTTCGTCGTGCCGGAGCAGGACCGGAGCCGGCTCGCCGCGTATTACGTCGGCGCGGACCTGATGGAGCCGATGAAGCCGGGCCTCACCCGGACGGACAACTACCCCTATCCGGGCGCCTATCTGCGCCCCATCCCGCGGCTCAACGGCGGCGGCGGTCTGGTTTCGACCCTGCCCGACATGGTGGCGCTGATCCGAAGCCTGCTGCCGGGCGGGCCGACCCTGCTCAAGCCGGAGACGATTGCGCTGATGATGACCAACCAGTTGCCCGACGGCCAGTGGATCCGCTTTGCCATGATGGGCGAACATGCCCGGCAAGGACGCACGGGCTCGCCGGCGGGCTGATCCCGAAGCCCTCGCCGCTCGATCATCCAGAACTGCTGCCGGCGAACTCTATTGGGGCGGCGTGGCGGGCACACAATGGTGGATTTCGCCAGAAGCAGAACGTCGCGGGCGTGATGATGACGCAGCGCCAGATGGCGTTCGTCCATCCGTTCGCGTTCGAGTTCAAGCGGCTGGCGCTATGAGGCGGTAAGTCGCGCATGAGGCGGCGTCAGGCCGCCGCCGAAACCACCCTGTTGCGGCCGTCGTGCTTGGCGCGATAGAGCGCGGTGTCGGCGCGCTTCAGCACGTCGGCGACCGCCTCGCCCTTGCGCTCCAGCGTCGACAGGCCGATCGAGATCGTGACCTCGATGCGCTTTGCGCCCTTGTTGATCGCAAACGGTCTCGCCGGCGATCGAGCGGCGCAGCGCGCTCGGCCACCATGCCGGCGACGTGCAGGTCGGTCTCCGGCATCACGATGACGAATTCCTCGCCGCCGTAGCGGCAGGCGAGATCGATGCCGCGGATCGATTTGCGGATCCGCACCGCGAATTCGCGCAGCACGTCGTCGCCGGCGTCGTGGCCGTAGCTGTCGTTGATCGCCTTGAAGTAGTCGATGTCGAGGATCATCAGCGCCAGCGGCTTGCCGCGGCTCGAGGCCTGCTCGGCGAGCGTCGCCAGATGGCTCTCCATGTAGCGGCGGTTGTGCAGGCCGGTCAGCGCGTCGGTGATCGCCATCTCGATCGAGTTCTGCACATTGTCGCGCAGATGATCGGTATAGCGCCGCTTGCGGATCTGGGTGCGCGCGCGGGCCAGCAATTCGTTCTTGTCGACCGGGCGCAGCAGATAGTCGTTGACGCCGATCTCCAGCCCGCGCAGCAGCCGCGCGTTGTTGTCGGCGTCGGAAATGGCGAGGATCGGCACCTGGCGGGTGCGCTCCAGCGAGCGCGCCTGGCTGCACAGCCGCAAGCCGTCGAAATTGTCGAGGCTGAGCGAGACGATCAGCAGATCGTAATTGCCCTCGGCGGCATGGAACAGCGCTTCCGACGGATTGGTCTCGACGTCGACGGTGTGCTCGGCGGACAGGATCGGCGCCAGCCGCTCGTAGGACGACGGCCGGTCGTCGACCAGCAGGATGCGGCCGCCCTTGCCCGGTGTCGGCGACCGCGCTGCGCTCCGGCGCCTGCATGCCGATCTCGAGCGAGGTGATGGCGCGCATGCGCAGTTCGTCGGTCATCATCTTCAGCCGCGTCAGCGAGCGCACGCGCGCGATCAGCACGATGTCGGACACCGGCTTGGTCAGGAAATCGTCGGCGCCGGCCTCCAGCCCGCGCACGCGATCGGCCGGAGCTGTCCAGCGCGGTGACGATGACGACCGGAATGAAATGCGTGGCCGGATTGGATTTCAGCCGGCGGCAGACCTCAAAACCGTCCATGTCCGGCATCATGACGTCGAGCAGGATGATGTCGCATTCGGCGCGCGCGCAGATCGCCAGCGCCTCGGCGCCGTTGGACGCGGTCAGCACATCGAAATATTCGGCCGACAGCCGCGCTTCCAGCAGCTTGACGTTGGCGGGAACGTCGTCGACGACCAGGATACGCGCGGACATCGAAACTCACTCCCTACCCGATAAAACGCCGGACAGTTTCAATAAACTTGCCGACCGAAATCGGTTTGGACAGATAGGCCTCGCAGCCGCCCTCGCGGATGCGTTCTTCGTCGCCCTTCATGGCAAACGCGGTGACCGCGACCACCGGGATCGTGCGCAACTCCGGATCGTCCTTGATCCAGCGCGTCACTTCGAGGCCGGAAACCTGCGGCAGCTGAATATCCATCAGGATCAAGATCGGGACGAAGCTTGCGGACGAGATCAAGCGCCTCGAAGCCGTTGCTGGTGCCCGAGGTCTGATAGCCATGCGCTTCCAACAGATCGCGAAAGAGCTTCATATTGAGCTCGTTGTCCTCCACGATCAGGACGGTTTTTGCCATCCCGTCCCTCCCAATCCTTCAGGAGACAGGCCCGACTGCGGCTGCATCGGGCACCGCCGCCGGGCGTGTCGAAAAGTGAATTCAAACTAGCGCCAGATTCGCTCTAACCCGTTAAGCCCGAGTGCCATCTTTATGCGAAGTGGTTTCCACTTGCTTGAACAGCGTTCCGCAGACTCGGGCATGATGGTTCCAAAATAGAGACCATAAGTTAACGGAAAGGCAAATCGTCACGTTGACAAAGCCTGTTCACAACCCCCGCGAAGTAGCTGAAATCGTTGCGGTTCAGGCGCTGTCCTTCGTTGCCGGCGACCCCGAGCGGCTGGGCCTGTTTCTGGCCGAGACCGGCATCGGCCCGGAGACGCTGCGCACGGCCGCCGCCGACCCGCAATTTCTGGCCAGCGTGCTCGATTTCGTCATGCGCGATGACGCAACCGTGAAGGCGTTCGCGGCCGCCTCGCAACTCGCACCCGACCAACATCGCCGCCGCCCGCCAGGTGCTGGGCGATCCCGCACTGGGAGCGCGACGTGCCGTGAGCGCAGCCCGCGCCAGAGCTCGCCGCGCCCACCTGCTTTTGCCGGGATTGCCTCGGCGACCTCGACATCACGGCCCGGCGATGCGGCGAATGCGGCTCCCTCGCCTGGTCCGTCACCGCGCGCTGCCCTCGCTGACGCTGGCCCATATCGATTGCGACGCGTTCTACGCCACCGTCGAGAAGCGCGACAATCCGGAACTCGCCGACAAGCCGGTCATCATCGGCGGCGGCAAGCGCGGCGTGGTGTCGGCGGCCTGCTACATCTCCCGCACCTTCGGCGTGCGCTCGGCGATGCCGATGTTCAAGGCGCTGGCGCTGTGCCCGTCACGCGGTCGTGATCCGGCCCGACATGGCGAAATATGTCCGGGTCGGCCGCGAGGTGCGCCACGCCATGCAGGCGCTGACGCCGCTGGTCGAGCCGCTGTCGATCGACGAGGCGTTTCTGGATCTTGCCGGCACCCAGCGCGTGCACGGCATGATCCCCGCAAAGGTGCTGGCGCGCTTCGCCCGCGAGGTCGAGCGCGACATCGGGATCACGGTTTCGGTCGGCCTGTCCTGCAACAAGTTCCTGGCCAAGATCGCCTCCGACATGGACAAGCCGCGCGGCTTTGCCGCGCTCGACCAGGACGAGGCGCGCGACGATGCTGGCGGACAAGCCGGTCGGGTTCATCTTCGGCGTCGGCCCGGCGACCCAGGAGCGGCTGTCGCAGCGCGGCTTTCGCACCATCGCCGATCTGCAGCGCGCCGACGAAATCGAACTGATGAAGCAGTTTTCGACCGAGGGCCGCAGGCTGTGGCGGCTGGCGCGCGGCATCGACGACCGCCGCGTGGTGCCCGATCGCGGCGCCAAGACCATTTCCAGCGAGACCACGTTCGAGACCGACATCCGCGATTTCGCCACGCTGGAAAAGATGCTGTGGCGGCTGTCGGAGAAGGTGTCGTCGCGGCTGAAGAACGGCGATCTCGTCGGGACTCGACCATCACGCTGAAACTGAAGACCGCCGATTTCCGGCAGCGCACCCGCTCGCAATCGATTCACGCGCCGACGCAGCTGGCGGCGAAGATCTTCGCGGTCTCCCGCGAAATGCTGGCGAAGGAGATCGACGGCACCGCGTTCCGCCTGATGGGCGCCGGCGTCAGCGCGCTGCGCCCGGGATCGCAGGCCGACGACACCGACATGCTCGACCGCCGCTCGGCGCACGCCGAGCGCGCGATCGACGATCTGCGCAAGAAATTCGGCAATGCCGCCGTGATCCGGGGCATCGCCTATGACGGGCCGGAGAAGGCGGAGTGACGACGCAGGTACTTACGCAACGTCATGCGAGAGCCAACGGGTCCGCCTTCGGCGAGCCGATCGATAGACTCCGCGACGAAGCAATCCATCCTTGGTTTCAGCGGCGCATGGATGCTCGCGGAGCTCCGTCATCGGGCGCGCATTCGCGCGACCCGTTGGCTCGCAATGACGGACGGTAGGTGACGCCGTCACTTACACGGCTTGGAATCCCTGACGTCGAATTTGCCCATCGCGCCGGAAATGACAAAATCATTGTAGTCGAGCACCAGCGCCCGCGAGACGCCGTTCTCGAACAGTTCGAACGACATCGCATAGACCGGCGTCTGCTCGCCGTCCCTGGCCTTGGCGTCGCGGTCGTAATAGCTCACCGTCACCGGCCAGCGCGTCAGCGATTTCATCTGCGTCGTTCGCGGTCGATGGATCGGGCGACGCGATGCGTCCGGTCGCCGGGGATCGGCTGCCCGATCACCGACAGCGTGTTGTAGACCTTTCTCGCCGTTGTCCGAGCCGTCATAGACCGTCAGTTCGAGCACGGATTTGCCTTCGCGCGCGGCCGCGATGATGTGCTGGATCTGCTCGGTCGGGAACACGATGCTGCCGTCGAGCGTCGAACGTCTTGGCCACCGGCTGTTTCAGCTTGACCGTGATGTGATCGCCGGTCCGCTCCGCGACGCCGTCGACCGGCGCTCGAGTCGGCGTCGTTCATCCGCGTATCGATCTTGAAGCGGTAGCTCTTGCCGGCGCCGTCCTCCCAGGAGGTCGAGCGCAGATCGCTCAGCGTCATCTTGCCCTCGCCGCTGTCGAGCTCCGACACCTGGCGGAATTCCGAGGTGTAGCCCTCGCAGGCGCTGCCGGAGAAATTGTAGAGGATGCGCCCGCGCGCGCCGTTGATCGCGTTGGAGCCGCGCGACTTGACCAGGCTGAGCTCATAAAGCGCCTGATGCGAGAGAAACGGGCCGCTTGCCGCGGCATCCGCCGGTCCGCCCGCGAAACCCGATCCGACCGCGACGGCGGCAATCGTCAGCAGCAACGATCTGGCATCGCGAGGCGGCATTCCGGAGCAAGCGAGCCATGTGTTTTCCTTGAGCTGGGAAGATTCGTTACATTAGTGACCGCCCTATTGCGCCGCAACTAGGGCGGCTTCACGAAAAAGTACGAATTTGCCAGCCCGAACTGCCGCTGTTTTCGGTTTCCGGCAGTTCGCCGCCGATCGCGCCGCTGGCTTGCATGTGCGGGCGCGATGCGCGAAACAAAGCGACCCGATCGTGATACGGTCAGGCGCTAGGTCAATCAAACGGGGACGGAACATGGCGGGTACGGTCGAGCAGAAACTTGCGGCACAGGGCGTGGTCTTGCCTGAGCCCGCAAGCCCGGTGGCGAATTACGTCGGCTTCGTGCGCACCGGCAACCTGCTGTTCGTGTCCGGGCAGGTTTGCGTCGACGCCGGAAGGCAAGCTGATCGCCAAGGGCAAGCTTGGCGCCGGCGTCACCGTCGAGCAAGGCAATGCCGCCGGCGCGCGGTTGCGCCATCAACCTGCTGGCGCAGATCAAGGCCGCGCTCGGCGACCTCGACAAGGTGGTCCGCGTGGTGCGGCTCGGCGGCTTCGTCAATTCCGCGCCCGACTTCCTCGACGGGCCGAAGGTGCTGAACGGCGCCTCCGACCTGATGGTCGCGGCCTTCGGCGACAAGGGCCGCCATGCCCGCACCACCGTCGGCGTCGCCTCGCTGCCGTCGGATGCGGCGGTCGAGGTCGAAGGCGTATTCGAGGTCTCCTAGCGGAGCCGCGCGATGCGCGCGCCCGACTGGCTGACGGCGCGGCCGGTCGCCCATCGCGGCCTGCATGACCTCGCGCGCGGCATCATCGAAAACATGCCGGGCGCGGCTCAGGCCGCGATCGACGGCAATTTCAGCATCGAATGCGACATCCAGCTCACCGCCGATGGCGAGGCGATGGTGCATCATGACGATGCGCTCGGCCGCCTCACCGAAGGCTCCGGCGCGCTGCTCGGCAAGACCGCAGCCGAGCTCAAGGCGGTCAAATTCAAGGATACGTCCGAGCGGATGATGTCGCTCGGCGATCTCTGCGCGCTGGTCGACGGCCGCGTGCCGCTGGTGATCGAGGTGAAGAGCCATTTTGACGGCGACCGCAAGCTGGTGACGCGGATGGCGGAGGTGCTCGCCTCCTATTCCGGGCCCGCGGTCGGCATGTCGTTCGATCCGGATCAGGTGCTGGCGCTGCGCGAACTGATGCCGGAGCTGCCCCGCGGCATCATTGCCCAGCGCGACTATGACGACGACGACTGGAAGGAAGCTGACGCCGGAGCAGCGCCAGAGCATGCTGTATCTGCGCCACGCGCTTCCGCACCCGGCCGCATTTCGTCGCCTATTGGGTCGACGAGTTGCCGGCGCCCGCGCCCTGGATCGCCCGCAACATCTTCGGCCTGCCGCTGCTGACCTGGACCGTGCGCACGCCGGAGCAGCGCGAACGCGGCGGCTCGCTATGCCGACCAGATGATTTTTGAAGGGTTTCGTCCGGGAACCTGATCCGCTCGCCGCGCGCCCTTGAAGTCGTCGGCGCAATGCACGATCTTTGCGGTGTTGGTCACCATGTGCGATGGCTGATCGTAACGCGTGACCGGTCCTGATCAGTCGATGGCGTCATCCGAAATAACCCTCGAAGCGGTGCCGTCCGTCAGCCAGATCCCGGCTGCGGATTGGGATGCCTGCGCCAATCCGGCGCCCGGACCGAGCGGCCTCAACGGCCTCGACACGTTGGCTTCACCCGATGCCGCAGACGACTCCTGCGCCGGTTCAACTATCCGCTATAACCCCTTCGTTTCACACGCCTTTTTTCGGCCCTGGAAGCCTCCGGATCGGCCTGCGCGCGCGACCGGCTGGGGACCGCGCCACCTGATGGCCCGGCTCGACGGCGCCATCGCCGGCATCGTGCCGTGCTATCTGAAATCGCACTCGCAAGGCGAATACGTCTTCGACCGCGGCTGGGCCGATGCCTATGAGCGCGCCGGCGGCCGCTATTATCCGAAGCTGCAGGCCTCGGTTCCGTTCACGCCGGCGACCGGCCCGCGCCTGCTGATCCGCGACGGCGTCGACACGCGACGCGCGATCGGCAGCGCGCTCGCCGAGCGGACTGATGGCGCTGTGCGACGCCGACCAATGCCTCATCGGTTCACGTGACGTTTGCGCGCGAGGCCGAATGGAAGTTTCTGGCCGCAGCACGGATTCCTGCAGCGCAACGACCAGCAGTTCCACTGGCACAACCAGGGCTATGACAGCTTCGACGATTTCCTCGGCTCGCTCGAACTCGCGCCACCGCAAGGCGATCAAGCGCGAGCGGCGCGAGGCGCTCGCCAACGGCATCACGATTCACTGCGCTCACCGGCAGCGACATCACCGAAGACGCGTGGGACGCCTTCTTCGCTTTCTACATGGAGACCGGCTCGCGCAAATGGGGCCGGCCCTATCTCACCCGCACGTTCTTCTCGCTCGATCGGCGAGAGCATGGCCGAGCGACGTGCTGCTGGTGATGGCCAAGCGCAACGGCCGCTGGATCGCCGGCGCCATCAATTTCATCGGCTCCGATACGCTGTTCGGCCGCAACTGGGGCGCGATCGAGCATCATCCGTTCCTGCATTTCGAGGTCTGCTACTATCAGGCGATCGATTTCGCGATCCAGCGCGGCCTGAAGACCGTCGAGGCCGGCGCGCAGGGCGAGCACAAGATCGCGCGCGGATATCTGCCGCAGACCACCTATTCGGCGCATTACATCGCCGATCCCGGTCTGCGCCGCGCCATCGCCGATTATCTCAAGCGCGAGCGCGCCTATGTGGCCGAGGCGGCGCGCGAACTCACCGAGGCCGGGCCGTTTCGCAAAAGCGCTGACGACGCGCTTGACGCCTGCCACAGAGTCGAACTGAGTCAGTTGCGATTCAGGAGACGCTGCCATGCCCGCCTATGACCGCAACAACATCTTCGCGAAAGATCCTGCGCGGCGAGTTCCCTGCTACAAGGTCTATGAGGACGACCACGTGCTGGCCTTCCTCGACATCATGCCGCGGTCGCCCGGGCCATACGCTGGTGATCCCGAAGGCGCCCTGCCCGCAACATCCTCGACATCACGCGCCGGAGGATTACGCCCATGTCGCCCGCGGCGCCACAAGATCGCGGCCGCCGCGATGAAAGCGTTCAAGGCCGACGGCATCACCGTGCAGCAATTCAACGAAGCCCGCCGGCGGACAGGTGGTGTTCCATCTGCACATGCACGTGATGCGCGCGCACGGCAGCATCGCGCTGTGCTGCCGGCGAGCCGCAAGGAAGACGTGAAGGTGCTGGAAGACAACGCGACGAAGCTGATCGCGGCGTTGAAGGGCGCATGATCCAGTGTCGTCTGTCATTGCCGCTTGACGGGCAATCCGATGACTCGCGAATCGCTGGAATGATCGCGAGCTGCGCGCCGCCCTTACTCCGTGACTGCGAATATCGGACCTCGGCTGGCGGCGCCGGCGGCGTAGAATTCGCAGCGGTCGGGCTTGATATCGAGGAGCGGCGTCTCGTCCAGAGGCAGTCGAGGCCGCGCACCAGCACCACATTGCCCTCGATGCCGACCAGCTTGACGGTCGAGTGCCGATCGGATCTGGCCGCACCGGCGAATGCAGCGAAAACGCGCCGCGTGGTCATGTTGTTGTTCTTCGGGCTTTGCAGCACGCAGATCGCGGCGCGACAGATGCAGCCAGTAGATCACTTCGAGATTGCTGTAGAAATCGACGCCCTTCAGCGCCGGCACCCAGGGCTCGAAAATCTCGAGCCGGCAGACCGGAGCCGTCGTGACGCCCTGCCGCGGCGTCATCGAGACGCGAGGTCCAGGGCGTGCGGATGCGGCCGATGAAGACCAGGCCGGCGTCACGTCGCCGTCGGGCATCTCGACCGCGAGTTCGCCTTCGCGGACTTCGCTCTCTCCGAACCATATTCTCAATCCAATGAAATGTTTGTGCTCTTATCACGGCCGACCAGCGTGCGCGATCGGCATCGATGAATTCGGTGATCGCGGCCGGCGCTGCGCGGGCGGAGCAGCGGAAAGCCGATCTTCTCCAGCGAGGCGCGGAACGCATCGTCGTTCAGCGCCGCGGTCGAGGCTGCGCTGATCTTCTGCGCGATCTCGTCCGGCAGCTTTGACGGCGCCGACAATGCCATACCAGACGCTGACGGCGGTAATCAGGATAGCCGCTCTCGGCGATGGTCGGCAACGTCAGGCAGATCGGGGCTTCGCTGCGTCGAACTCACGCCGAGCGGCCGCAACCAGTCCGGCCTTGCACCGGCGGCAGCGCCGTGCCCATCGTGATCGAACATCACCTGGATGTTGCCGGACGATCAGGTCGGTCAGCGCCGGGCCAGCGCCCTGTATAGGGTACGTGGGTCATCTCGATGCCGGCCATCTGCTTGAACATCTCGCCGGCCGAGGTGAATGGTTGCCGCCGGTGCCGGCCGATCGAAATTGAGCTTGCCGGGGTTTTGTTTGGCGTAGGCGACGAACTCGCGCCAACCGTCTTCGCCGGCACCGGAAGGATGGACCTCCGTCGACCAGCGGGCGAGATCGGTGACGCAGCGCCAGCATCCGAAAATCCCTGTCACCGGATCATAGGACAATTTCTTGTACGAGCATCGGATTGAGCACGATGATCGAACGCCGCCGCGCACAAACAGCAGTTAGTAGCCGTCGGGCTCGGCGCGCGCGACCAGCCTCGGCGCCGATCGCGCCCTGCGCGCCCGGCTTGTTCTCGACGATGACAGCCTGCTTGGAGGCTCCCGTCCGAGATAATCCGGCCACCAGCCGGCCAAGCGTCGTAGCCGTCGGGACCGCCGGCTGCGCCGGGGACAGCTGCACGGCTTGATCGGTCGTGCAGGAGCATCGACTCGGCAAGCTCAGACGCACTCGGCGTGGCGGCTTGATGCCGCACCGATGGCAAGGCAGCGGCAGGTCAAGAAGCGCGGCCTGGCGAGCAGATTACATGCCGTTTCCCGTCCATTTTCGAGGTGCCGGACCCTAACGGAATATGGCTTGGCCGCGAAGCCGACCGTCGTGCTCAGAGTGGCCTCAGCCGAAGCCACCACGCGCCGATCAGCATGATGACCTCGCCGCAGACGACGCCGGCAAAAATCGAACGCCGGGTCGCGATGAAGCCCGCGAATCCGCCCGCCACCGCGCCGTAAGCGCAGCCAGTCCGGCACACTCGCCAGCGCGCGGGTGGAGACACCAGAATTGCGCAATGGCGCCGGCGGATCGCGGTCGCCACCTCACCCACACCCAGCAGTTCGGAGCCCTCGTCGACGCTGCCAGCGAGCCAGAGTCCGAGCATCGCGCCAGATCTGTTGGGGACGACGCCGCGACCAGCAGCACCAGCAGCGCATTCCAGTCGCCCAGGAAACGGCGGCAAATCGCCTCATTCGCGCTCCCGCCACCGGTGCACGCCATAGGCGATGGGTGCCGGCCGACACACCGCTGATCAGGATATCGACGCCGGTGTGCAACGTGGATGCGAGCGGAAACAGCGCCAGCCCCAGCACCAGCGCCAGGACGTCGGCAAGCTGGCGGCAAGTTGCGCGCGGTGGGAGCAGGAATGCCAGCGGCGTCAGCAGCAGGATCGCGGCAGCAAACAGTTGCGGCAGATTGGCCGCGAGGCCGTAGCCGAGCGTGGTCGCGACCAGGCAGACCGAACGCAGAGACCGACGCCCGGGACCAGCGCGACGAGGCGATCCGCCGCTGGCGCGGCACCTGTGGCAGCAGGACGCAAGCATTCGACCCACAAGGTGACCGCGATGAAATGGGCCACCAGCACAGATGACGTCGTTTTGGTCCGCTGGCGTCGCGCATCATCGGGAGCCGGATACACCATCGGAAACAGCTGATCGCGCTGCACGGTCACGGCGATGGCCGCCTGAACCACCGTAGCACCAGAGCCCAGCGTCGGAGATCAGGATGATTGCGCAGGGCCGGCCGAAACCAAGCGTGTGCTCGCCAGCGCCCCATCCCAGGCTGAAATGCGTGTCGTGCGCGAGCGCGCCGATGCCGAGATAGGTCGCAAACAGCACCAGCGTTGAGAACCGTCGAGGCGACCGACCGCTGTTCCGAATGCCGGGCGCCCGCACTGGACTTTGCCATCTCGGTGAATCCAGGGCAGGAAGCGGCACGGGCAACCGGACAATTGAGGTCGTGTCTGAGTCGTGTCGCGCATAACGCTGGCGAAGCCGGCGGGCGTCTGGTCAGGCTTACGCTGGCGAGATCAGCCATCCAATCCGGTTCAAACTTGTTAAACGGCGTCGTCGAGATCCAGGTGGCGCAACGCCCAAGTAAACGCAGCAAGCAACGTCTTGCCCAGGATGCTTGGTCCCCGGCGCGCCGGGCTTGAGCCGCCCTTCCGGCGGATCGCGAGCCGGAACTGCTGCGGGGTCGGGGCCGCCAAAATCGGTGTCGCCCGTCACCCACGAGGCCGCCGCGGAAGCGCTGAGCGGGACACCCGCATAGTAGAGGCGCGTGAGCGCATGTATCAGTTCGAGCCGGCGTCGCGAACGGCTCTCGTCCGGCGCGCGGCCGAGCCATGCTCGCAACAACACGCCGCCAATTCCGGCGAAAGCGCGGGAACTGTCGAGGACAATCGCCACGTCGACCAGTCGATCACGTGCGATAGGCCGATCCCCAGTCGATCAGCCAGAGGGCGTTCGCCATCGAACAGGATGCTGCTTGGGATGAGATCGTTGTGGCTGGAGACAAGACTTGTCAGACCCGCGTCATAAGCTTGGTGGAGCCGCTCAAGGCGCTCTACATGCGCATCAAGCAGGCCGGCCGCAAAAAAAGACCGGTTCGGCGCACATGCGCGGGCACAGGCGCGCGACGATGTCCGGATAGTTGACCGAAGGTTGGGAAGACCGGCGTGGACTGAACGCGCGAAAGCAACTCTCCCCGCAGCTTGCGCCAGCGCGCGCGGCCCGCCCGGATAGGCGTTTTCAGCGGTTGCTGGTCGGTGGAAGTCGATCAACGCCGCGACGCGGGCGACCTCATCGATATAATGGATATCAGGCGCAATCCCGGCCTCCGCCGCAGTGCGCATCCGAGGGCACTATTGGTGCGGATTGCGCAGCGTGTGGACTTGGCTGTCCCTCCGCGCGCAATCAGAACCGGCGCCGGCCGCCGGCATCGCGGGCGAAAGGTCGATGCCGTCGAAGCTCTCACGCCCGTGATCGGCGTGATCTGCGTCGATCGGAGCGGATCCAAAGGCGGCAGCGAGCGCCGAGCGGACGTTTTCGCGCTGTTCAGTGGAGGAGTGTCGATCGGGACTTCTTTGCTCACGACCGTTCCTTACGCCAGGCACGGCGCTATCCGCAGGAGATTTTTCCAACGAGCAATGATCGACGGATGAACCGTCCGCTCAGCCCCTGAGGTACATGTTGCGCAGCACGAAAACGAGGCGCCGCCCGCACGCCGGATGCGGTTGCAGAGATCGTCGGCAGCGGGACGCGTGTCGGCGCCGATACGCACCTGATAGAACGCAGCGACGTGCCGCGGCTGCGCATCACGCGAGCTCAGGATGGCTCGGGTCCCTGGTCGCCGATGACTGCGCTCAAGCGACTTCATCGCATCGCGCGTACATCGCGAGCGCCTTGTCGCGGCTGAAGCCGGCGCCAGCTGCACGCCCCAGCAGCCTGGCGGCGGCGAGCGTCGCGCGCTGCTCGAGCTCAGCGACGAAGGGATTGGGCGCGCTGTCTCAGCAGCGCCATCAATGCTCGGCAATTTGCAGCTCGGCGCGCGGATCGCGGCATCCTGGCATTGCTGTTGCGCCTTCCGCTGCGCGGTGGCCCAGTCATCGACCGATGCGGCCGGTGATGGCGGATGACGTAGTTGCGGGTTTCCTGCGGCATCGGGCCGGTGCCCGCGAGCCATTCCTGCACCCGGCGCGGTCCGGCATTGTAGGCCGCAGCCGCCAGGCCGAGATTGCCGAATTGATTGCGCAGTTCATTCGAGAAACTCCGCCGATTTCGGCAGCGCCTGCACCGGATCGAAGGGATCGAGCAGGCTGGCGCTCGCTGGCGGTGCCGGGCATGAACTGCGCGATGCCGAGTGCGCGCGCTGGCCGCTGCGGGTCACGGGTCCGACGGCATCGGACGTGGAAAGCGGCTCTCCTGCCAGATCACACGCGCGAAAAATTCGAGCGGCAAGCCTTCACGCCTTCGCTGCCGATCTCGATCATCAGACGCATCGCCTCACGGGTGTCGGTCTCCCGGGCGGTGTCGGCGGGCCTTTGCGCCTCAGCCTTGTTTTCATCCTGGCTGTCATCCTGGGAAGGGGCGAGCTCTTCGACGCTTGTGTCGTGCTGCACCTCGCCGGCCGTGACACGCGCAGCGTCTTCGGCGATGGCCCGCGCCGCCGAAGCAGCACGAGCGCCGGGCAACATGATGCCGAGGGGCAGCAGGGCGACGAATGACCGTTGGCATTGCCGTTCTGTTTTACGTGAGACCGTGCTTGACACGGGGAGCCGACTGGTTAGCAATTCAAGAAATGATACGCGCGCGAGCCGGGCGCAAGACATGACAGCAACGCCTGAGAGGCCAGCTCGGTTTCGCGCCCGACGACGATGCGCCGATCCCTACATGGCGCGGACCCGCGAGCATTATCAGGCGATCGGTTACACCACGCCCTATCGCTGGGCGCATTATGTCGGTGCGCCGTTCCAGCCCTTGCGCAAGCCGCTCGCCCAGTCCCGCGTTGCCATCGTCACCACAGCGGCGCCGTTCGATCCCGCGCAGGGGCGACCAGAGGCTCGGGCGCCAGATACAATGGCGGCGCCAAGTTCTACTCGGTCTATGACGGCGATACCTCGAAGCCGCATGACTTGCGGATTTCCCACATCGCCTATGATCGCGTGCACACCTCGGCCGACGACAGTCGGAACCTGGTTCCCGCTGCCGCAAATGCAGCGGCTCGCGCGAGAGGGACGGATCGGCGAAGTTGCGCCGCGCTTCTTCGGCGCGCCGACCAACCCGCAGCCATCGCGTCACCATCGAGACCGACGCGCCCGAAATCCTCGCGCGCTGCCTGGACAGATGCGGTGGATGCCGCGGTGCTGGTGCCGAACTGCCCGGTGTGCCACCAGACCATCAGCCTGGTCGCCCGGCATCTGGAGGCCAACGGCATTTCAACGGTCGTGATGGGGTGCGCCAAGGACATCGTCGAGCACGCCGCGGTGCCGCGGTTTCCTGTTCAGCGATTTTCCGCTCGGCAATTCGGCCGGCAAAGCCTCACGACGCCCGCTCGCAAGGCTTCACGCTGGAGCTGGCGCTGCGCCTGCTGGAAACAGCGCCGGGTCCGCAGACCACCGTTCAATCGCCGCTGCGCTGGAGCGCGGACGCCTCCTGGAAGCGCGACTACAACAATGTCGCGAATGCTCGGAGCCGAGGAGCTGGCGCGGCGGCGGCGCGAGTTCGACGCGCAGAAGGAAATCGCGCGCGGATTGCGCAGAGCGCGGCGTAAGGTTCCACCGCGCCCTGCCCCGGAATCCGGTCGATTTCCCCCGAGATCGGTTTACGTTAACGCCGCATTTTGCCGGTTGCGGCCTTTCACGCTGCGCGACAGGCGGGTAGGTCCCCTCCTTATTGGGAGTGCATTCGATGTTGGATCGACGCCAGGCGCGCGCGACAAGGTTCATCTATGGCGGGGTCGCCGAGATCGGCGACGCATGGCGCGACCGGGGATTGCGTCGTCCGCAACATCTCCGAACAAGGCGCCAGGATCGAATTCAGCACCGCTGTTAAGCTCCGAGAAAAGCAAATGTGGTTGCATTCGCGCGCAAGGGCCGCTCTTTCCCTCGCCAGGGTTGTCTGGTGGCGCGACAACTTTGTCGGCGTTGCGTTCAGTTCAGGATCCGAGTTAGCCGGCCTCCGACCTCGATGAGCGGCTGCGCAAGAGCGAACAGAAAAAACGGCAGCTTCAGCGCCGCATCAAAGAGCTTATCGAGCGAGGCCAGCTGAACGCGCGACGTCTGGCTAAAGTATGTACGCATAATCCATGCGCAGATCCAAGAAGGGCCCACGAGCAGACCTTGGGTCGCGCTTCCCCTCCCACAATCAAAGCGGGTGAAATTCCCGCCACGCCCGGTGTTAATGCTAGTATTGGGAGCCAACCCGCCCGGAGGACGCCATGAATCACGCCGGCTACCTGATTGCAGCAATACGTAACTG
>ERZ1370068.1471-contig-11369_pt1 | contig 16175 bp, 32 predicted proteins | sample MGYA00561227_ERZ1370068 | MGnify/ENA primary metagenome ERZ1370068 (study PRJEB38410, sample SAMEA6850437) | metagenome | study: Metagenomic assessment of the ecological functions of the soil: analysis of the soil microbiota associated with the...
TCTCGTCTTTCTCTTCTCCTCGTACACGACGACTTTGCCGTTCCTTCTTCTCCCTCCTTCTTCTTCTCTTCAGCGAAGGCCGGACCGCTGAACGCCACTGCCACTGCCACTGCCATGATTGCCATCAAGATACGCTTCATGATATGTCACCCCCTATAAATGTTAGTGGTTAGTATGCTGTTTACCCATTCAGTAGGGCAAACGACAGGTATTCGGTAGCCAAAAATAGGCTCTGCTGTCAACCGCTCCCCATCCCTCCTCTGCCACTCCATGAAGAACCACAACACAGAGCCGTTCCGGCCCTGACCCCTCTTGTGGTAACTTATAGGCAATGGCAAAGCGATGTTGGACCGCTAGCAGCATAGCCGCGCCGAGACACGCGAGACTGGACGAGAAAGGCGAGAGACATTCGGAATCAGGGCTTGCGAGTCGTGCTTGTCGCGTTATGCGTGCCCGTCGCGCGCTTCTGAGAGGCTGGCAGGCTTTTTCAGCATCCTGCTCATAGATAAGTGACCAGCCATGACCGACATTGGGCCCCATTCCAACTACCGCCTGACCGTTCGCTCCTCCGAACTCGCCAACACACCAGGCATGTTTGCAAGGGTGGCCCCGTCCCGCCGAGGAAGGTGCCAACTTGAGCGCGGTGGATATCGTCTCTGCAACGGCCGACTGTATGGTACGAGACGTGACATTCGATGTTCAGGAACGAAGCGCATGGAGAGAAGGTGCTCGCTCGGCTCGGAGCACTGCCGGACGTGGAAGTGCTCTCTGCCTCCGACCGGATTTTTCTTCTGCATCTCGGCGGAAAGATTCGCGTCCAGGCAAGTTCCCTCGTCACAACAAGAAATCTGTTTGTCGATGGTCTATACGCCGGGAGTCGGCCGCGTGTCGCAAGCGATCGCGAAGGACAAAACCAAAGCCTATGCCTTTTACCAGCAAGGGCAACACGGTCGCCGTGGTCACCGACGGATCCGCGGTGCTGGGCCTGGGCAATCTTGGCCCGGAAGCCGCGTTACCCGTAATGGAAGGGCAAGGCCATGCTGTTCAAAGAATTTGCGGGAATCGACGCGTGGCCGATCTGCCTTCAACACGCAGGGATCCTGACGAGATTGTTCTGCACGGTTCAGGCCATTGCCCGGGGTTCGGCGCCATCAATTTGGAAGATATCAGTTCGCCGCGCTGTTTCGAGATCGAGCGCACGCTTGAAAGCGCCCTGGATATTCCGGTCATGCATGACGATCAGCATGGCACGGCCGTGGTCATCCTCGCCGCCTTGACCAATGCGCTCACCGTCACCGGGAAACGGATGGAAGATATCCGCGTGGTCGTCAATGGGCTCGGCGCCGCTGGAACCGCCTGCTGCAGGATGCTGCTTGCCGCCGGCCTCTCGCACCTGGTCGGATGCGAGACCCGCGGTATCGTCTTACGAGGGGACGGCCAGCAGTTGCGGGCCTGCCGAACAGATCTCGCCGCCTGCATGACCAAAGACCGTCCCCAAGGCACACTCCGTGATGCGCTCAAGGGGGCTGATGTCTTCATCGGATTATCCGTCGGCAATATCGTCACTGCGCAAGACCTGGATCTGATGGCGGCTGATCGCATCGTCTTTGCCATGGCGCAATCCCGACCCCGAAGCCCCTCCCGAATTGCGCTCGCCTCCCACTGCCGGATCTTTGCCACCGGGACGCTCGGACTATCCGAATCAAATCAACAACGCTCTCGCATTTCCCGGCATCTTTCGGGGTGCACTGGACGTGCAGGCGCGCGACATCAACGAAGCGATGAAACTGGCTGGCGGCAAAGGCCCTGGCTGAGACCATTCCACCCTGCGGCTCTCAGCGACGACTACATCATTCCGAGTGTGTTCGACAAAGGAGTCGTACCGCGTGTGGCAAAAGCCGTGGCGACAGCCGCACGTGAAACGGGCGTGGCCCGACGCCGCACCAAACTCAGCGACGACTTCGCGTCACGCCTGACCAGTCAATCCAATCACGTGAATCCAGCTGTTTCCACTGCCCTTCTGGCATGCGACCGTGCTGTGCTACAATGCGTGCTGTAGCATGATGCTGAGAATCCGGCAGCATGGCGGATGTGCTCCTGGCTGCAGTTCCCGCCGCGCTACAGCGGCGCCGGCGCCAGTAAGGCCCTCGGCTGGCCGCGCAAAGATGGGGGACTCGATCCGGAGCTCACTCGCTGTGGGACAACGTACAACGAGCCAAGCTTGGAAGGACCATCTTTGGTCACTCGCTGCGGCCTTGCTAAACGGCCTTTTGAGCATCCTGCGGAAATATTCTTCTGTTGTGCCGTACGTGCGGACCCTCGACGTTCTGGCGTGCCTAGCATAGTTTTTCCGCCGCCTGCTGGTAAAGAGCCTGGTTCACATGCCATTTTCACAAAGTAAATTCATCAAGTTTCAGAAAGGGATGAGACGACGGATCGAGTCGTTGCGCCCGAAAGCCGAAGAGAGTCTGGAGCTCGCCGTCGATACGATGATGCAGGAGCGGGTCGACAGCTTCTTTCGTGTTGAACAAGGGCTGGAGGAAATCATCAAGTCACTGGTCCAAATTGAAGAGGAGATTGGGGAGATCCGTGAGCTCTCCGGTGCGATGCGGCTGGAATCCCGTCTCGAGTTTGTCGAAGACCGATGGGACGATTTCGACAGCGAGATTCGAGAGCGCCCTCGTCGCCGGCGCAAGAAAATCAGCCTGGCCGATATGTTGAAAGCCGCCGGTGGGGGAGGGGGCGACCTGTCACAAGGATCGAGCGGCATCAACAACGCGATGGACGCGTACGCCGCGATGGGCATGGAATTCGGCAGTTCGCTCGCCGATGTCACCGCCGCATTTCGTCAAAAGGCCAAGCAGCTCCACTCCTGATTCGAATAACGGCGACCGCAGCGCCGAACCGGAATTGCGCCGCATGTTGGAGGCCTACCAGTTCCTGAAGGAATACTTGAGCCTCAGCAATGTCGAGCCTCCGCGGTCACCAGACGCCACCTACCGTCCAACGGAATGAGACGCAGGTGACACCTCCCATTCCACCTCTGCCATATGTGACCGACCAGCGTGCGCTTGAATCCCTCTGCCACACGTTGCGGCAGAGTCCGCGGCTGGCTCTGGATACGGAATTCGTCGGGGAAGACACCTTTATTCCACGACTCGAACTGATCCAGGTCGCCACCGCCACCACCGCTGCCGTCATCGACTTTCCTGCCGTGCAGGCCAGCGGATCGCTCGACGTCTTCTGGGCACTCATCTGTGATGCCAAAATTGAGAAAATCGTCCACGCCGGGCGGCAAGACCTCGATCTTTTTGCCATACACGCAGGGCAGATCCCGAAGCCGTTTTTCGATACCCAGATCGCCGCCGCCATGGTCGGGTATGGCACCCAAGTCGCCTATGCGAACTTGGTCCAGCGACTCCACGGCACGAAGCTGGCGAAAGCCCACACCTTTACCAACTGGAGTGCGCGACCGCTCTCGAATGACCAAATCGCTTACGCCTTAGAAGATGTCGAGTTCCTCCTGTCAATCCATACGCATTTGCGGGATCGCCTGAGCACACTTGGCCGTTTGGAGTGGGTCAGTGAGGAATTTGCACGCCTCGAAACGGCGGTGGGAGAAAAAAGTCGAGAGCCGCAGGAACGCTACCAACGAATTCGGGGGTGGGACACGCTCAAGCCCAAAGGGGCTGCGGTGCTTCGTGAATTGGCTGCCTGGCGAGAAGCGGAAGCCCGCCGCCGGAACGTGCCTCGCGGGCGCGTCATGCGAGACGAGGTGCTCCTCCAACTCGCACGCCATCCACCCAAATCGGTCAATGAGCTCCGTGGTCTCCGCGGCGTCCATTCTTCCGAGGTCGATCGACACGGAGGACAACTACTTGCCACCATCACCTCGGCACTGGCACTTCCACCGTCTGCTTGGCCGGAGGTCCCTTGCGAGCGAAAACCGGATCCTGAGTCGACCGGCATCGTCGAACTCCTGCAAGCTGTGTTGAAGGCCCGCGCAGCAGAGCGAGGGATTGCCCCTACCATGCTTGCCACCAGCGCCGACCTACAAACACTCGTGGAAGCCAAGCAAAATCGAACAGACCCTTGATGTGCCCATCCTCCATGGCTGGCGACGACAATTGGCTGGTGACCTGCTATTGCAAGTATTAGATGGAGCGGTCACCATCACCGTAGACCGAACTTCCGGTGCCCTCCGGATGACCAGCAGGATGCTGAAAAAGTCCGCCAGCGGCGTTCTCACATCGCTCAGAAGCTCAGCATACCGAAGCGGCACGCCTCGACCTCTTCGCTCGCCGTGGCCTTGCTGGACAACCTTTTTGAGGACATCCTGCTGGTTAGTACCGTCCCTTGCAGCACGCTGCAAGCTGACGAGCCGTCTCTCGCTCGCACTTGCCTGACAACAACCTCATCCAGACTGTTCAAAAACGGCCCCGACTCAGCCCTTGCCCTCGCGGCTCCCTCGCAAGGCACCCGGCGGACGCCTGATTTTCACTGGAAAAGCCATGGTTTTACAGGATCGTTTGTCAGCCTCCTCCCTAGGCAGGGACAGGCTGGTATGGATCTGGCACAAGTCTAGAGGCCCCCAGACCACTCTATTCACAGGTACGAGCCATGCTAAGCCTGCTTTGGAAATCCTTCTCTGCGGCTCGTCTTCCCTGGAGGGCTGATTTTTCTCATAGCGATTGGATTTCTCCGCCCCCAGGGACTCCCAATGTGGCTGCAACAGCCAATCGCAGCCCTGCCGTATATCGTCCTCACGTTTGGGCTCATCTTTGGCTGGTATTTTTCCAGCAGCCGCATGATCTCTCTCCTGCTTGTGCTGGCACTCGCCGATCGCAGCCCTGGTCTTATTTCCCACCACCGGTGCCGATCAGGAGGCCGTAGACCAGACGATTATCGCCATAACCGCCTTTCTCGTCCCTCTCAACCTGTTGGCATTTTCCATCCTCAAAGAAGATTCTCTCTCGACGCTTCGTGGCTTGACGCGTGTAGTGCTCGTCTTGGTCCAACCCTTTCTACTGCTCTGGCTCTGCCTTCCGGACCAGCATGACCTGGCCTCCTCCTTCACACGGGAGTACATCCCCTCGCTGTACATGGAATGGACGCCGATTCCACAGCCGGCACTGTTTGCCTTTGCCACAGCGTTGCTGCTGCACGTCATACTGATTCGCCCTTCATCGTGACCCACTGGAGGGAGGAGCAATCTGGGCTCTGTTTGCCATTTTCGTGGCCTATCATACGATCCGCTACGGCTGGCAGCCGACAAACTTTTTTCATGGCGGCCGGACTGATTCTCTTCGCCACATTGCTTCAATCCTTCTATCAGCAGACCTACCGCGATGAACTCACCGGCATTCCCGGCCGCCTGGCTTATGACGAAGCGATCGGACAACTCGGGAAAAGATTTTCCGTCGCAGTCATCGGTATCGACCAGCTGACCCTGTATGCCAATACCCACGGGAAACCTGTCAGCGAACAGATTCTAAAACGGGTTGCTCCCAGAGTTCAGGCCGCCTGTGCTGATGGGCAGATCTTCCGTACAACCGGAGAGGAGCTCACCGTATTATTCCCTGGAAAATCGACCACCGAAACCATGAGTACGCTGGAGACTGTCCGGAAAACGGTCGAAGCCATCGAACTGTTCCTCCGAGGACGAGATCGGGTCTGGGAAAAGCAGCGAGGGACCCAGAAGGCCGGATCACGCGACCGAGGCACTCCCGATCACCCTGAGTATTGGCGTGGCGGAAAAACTGAGCGACAGCGCGACGCTGACTCTGGTGATCAAGTCGGCCTATCGCGCCCTCTATGAGGCCAAAGGGATAGGAGGGAACGTCGTGAAACGCGGACTCGAGGCGGTTGCGCCTGGCACGACGGTCTCAATGCCGGATCAGGACGAATTGTCGCGAGTGGAGAGTACGGAACGGTAGGTTTAGAGAAGTCCTTTCTACAGACTCCGCCGGTCTGGCCAAGATCACCTTCTCACCCTTTTCGACAATCGGACGCTGAATGAGATCCGGATGGGCCACCATCACATCAAGCCATTCATCATCCGAAAGATTCTTTTCGCTAAACCGAGCTCCTTGTAGATGTCCTCCTTGGTTCTCAGAATATCCTTCGGTGAGAGACCCGCCTTCTTTAAAAGGTTCTTGAGTTGTGCCTTAGTGAAGGGCTTCTCATAGTAGTTGATGGCCGTGAAGGGCTTGCCGCCTCTCTTTAACAACTGCACCGCCTGACGGCATGTGCTACAGGTTGGTTTCTGGTAAATCGTCACCTCAGCCATGTTCAAACTCCTTTCCTAACGTCTCGCCAGCCTTGACGCCATTTTTACCCGTGTGATACGTGTGATACATGGGGCTCATCTTATTCACATGAATGACCATTATGCCAACGCCAATCTTCGGAACCAGCTCCACCGGTCAGTTTTTCTTGCGCTACGGACACCCAGCACGCCTTACGAGACCTCCGCACGAAACGCAAGGGACAGCCGGTATTCGTTCTCGGACATGTATTAGCCCGAAGAGGGAAGGAAGGAACCTTCGAGGTCTTTAACGACCGCTCTGGCCATCGTCAAATTCTCCGACGGCGGCGTGATCGGATATGACCCGCAGGAGCTATTACTGCCTACCGATATTGACGACAAGGGAACCGCTTATTTCGAAATTCGCCCCTGCCGGCAGTGCGAAGACAACTCTTCCCCTTGACCGCCGAGGAATGTGAAGCGGCAGAAGAACCCACTTCCTGCCCAGAATGCCGAAGTTCGAAGCTCTAGGTTCGAAGTTTCGAACCCATCGAACTTCGAACTTCGAATCCTCGCGTCTCGCTCGTCACGCCTGTCCCGCCAGTCTCGCGTATCTCGCACAGGATGCTCAAAAGGCCAGACTTCTGCACGCGCCGCAGCGAGCTGAAGAGGCGAGTAGGTACGTTCCGCACTAGGTCTGTCGTGGCCGCTTCACCCCTAGGAATGGGTCTTGTCCCGCAACGGCCATAAGTCTCTCTACCAGTGTTTCCGGAGCCTCCGAGGCTGCCCTTCAATGTTGAGCCTCTGAACGATGCGAGCAACGATGCTGTGCGGCCTTTTGCAGCATCCGCGACTGAGTCAACCAGCGGCGCGATCTCGATCGCTTTCTTAATCAAGCAATCGCCTGCAAAAGATTGTAAGGACATCGGCAGCATGCCGGCGTCGATCACGTGCACTGTGACAACCTGAAAGCCTTCAGCGACTTTGAATCCTTCAAGTTTCATGGCATGACAGATTTCCAGTTTTTTCCAAATCAGATTATTCAGGATCGTCTCCGATGCAGAGTAGCTTCATATCTGACACTATGTCATTCACCGAGACCTTCGCCGGACACCCGCGCCTTATCTTTTGGCACCTCGCTCACGACGGCAAAGCCAAGGATCTCGCCGTCGGCCTGGACCAAGGAGGCTGTCCCCATTGCGACGAGTACCGAACAGCATCAGCAGGGAGGGACAGACGCGAAGTCATCGCTTACCTCCTCCGCGTATCCAATGCCTCGTGTGAACCTCAGCCCACAGGCACATGGGCCTTTCCCCGGTCGTGAACTACTGGCAAATTGAGTATGCCAACCGATAAGAGCCATTTCAAGATCCTGCCTCTTCTGTCTTGGTTATTTAGTTGATTTGATTCATCTGGTTAGTTTGGATCAACCAAAACCAGATAGACCAGAGAAACCAGATGAACTAGACAGACCGGGCTTTTCCTAGACGTGCAGGTCCTGCTTCATATATCCTGGCACTCAGTTGAAGGAGCACAATCATGCCGCATGATTTTATGCCGGGGCTCGCCGGCGTCCCCGCAGCCAAATCCGCGATTAGCGATGTAGACGGGCAACGCGGTGTGTTGGAATATCGCGGTATCCGCGTCGAAGAACTTTGCCTGCGATCGTCCTATCTCGAAACCGCCTATCTGTTGCTGTTTGGGCATCTTCCCACGCAACCGGAGCTCGCGCGATGGAACGAGGACATCGTCCATCACCGTCGCATCAAGTTCAAGATTGTCGATTTATTGAAATGCCTTCCGGAGCAGGGGCATCCCATGGACGCCTTGCAAGCTGCGGTCGCCGCGTTGGGCATGTTTTATCCAGGCCGGAATGTCCAGGACGTCGAAAATAACTATTGGTCTACCGTCCGTCTCGTTGCCAAACTGCCCACGATCGTCGCGGCCTGGGCGCGTCTGCGGCATGGGGACGAGTACATTCCACCGCGCGACGATCTCGGGATTTTCAGAAAACTTCCTCTACATGCTGACTGAGGCGGAGCCGCTTTCTTTGTGGGGCAACATTTTCGACGACTGCCTGGTCCTCCATGCCGAGCACACGATGAATGCCTCAACCTTCACCGGCATGATCACCGCTTCGACGCTGGCCGATCCCTATACGGTCGTCGCGTCCTCAATCGGAGCCCTGAAGGGCCCGCTGCATGGCGGGGCCAACGAAGAAGTCGTGCAGATGCTGAAGGAGATTGGTGAGCCACGGCGGGTCCGATCGTACCTCGAAGAACAGCTCCGCGCGAAACGAAGGCTGATGGGCTTCGGTCACCGGGTGTACAAGGTCAAAGATCCCCGTGCGACAATCCTACAAGGTCTGTGCGAGCGACTCTTCAAAGAATGTGGCAGGTCACCGTTGTACGAGGTTGCCGTAGAGGTCGAGCGGGTTGCAGCAGAGTTGCTGAAGGGGAAGGGATTTATCCCAACGTCGACTTCTACTCCGGCATCATCTACGACAAGTTGGGCATCGAGACCGATCTGTTCACACCGGTATTCGCTATGGCTCGAGTGTCGGGATGGCTGGCCCATTGGCTTGAACAGCTTCGCGAGAACAAACTGTTCCGTCCGGATCAGATTTATTCCGGTGAGCATGGTCGGCCCTATGTGCCCATCGAACAACGCTAATCGGATACTGATAAAGGCCACCGTCTGTCTGGTCTATTCGGTCTATCTCGTGTGCTTGCTTGAACGAAACTAACCAGATGAACCAGACAGACCAGATGGACAAGACAGACCAGGCTTGTCTCCAGTGGCCTCGAGCCCCCTTGACTCCGCGGCAGCCGGAGTTATCTGCTATTTCATACAGAGAAATCGGCGCGCGCCTTGATAGAGACAGAGAACAACAATGAGAAGGAGGTCTAGCATGACACTCGTACGGTGGGATCCATTTCGTGAACTCGGAAGACATGTCGGATCGGTTGAATCGAATGTTTAGCCGTCCCGCTCTGCCTCAGACGAACGGCAAGGGAATCGATGATCGTCGCCGACTGGGTACCATCCGTGGACGTCAGTGAAACGGATGGAGACTACCAGATCAAGGCGGAGATCCCTGACGTGAAGAAAGAGGATGTGAAGGTGACACTAGAAGAGCGGCGTCCTCACGATCCAGGGTGAGCGGAAGCAGGAGAAGGAAGAGAAAGGCAAAAAGTACCATCGGGTGGGAGCGCTCCTATGGCCGCTTTGTCCGGAGTTTCACATTGCCCGATCTCGTCGATGAAGGGAAGGTGAAGGCGGAATTCAAGGATGGTGTCCTGAATCTCCAGCTGCCTAAATCCGAGAAGGTAAAGCCGAAAGCGATTGAAGTCACGGTCGGCTAATCGTCAACCGCCACATTCGGTCTGAATAGAGCCCGCTCCGGCGGGCCTCTTCTTTTGGCCCCTACGTCCCGCCGTCGGTCGATTTCGCCCATCACGAGTTCCCAGATTAGATGATCCAGATCGTACCGCAGCACATAGCGATATCCGTCGTCAGCTTGAAGGCGGAAATAGCAGTGGGTCTCGGTATACCAGCGAGTTACGATCTCGGTCACTGTCCGCTGGTTTCCACCATGCGTGAAGGCCCTGGGAGTCTCCTCCCCTTGCACCAGCGAACGCGTCAACAACGATATGCGACCTGTCCATAGACCAATACCCTTGTGCAAGTAGGGGAGCTGAGTTTATCATGGCGCCCGCAACACCATTGGACTTTTGCACTGGAGTAGGACGCATGAAGAAGATACCCACAACGGTAGCGACTCAGTCATCAGGTGCGACCAGAGTTGAACGCGATACGATGGGCGAGCTGGCCGTACCGGCCACTGCCTATTATGGTGTGCAAACTGCCCGCGCCATAGAGAACTTCCCGATTAGCTCGTTGCGATTTCCCCGCGCCATGATCCGGGCGATGGGGTTGATCAAACGTGCTGCCGCGACGGTCAATCAGTCGCTGGGCCTCCTCGACAAGAAACCAGCGGATGCGATCAACCAGGCAGCCACCGAAGTGGTCGAGGGCAAACTCGACGCCGAGTTCCCCGTGGACATCTTTCAAACCGGCTCAGGCACCTCGACGAACATGAACACCAACGAGGTGATCTCGAACCGGGCGACTGAGTTGCTCGGCGGAGCGCGAGGCAGCAAGCTGGTACATCCAAACGATCACGTCAATCTGGGCCAGTCCAGCAACGACGTGATTCCCACGGCGATTCATATTGCCGCCGGAGAGATGATGCAACAGCAGCTCATTCCCGCACTCACGCGCCTACACAAAGCACTCGATCGTAAAGCCAAAGAGTTCGACAAAATCGTCAAGATCGGTCGCACCCATTTGCAGGATGCGACACCTGTGCGGTTGGGTCAGGAATTCGGTGGGTACGCGAGGCAGATTGAATTAGGCATTCAACGAGTCAAGCGCGCACAAGAAGCGCTCAGCGAAGTTGGCGCTCGGCGGCACCGCGGTGGGCACAGGGCTCAATTGCCATCCGAAGTTCTCAGCCAAGGTGTTGGCAATCATCTCGAAAGAGACCGGCTGCACGCTTTACAGAAGCGAAGAACCACTTTGAGGCGCAGTCTACTCAGGATTCGTTGGTCGAAGCGAGCGGGGAGTTGAAGACCATCGCCGTGAGCCTCATGAAGATCGCCAACGACATTCGCTGGCTCGGCTCAGGCCCGCGCTGTGGGCTCGGGGAGATCAATCTGCCGGAGACACAACCAGGCTCGTCCATCATGCCGGGCAAAGTCAACCCGGTGATTGCCGAATCGGTGACGATGGTCTGCGCGCAGGTGATCGGCAACGATGTGACGGTCACAGTGGGAGGGCAGGCGGCCAATTTCGAACTGATCGTCATGCTGCCCGGTCATGGCCTATAACCTATTACAATCCATTGAACTCCTCTCGACAGCTTCAACCAACTTCGCGAGTCAAGTGTATCGACGGCATCAAAGCCAACGACGAGCGCTGTCGGAGCTTGATCGAGGAAAGTCTGGCCATGTGCACCGCCCTGGCTCCGGAGATCGGCTACGAAGCCGCCGCGAAACTCGCCAAGGATGCCTACAAGTCAGGCAAGACCGTGCGCCAGATGGCCAAAGAACAAAAAGTCCTTCCAGAGAAGCGGCTCACCGAACTGCTCGACCCTGGCGCATGACCGAACCAGGCGGGCCGGTCGGGAGCGCAGGGGGTTAGAGGGCAGGGGGCTTGGCCATAGGTCAATAAGAAATTCTTGTTCTGAGAATCAAATCAGATTCAGCCAGAATCATTTTAGATTCAGACAGAATGTCGTGTCAGACTACCTGGTATGCTGGATAGCGGCGATGCACTATTTGCCAAACACCGCTCCAATCCAATCATTTTGAATTTTACGCAATACTCTCGCTAGTACGGGAACACTCTGGCCAAGAGTTTGCAATTGTGGTAGAGCCGAACCTTGACAGGGGAGGCATATCGTTCGAAGTGCCATCAACTAAATTATTGCATTCTTAGCACCTAGGAGCCTGTCCCCTGTTTTCCCTTTACAAAAGTCACGAGTTAACGCGGTCTAAATATAATGCGAACTGCCGTGTAATGGCATGCGGGTTTAATATCAATACCCTGGTTAAACTACGTAGCAATAATACCATTGACCTTTTATGCTCACACTACACGCCTCATGGCCGACAACCAGTGCGGCAGTACATTCCCAGCGAGTCGCCGTTCTGTCCTGGCATGGTATATGCCCGTGCGTGAGTAGTTTTGGTCTTCCCATAAGAATTCTCTTGACACACAGCAAAATTCGTCAGCTACAAAGCGGTGCCCAGAGCCAATTACAATCAATCGAATTCGCTGAGGGCGCTTCCAGTATGCTATTGTGGCTGATCACAGCATGAGAGGATAGTCAGTATTCACCCGTCATCACCAAGGAGGATTAGGTCGTATGAAAAGGTTATTTTTGTATCGCTCCGCTATCGGAATGATCTGCGTTTTGGTTGGGATCTTATTTGCAACCGTGTCTTGTTCAAATTCTGATTCATCATCTTCAACGATGGCAGGTCTATCGAACTCCAGTGTCGTGAACTTCATTGCCACCGATGAACCGGGCCCTTGGTTCAAAGTGCGTCGGGAACGGCTGTAAGTTCCTGCCGGCACTGAGTCCCTGGCCATTGTCGCCCCAAACACCGCGGTGAAGATCACCATAGGAAGCGAGACCAACACGGTCCACACCTTCACGAGCCTGCTCTACCCGACCGGAGCGACGAATATGCCGTTCGACCAAAAGTCGGCCTTCACGGGGAGCAGAACCGTCAAACTGGTGGACCCAGGCCTCTATGTCTTCGTGTGCAAGCTGCATCCTTTCATGCTTGCCGCGACGATCGTGGACGACCCGGCGACGACGGACGTGGGGGGGCTGGACGGCACGGTAGGGGACCGGCATATGACCTCGGTGAGAACATCACGCTCATTAACAACCTCAGCGCCTCCCTATCCCCACGACCAGCAACTTAGCCGCCCGGCTATTGCGAGCCTTTTTCCTGATCACGAACCCGGCCAACTACCAGGACCACAATGGTGCTACCAACCCCGGTAACACATGGAGTGTGCCCTTGCCTGGTGTCGTTGTTCAAGCTACTGGTGGGGCTCAGCTTTGCTGGAGCGACCTGAGTATCGTCAATCAACGTCCCTCCCTGTACTGTCCAATCCAGGAACCCCAGGCATCGGCGAGGTCTGGGTCGATGTCGAATATGAGGAAGACAGGTAGCAAAACGAAACCTGGAACCGCGACGGTTGTGGACACTACCAACTGGACGGTTACCAGGAAGGTTGCCTTGCCCGACATCAATATGAACAACCCCCACAACATGTGGGCCAGCAGGGACCAGTCGACCGATCTACCAGACCCAGTGGTTCGACAACAAGCTGACAGCTTTTCGAGCGCACTGACCGGTGTCATGCTGCAGAACATCGTACGTCGGCCAGTCCCCCGCCCACGTGATGACACGCGTGGATACCGACCAGGTGCACGTGAGCCTCAATGGCGAGGACGACTGTCGATGGAACTCAGTCCCGGGCGCCACAGGCATCGACCGGCGTATCCTCACGCAGCATCCTGGTGAAAACTCGGCGCAGCCCCATGCGCACTGGATGAGCCACGACGGCAAAACGATGGTGACGCCCAACTCGAACACCGCCGACTCGACCAGGATTGATATACCGACCGGTACCATCTTGGCCAAAACGCTCACCGGCACGCTCCCTATCGCGAGCAGGCATGATGCCCGACGCGAGCAAGTATTACGTTTCGAACTACCTCGACAGCACGATCACCTGCATCTCTATCGGGCACCGGCGTGCAATGACGGAGACGGTACAGGTGGCGACCAAGACCATCAACCTCCTCCTGGGGGCACTACGCTCGCCAACTACGATCACATCGATGGCAGCCCGGATATCGTCGACCTGCGGGTGCCCTTGCCGATTCAGACACCGGTCAGCCCGAATGGTAAAGTACGTCGTCACGGCCAACACCTTGTCCGGGACGATCACCATCATCGACACGAGCACCGATGACACTGGTCAAGGTCCTGCCCTGCAGCGCGGGATGCCACGGCCTGAACTTTGGCGCAAAGTCAACGCGGCGGGTACTACGCCTACGTCTCGAGCAAGTTCTCAAACGACCTCGATCGTCGTCGATCTCAATCCGACTGGTAGTGGGCTTATTGCTGATGCCGCTGTCGTCGGCCGCATCCTCCTCACATCGGCACCAGGTACGGTCATAGACGACCTCGCCGGGGTGAGCGCCTACGCAGGCATGGGCGGGCAGGGTGTGCTTCCTGTCCCCAATGTGTATAACGGGTGGGTACAGAAGCTTCCCAAGAGTTTCTGTCTTCAACTGAAGCCCCAGCAGCGGAATCCGATCGGCGCTCCCGTCAGCGATAACGATTGCCCACTAGTAAGGATGTCATCAGGGTGCCGGAGCTAAACCCGGCACCCTGATGACACGATTGCTTAGGAACCACGCAACAATCAGAGAACACTTTGTCATTCTTCGTATCCTGGTGGGCGCCCAGCGGCGCCCACCCTCGCCATCAACAGGGTCCAATCGCTCGTTGAGTGAGGCCATAATGGCTCCCCATGTCGTAGCGTAGAGAGTAAACAGCAGCGAGAGATTTAGGGGTCAGCACCGATCTTAACTGTCCAGCGTGCCGAGGCTGTTCCGTCCGCCAAGGTCTTCGATACTGGAGCAGGGTCGGCAGTTTCCTCGTATAGGCAATGAGAGCCACATTCTTGGTTTTTCCCATACCACAGAAGCGCTGATAGACCATCTCTTTCCCCTATAGCGTGTTGCTTTCACGATTGAGGACGATTGTCGCTCGCGTGCTGGATCTTAGCCGTCCTTTCAGCTTTGACAGCTCAAAACTCCCTATGTTAAAGTCCGCGGAACTGTTGAGGTTCTAGGCTTTTCTCTGTCGATTCACCCAGGAACAACGGCATGAGCGCGACGACATCGCATGTGATCATTGTGGCCGGAGCCGGACCAGCCGGAATGGCCGTAGCCAGTTCGCTCGCGAAGGCAGGCCATGAAGTCATTATCCTGAATCGTGACATCAAGTTCGGCGGGTTGGCTGAATACGGGATCTTCCCTCGAAGTTGAAGCTGCGTGGTGGTCTCAAGAAGCAGTACTGGGAGTTGCTCGAGCGACCGAACGTCCACTATTTCGGCAATGTCTCAATCGGCAACGGCAAAGATCTCACCGTCGAAGAGGTCGAAACCTTGGCGCCAGCGCGGTCGTGTTTTTCTATCGGCGCGCAAGGGACCAAGGCGATCGGCGTGGAAGGGGATTCGGCTCAAGGGGTCTTTCACGCGAAAGACGTGGTCTACCATTTCAATCGACTGCCCGGTTTCGGCGACCGGCCGTTCGATATGGGCAAGCACGTGGCGGTGATCGGCGCCGGCGACGTGATGGTCGATATCGCCACACTGGCTGATTCGCTACAAGAAAGTTGAGCGGGTCACAGCGATCGTGCGGCGTGGGCCTGCAGAACGAAAGTACAATCCGAAAGAAATCCGCGCCGTGTGTGCCAACATGGATGTGGACGGGATCGCGAAAGAGGTGGCTCGAATCAAGGATCGCCTTGCCGCGGTCGGCCAGAAGGCCGATGAGGTGCTGAAGGCGCTGACAGACGAATTTACAAAGTGCGAGCCGACGGTCAGCGAGCACGAAGATGGGCTTCAAGTTCCTTGCGTCTCCCAAGCGTATCCTTGTCGATGGGAACAACCGCGTGCGCGGCCTGGAGATGGAAGACAACAAGCTCGAGCCAAAAGGCGAGGATACGGTCGCGGTCGGACTGAAACAGTATTACGAATTCCCGTGCGATGCCGTCGTCTTCGCGGTCGGCGACAAAGTCGATGAGACCGTTGGACTGCCGTACAAGAGCGGCATGTTCATCACGAATCCCAACAAGACCGGCAACGATCCGGACGACGCGCTCTTCCAAGCCTATGACGAAACCACAGGCAAGATCGTCGACGGCGTGTTTCTCGCTGGATGGGCACGGAAGGCGAAAGCGAAGGCTTAGTCGGCATCGCCAAGAGGGACGGGGATTGGTGCGCAGAAATCGTGAACCGGTACCTCGCGACCAAGACATCGGGCAGCCACTCTAGTACAAAGGTCATCCTTCACGACGAACTTGCCTCGATCCTCAAGGCGCGCAAGAGCCATCCGGTCGATGTGCAGGGGCTCCGCGTTCTCGAATCGCGAGAAAAAAGTCACCAGGGTGCAACAGATTGTATCGGGGAGTTCAAATACGCGAGTAACCAGGACATGATCGGACTCATCGAGCAGGGGAAGTCTTGACGAGAAGAAGGGGCCGGTCGAACCGCTATGCATCCCCCACTTCAACTTTTCGAGCAATACGTAACTGAACGGGGCACA
>ERZ1370068.3443-contig-2557_pt1 | contig 16174 bp, 23 predicted proteins | sample MGYA00561227_ERZ1370068 | MGnify/ENA primary metagenome ERZ1370068 (study PRJEB38410, sample SAMEA6850437) | metagenome | study: Metagenomic assessment of the ecological functions of the soil: analysis of the soil microbiota associated with the...
ATTGTACTTCGTTCAGTTACGTATTGCTCGATCGGAAACTGTTCGATCCATCGGTAGAACGTACCTCGAAGGAAGACGAACGGCCCTTCTCGCATCCGCTCGATGCTTTCGCCGCAGATCGGCCGGGACGACAGCGATGAGCGACGCCATCCATCGTTCGTAGTCGGAGGTCGATGCGTGAATGCTGCGAGTGTTTCCGGGTGTCATCGCACCCGCGGCGCATCGTAGGCCGCCGCCGCAATCTCGCCGAGCGCGTCGCCGACGACCGGCGTCACCGCCGCGCCATCCCTGAGTGGGACATTGTTCGCGTAGATCGCCAGCGCGAGATGACGGCCGTCGGCGGTCGTCATGTAGCCGGCGAGCCCCTTGCCGTTCACGAGGACGCCTTCGTGGAGCAGGTCCTGCGACGCGTAGGTCCCCGTCTTGGCGTAGACGTGTCCCGCCGCCCGGGACGTCGTCTGGATGTTCCACAACGTGCCGTCGCGTCCCAGCACCGGCAGGGCATCGTGAAAGATCGCGGCGCTCGGTTGTCGCGCCATGAACGCCAGGTAGTGGACCATGAAGTCGGGCGTGAAGTGGGCGGCGGCGCCCGCGCCGTCGCTCTGCGACGCGCCGCTGACATCGGCGCCGGTCGTTTCGAGAAACTTCCGCATTCGGATGAATCCGGCCTCCGACGGACCGTCGCTCGCGCCGCCTGACTCGCCGCGCCCGAGCGCGCGCCTAGCACGAACGGCGTGGCGCTCGCATGCAGGTTCTGGCTGACCTTCAGCGTGATCTTCACTTCCTCTGAAAAGGGCGGCGACACGTGCTCGGCGACGACACGATCGGCCTGGTATTCCTTCGCCAGGCGCTCGCTGTCGACTTTCTCCTCGTTGGCGCGAGCGCTGGCGGAGATCCCGCGTTCGTGCAGCGCTTCGGCAAGCACGACTTCTGCAAAACGGCTCGGCTGCGGCACGCGATAAGCAAACATCGCCGACTTGACGTCGAGCCGGCATCGTGCCGCCGAGCGTCACGGTGATGGGTGCCGTCCGCGTGCGCGGTGTCCGCTTCGACGCTGATCGAATAGCGGCTTCCAGCTTTTCCCGTGGTCGTGCGGTTGACGAAGCGCGCGTAGGCGGTGCGCGGGGACACCTGAAGAGTGGCGGGATCGCCGTCGCGCCCGGGAGCCACCAGTACATCGATGGCATTGTCGTTGACCACTATCGGCGAGATGACGAATCCGGTACCGCCATCCCGTTCGCCTTCGGCAAACAGGCTCGCGTCGACGATGACCTGTCCCTCGATGCGTTTGATGCCGCGACCCGCAACCGCACCCGCCAATTCCCGGACGACGCGGAGCGGTCGCCTTCGAGGCCGTGGCTGTCGGGCCCGCCGTAAGAGTGATCCACGTTCTCGAAGGCCAGCGTGTCGCCGGTCCGCAGGCGGCCCGAGAGGTTGGTGTCGCCGCTCGCGGCAACGAGAACGAGATCGCCGTGCAGCGCGCCTTTGCCGTCGATCTCCGCCGGTCCGGTAGACCCGCGTGTGGAACCGGTAGTCGGTGCCCAGCAACTGCATCGCGCTGCCCATCGTCACCAGCTTCGTGGTGGACCCGGGCACGAACAGCTTGTCGGCGTTGAGCGTGTAGACCGGCGTGTTGGTGTCGAGGGAATAGAACTCGATACCGAAGGTCGCGTGCTTGAATTCGGCCGGGCGAGAATGGCGTCGATACGGCCGGCGAGCGTCTGCGGTTCTCCGGCGCGCTGCGCGGCCGGACGAGTGGCGAGCAGAGACGCGATCGCGAGCGATAACGCGAACGCTGCGCGAGCTCGGCGGCGGCTCATGATTGTTTCGGCGGCACGGCCAGCATCAGCTCGGCGAGCGCGGCGTTGAGCGCCTTCATGCCGGCGCGGTCGCCGCGAAAGTGGCCCATGCGAACGACCACGAGATCGTGGGTGGGAATGATGATCGTGCGCTGGCCGCCGGCGCCGTTCGCCAGATAGGCGCTCTTCGGAACGTTCCACCCGCCATCCCCGTTCACCCAGAACAGCCCGCCGTAGACGGGCTGCTTCCAGGCTGGCGCGGGCGTGCTCACAAACTTCGCCCAGCCCTCGGGCAGCACGCGCTGGCCCTGCCACATGCCGTCCTGCTGATACAGCAGGCCGATCCGCGCCCAGTTGCGCGCCGTGCCGTAGTCGTAGCCGGTGAGCAGGAAGTTGCCGAACGGATCGGTCTCGAGCACCTGGCGGCGGATGCCGATGCGATCGAAGAGCGCACGCTGCGGATAGGTCAGGTAATCCTCGCCGCGTGCCGTGACCGCCTGCTTTCACGAGCCATCCCACCAGCAAAGGATCCGAGTTGCGGTAGCGTCCCTCGGTGTTGGGCGGGAACTGCAGCGGCCGCGTCATCGAGTGCTTGAAGGCGTCGATGGCGCCGGTGTAGATGAGCGTGTGATCAGGATAGCCCTTGTCTGGCGTGTAGTCGGGATCCTGGCCGGCGATGAAGCTGCAGAGCCGCTGCTCATGTGCAGCAGATCGACGATGCGGATGGCCGCCGCGCGGGTCGCCGGGCACTCGCCAGTCGGGCACCGGCGCCGGGTCGTCGATGCGATAGACGCCGTCCTTGACCAGCAGCGCGAAGAGCGTCGCGGTGAGGCTCTTGCCCATCGACCAGCTCTCGAGCTGCGTGTCCTTCGTGATGCCGGGCATGTAGCGCTCGGCGACGATGTGGCCCTTGTAGAGGACCAGAACGCCGGCCGTCAGCGCGTCGGGGTCGGCGAACGCGAGGTCAACCGCGCTTTGCAGGTGTGCGCGCGATCGACGCCCTGCGCGGCAGCGGTCGCCGACGGCGCGTCGCCCATCGGCCACGGCTGCGACGGCGGCGTCGGGCAGCTTCGTCTTGACCGGCGACCGGCGTGAAGTAGATGCCCTCGTGATCGGGCTGCTGGATGATGCAGCCCTGGTCGCCGTAGAACTTCGCCGTTCGCGTGGTCGAGCCGTGGGTCATGCTCACGGCGCTTCTTCTCGCGGTCGACGGCGTAGGTCACGCCGGCGCGCTGGTCGTCGGGAAACAGAAAGTACCCGCTGTTCTCGAACGCCTCTGCCGGATCGCGTCCGGAGACGAAGGTCGCCGGAGCACAGGACCTTGGCGTAGCCGGCGAGGCCGAGGGAAATCGGCGTGCCCTCCGGCGCGAACGCGGACCGCTGACGGGCGGGCGCCTGCGCCGCGAGCGCCGCCAATGCGCTGGCGGATGCACAGAAAACCCTGGCCCACGCGACCCACCTGACCCGCGCGACCGACCTGACCCACGCGACCGACCTGACCAACCTGACCCACGCGACCATCGTTTCCTTCATCCTGAACCTTCTTTTCAGAATCCTTCCGGCCGAATCCAGAAGCTCGCTTCCCATGTCCCGCCGGCGGGAAGGCTCTGCAGCGCTTGTAGAGACCCTTATGAGCCAGGTTGGTCGCGTCGGTGATTCCCGCCATCGGCTCGATGCAGACGAAGTCGCCGCGCGCCACTGGATTGGGCGGACCGCTGAGTCTCTGACTCCCCCGTCCGGTGTCGCGGGCGTTGGGCGCCCAGATCACCACGGCGCGATAGTTCGGTCCCAGTTCGACGTTCAGCCGCTGCGACTTTCCGGCCACCGACATCCTGGCGCGGCCGCTCGAGTCGCGCACGAGATCGGAGAACACGTCGTCCAGTGCGTACTCGGCAAGCGTCGCCGCCGGACGCTCGAACAGCCGCTCGACCGGTTCCGTCTCGCCGGTCGGGATCTTGTTCAACGCGAGCAGCCAGCGCGTTCGCGCGCGACGAGCGACAGCGTCCACTGGTCGCGGGGCGAATCAGTCAGCTGGAAGTAAGGATGGAATCCAATCGCGACTGGCATCGACTCGGTCCCGGTGTTGACAATCGTCGTCCGAACTTCGAGCACGCCGTCCTGCAGACGATGCGTGATCTCGACGGTGTGCGCGAACGGCCACTGCTTCATCCACGTCGGCCTGGCGGAAAAATTCCAGGCGGCTCGTCACCCATGCCGAGCGGCCATCAGCCTTCGCTTCCACCACCTGCCACCGGTCGGTCGTCGTCAGGAATCCGTGGATCGGAATCGGGCCGCGCACGTTGCCGAGCTCCATGTCGAGACGCGTGCCTGGCACCGTTGGCGTAGAACGCCGGTTTCGTCCAGCCGGTTGGCCCAGGGACCGACGAACGGAATCCCGCGTCATCGAGGGCCGGGCCTTGAACGCTTCGACAGACGGATACGGCCAGTGCAGGACGTTCTGGCCTTTGACCTTCATCTCGAACGCGATGTCGCCGACCGACGGCACGATCGACACCACCGTCTGCGATTTCGCATCCTCAACTGGACGACGTCGCCCCGTCGTCGTGCGCTGTATGGCGGATACGGCAATGGGAAGGCGGCCAACCGCGTGGTGAGCGCGGCCGCGAGGGCCGCTGGCACGTTCATGGCCTCGGCTCCGGCAGCGCGAACGCGCACACGACGTTCCCAGCCGCGATGGCGACGAACTGACGGCCGTCGACCGCGTAGCTCATGGGTGAGGCGGCCAGGTTGGCGCCGGTCTGGAAATGCCACAGATGCCTCGCCCGACCGCGCATCGAGCGCGACGAGATTTCCATCCCGCACGGCGCCAAAGACAACGTCGCCCGCCGTCGCCAGGACGCCGCGTGGTCCAGGCCGGCTGAAAGATCTTGAAATCCCACATCGTCTTGCCCGTGTCGGGATCGAGCGCCTTGATTCCAGCTGACGGCGCAGGCTCTTCCGGCTTGGGTCCGACGCCGGCGGCAGCGCTTGTTTCGACCGATGTACTGCCGCCCGGGCTCGTAGGTTGTATCGGCACTGACGTATCGCTGACCGCCTTCGCGATACTGCGAGGTAAAAACAGGTCCGTCAGGGGACTGTATGAGGGCGCCTGGAAGTTCGTCGCGCCGACGAGCGTCGGATAGACGAAGAAGCTGCCTTCGCCGGCTCGAGTTCGACCCGGGCACGACGCGGGGCCTCCCGTTGGCGTCGATTCCGCTGTTCCAGTTCTGATAGACGAAGCGGCGTGCCGCGAGGAAGCGACCCGTCCGTGCGATCGAGAACGTAGAAACATGCCGTTGCGATCGGCGTGCAGCAGCAGCTTTCGCGATTGCCCGTGCCACATGCGGTCGACGAGAACGACGGCCTGGCACGAGTCCCAGTCGTGGCCGTCGTTGGGCGTGAACTGATAGTGCCATTTGCGCTGGCCGGTGTCGGGATCGATGCGCCACGACCGAATCGCTGAACAGGTTGTCGAGATCGCCCCTGCGTCGAACGATCGATCTGCGGCCCGGGATTGCCGACCGTCCAGTACACGAGGTTGAGGTCCGGATCGTACGAGCCGGTCAGCCACATCGGGCTGCCGCCAAGCTTCCAGCTGTCGCCCTTCCAGGTGTCGTTGCCGAATTCGCCCGGCGCCGGCACGGCGTACCAGCGCCACAACCGCCGGCCGCGTGCGCCGCGTCGTAGGCGTCGAGAAATCCGCGTGCGCCGAACTCGCCGCCGGTGATTCCGACGAGCACCTTGTCCTTCACGACCAGCGGCGCGCTCGTCAGGCTGTAGCCGAGCATCGTGTCGGCGACCTGCGTTTCCCACAGCGGCAGTCCGGTTCGCGCGTCGAGCGCGACCAGCGCCGCGTCGAGCGTGCCGACGAACAGCCGGTGTGCCGACGATCGCGACGCCGCGGTTGAACGGGTTGATCTCGTAGTCGGATTCTTCGACCTTCTGCGGCCGCGCGTACCGCCAGATTCTGGCGGCCCGCTTCGCGCGTCGAGCGCGAGCGACCACGCCGGGCTGCGTGATGTACATCACGCCGTCGACGACGAGCGGCGTCGCTTCCGAGCACCGAGTCGCCAGGCATCGGGAATGTCCAGGCGGCGCGCAGCTGCCGGACGTTCGGCGGCGTCGATCTGCTTGAGGCCGGAAGGTGTGCGGATTGGTAGTCGCCCCAGTAAATCAGCCAGCGTTGTGGGGCTCCGACGACCGCCGCCCGCCAGCCTGCGCTCGTCGACGGCGGACGGGAGCGGGACATTCGAGCCCACTGCCCGATCCCGGCGCGCGGCCGAAACGCGACGAGGTCGTCCAACTCCGCTGACGTCAGCCGGCTCGCGTAGTCGCCCGGCATCATCGACGTGTTCTCCACGCGATAGCTGGCGAGTGTCCAGCTTGTCGAGGAGGTGCAACGCACCGGACGCATCGACGACCTGGACCGAAAGCGCGTGTCCTCGTTGCGCCGGACGCCGCCGGATCTCCCGACCGTCCCTGGTCCGCGCGACGAGCATCTGTAGCGCCGCGCCGCGTCCGCTCGACATCACGCCGTCGCCGGATCCAGCAGCTTTTTCCGCAGCGGGGCCGGTGGATTCCTGCCCGCGCTGGAGAGATCCGGTCCGGACGATGCCGCCGCGGCCGTCCACTTGATGGCAACCCGCGCAGCCCGCCTTGCCGCCGAAAAGACCGCCTCGCCCGGCCATCGCAGCATTCCCGCTGCCCGCAGGCGCGGCTGCCGGCGCGGCCCCGGCGCGTCGAGGCTGCGGATGGCCGACACGAGCTGCCAGACTTGGTCGTCCGCCAGGCTCGCGAACGGCGGCACCTGCAGGCGGGCACGCCGCTCCGAGATCGCCTGAACAGGTCGGCGTCGCGGTCGCCATGGACGAAGCGATCGGTATTCAGCGCCGGTCCCCGGTCACCTAGTGCGGCGGGACCGTGGCACGACTCGCGCATGTCCTGATCGAACAGCCGCGCCGGCTGGCCGCGACGGCGTCGGCGCGGTCGGCGAGGGCGGATTTCGGGCCGGCTCCGGCTGCTGTGCCAGCGGCGCAACCGCGCCCAGCCCGATGGTCGCCACAATCAGCAAGCGGAACAGCCCAAGCCGTCGTCAGCCATGGTCTTCCCTGGAGTGTGTCAGCGAGCGCGATAGGTGCGAGCGACGCTGTTCCGCGGTGTTGGTCACCACGTAACGGCCATCGGCGTTGGCGGTCCACTCTGATCGCGTGGCCCTTGCAATCCTGCGACGGCTCCAGGTTGGCGATCTGGCCCTCAGGCGCATTGTGCTCGTTGTCATTGGCCAGCGCCAGGTGATTGCCACAAGCCTTCGAGTCCTGGCAGCTTCGCGATCCGATCGTGAAGCCGGCACCTGGCCGTGCCGCTTGCGCGGCCCGTTGTTCGCGATGACGACCTGAGGCTGAATCGCCCAGAGCAGCGCCGGCGCCCCGGACTCGATCGCCGAAAAACCCATGGTGCGTCGCCAGCAGCAGCGACACGCGGCCGATCTTGTTGGCAGGGGCATGCGAGATTCATCTCCTTGTCCCACGTTAGATCGCCCACGTCGAGGAAGGTGAAGCGCCAGCATGCGACACCAGGACGCCCGTCGTCTGTGAATTCTCGGTCTGGTTCGGCGCCTTGACCTCCGCGTCCTGCAGTAAGGGATTCGGCTGCCCGCCCTTGTTGATCGGTTCAGCTATCGAGGACGGCTCCCGCCGACGCCACGACGTCCACGCGCACATCCTCGAACGGAATCGAATCGCCGGGCTTCGACGATCGTCCGCTTGCCCGCCGCGATCTCGAGATACGCCGCGTAGCGCTCCTCGATGCCGCGGTTCTGCTCCCACTTCGGATCCATCTCCCGTGGTCGAAGAAGCGATCGAAGTGGGCGACCGCGTTTGCGGCCGGCGCGCCGCCGACGCTGGTCGCCGCCGTAGTGCGTCGTGAGAGGTAGTTGATCTGGTCAGGCCGGCCGCGCGCATGGCGTCCGCGATGCGCGCCGAGTCGCGTTCGGCGGCTGGCCCGGGGCTGCCGCTGTCGATCAGCATCGACCGGCCGGAGGGGGCGACCACCAGCGTGGGCGCCGCCGCCCTCGACGTCGAATTACGTAGATGCGAAGGCTGTCAAGCCTTCCCAGGCTGGGCAGACCAACGCGACCGCCGCGGCGAGCACGAGAGGCAGAGCACCTTCATGAGGCGCATGCTACTCGATGTCAGCGGTTTCAGGACGATCAGGATCCGGAGAGCCTCCCCGTATGCCGATCCGCGCGACGCCGTTTCCTGGCCACTGTTTCATTTCTTTTCTGCGGCCTCGAGGGCGATCGACCTTGACTCTCGACGCGCAGCCTCGCGAAGAGCCGCACGTAGAGATTCGCGATAGCGTTGACGGCAAGAACGCCACTGCGCAATGCCCCGCCAATCGGCGAACAGCAGGTGGTGCGCCCGGTCGCCGCGACGACATGGCGCGGTGACGGCTGGGAAGCAGTACTCGCAGGTCGAACAGTGTAGAAGAACTTACGTGCGAAGATCGGCGCCGCCGCGACCGCGGCGGCGAAGCAATCCATCGCGGGGCTCGCGAAACAACTCTTCGTGCGTGACAGTCAGCTGATGAAGCCACAACGAGCGGAGCAGGATCATCGAGTCGACGGCACTCAGCAGCGACGGTTCCATAGCCATGGTCACCTGGGATGCATGTTGCGATCCTGTCGAGTTGCCGCGTCGTAGGCCGCCTCGGACACCGTCTCTCTTGGGGCATCCTGCTTGCAGCGCCGTGCCCGGTCCCCGAACGAGAACCTCAAGCAGGAGGAACCATGGTCTGAGCAACCGAAGCCTTCCGATCGACCCGAAATGCCGGGACCGGCGCCTGAACGACCAGACCTGGATCGGCGCGACCGGCAGCAAACACATTCCGGGACGGAGACCGATCCAGACATCGCGCACGATCACTTCCCGGACGAGGACGGACATTGACATCGACCCCGGATCTCGACCGACGACCCCCGGACATCGATCCCGACCGCGCCATCGCGGCCCAACCGACCGCCAGACGTGCCAAGACCTGGCGAGGGGGCGTGACCGCGCGGCCGCGGTCCGCCCCACTTCAGACCTCGCCAGTGCGATCCGCGCGGGTCCTGAAGCTCGATGCAGCGGCGGGCGTGGCGAAAGTGCGCGCGTCATGGAGAAGAAGCTCCGTGGAGCCGATTACTCGCCCGGGCGTCGTGAACCGCGTAGCCGTCACGATCGGAGCATTGGGATGGCCGGCCGCTCTCCGGCGGCAGGAGCCTGGGCGCCGATGGGCTGGGCAACGACTCCGCGATACTCACCCCCGCGCCGAGCGTGCGCTGTTTACAATCCCGCCGCGACTTTCGAGATCGCGGTAAAGCGAGGTCGGGTTCCGGCGGACGGCCGCGGGCCGGACGCTCATGGCGCGTGTATCGAGCCGGTGGGACCCCGGTCCCTTTCCCACGATGCTGGATCTCCATGGCAGGGGCCTGGAACGCCATAGGACCGCCGCGCCGAGGAGGAGCCCGACGGATCAGGGCGACATCGCGCCGAGAGCAGCGTGCTCGTCGTGGCCATCGACATGACGCTGCGCGCCGGAAGCGCCGTATCCGGCGCGCGTGCAGGACGCCGAACTACGCGCGTCCGCTGGCTCAAGTGGAAGGCGCGCGTCGTGGAACGGCGATCCCTCGACGATCGGCGTGTACGGCAGCTCGAGCGGCGGCCACGTCGCCGAGCTCCTCGGCATGCGGCCGCGTGACGCCACGCTACAACGCCGATCCCGCTGACCGAGGCGCGCCAGCTGGACGCCACCGTCGCGCTACATCGCGATGCGCGTCGCCGATCAGCGACCCGTACGCCCGCTTTCAGAACGCCGAGCGGCTGAAGCGCGACGCCGATGGTGAAGAACCACACGACGTTCTTCAAGCCGTGGGAGACGATTTACGAAGGCAACCCGCAGCAGATCCTCGATCGACACGAAAAGGTCGCGCTGGTTCCGCTTGCTCATCATGCAGGGGGCGCTCGACGACAACGTGCCTGCCGGCCAGTCCAGGAGAAGTTCGCCAGCAGTCTTACAGTGCGGCCGGCGGCGGTGCCAGCTTCGAGGTGCTTCGAGGGTGCGAGCACGAGTGGGTGGCGACGCCGGGACCGCAGACCGACGCGCGCGCGAGATGGTCAAGGGTCATTGCGCAGCTCGCTTCGCCGGCCAGGCCTTCGCGCTTCACCGCGAGGTCGCTCTGGCTGAAGCCTTCGCGCTCCACTGCCGGTCTGTTGCAGGGAAGCCTCTTCGCGCTCCTGTGCCTCGCTGGGCGTTGAAAGGCGACTTACGCATCAGGCTCGGGTATGCGAAGCCTGACTCAAAGATCAGCCAGACGGCTGCTGCGGCTGCACCGTGTTCACCGCGGTGGCGGTCCTGACGCTGGCGATCGGCATCGGCGCCAATGTCGGCCATCTTCAGCGTGATCGAGGGCGTGCTGCTGAAGCCGCTGCCGTATCCGAATCGCCGACGAGCTGGTCGTGCTCGACCACTAGCGCCGCCGGCATCGAGTCTGAAGCACGCCGGCGCGGCGCCGTTTCTCTATTTCACCTACCGGGAGGACGGCCGCGTGTTTCAGGACGTCGGCGATGTGGACCGACCGACACCGAGAGCGTCACCGGCCTCGCCGAGCCCGAAGAGGTGCCGCTCGATCGTCGTCACCGACGGGCTGCTGCCGATGCTCGGGCGCGACGCCCGCGCTCGGCCGGCTGTTCACGAAGCACGACGACTCGCCCGAGCGCGGAGGACACGGCGATCCTGACGGCCGGCTACTGGCGCTCGCGGTTCGGCAGCGATCCGTCGGCGATCGGCCGGCGGATCATGGTCAACGGCCAGCGCGCGCGAGATCATCGGCGTCCTGCCGGACTCGTTCCGGTTCCTCGATCGGAAGCCGTCGCTCATTCTGCCGATGCGGCTCGATCGCGCCGAAGGTGCTTCTCGGACAATTCAGCTACATCGGCGGTCGCGCGCCTGAAAGCCGGGCGCCACGCTCGAGCAGGCGACCGCCGACGTCGCGCGGCTGATCCCGGTCGGCCTCACGCGCTTCCCGCCGTTCCCGGGCTTCAGCGCTGAAGATGTTCGAGGAGGCCGAAGCTCGAGCCGAACCTGCCGCTTGCTCAAAGACCGACGTCGATCGGCGACGTCGGATCGGTGCTGTGGGTGCTGATGGGAACCATCGGCATGGTGCTGCTGATCGCGTGCGCGAACGTCGCGAACCTGCTGCTCGTCCGCGCCGAAGGCCGGCAGCAGGAGCTGGCGCGTCCGCGCGGCGCTCGGCGCCAGCCGCGGCCGGATCGCCTACGAGCTGCTCGCCGAAAGCGTCATCCTCGGCCTCGTCGGCGGCGTCGCGGGCTCGGCGTCGCCTCGTGGCGCGGTCCGCGCTGCTGATCGCGCTCGCGCCCGGCAACCTGCCGCGCCTCGACAACATCACGATCGACGCGACGGTGCTGCTGTTCACGCTCGGCGATCTCGATCGTCGCCGGCCTGCTCTTCGGTGCGATCCCGGTCTTCAAGTACGCCGGCCCGCACGTGGCCGGCGGGCTTGCGCGGCGGCGGGCGCACGTCGAGCGCGAGCCGCGAGCGTCATCGCGCGCGCAGCACGCTGGTGGTCGTGCAGGTGGCGCTGGCGCTCGGTGCTGCTCGTCGGCTCGGGCCTGATGATCCGGACGTTCCAGGCGCTGCGGCACGTCGATCCCGGGCTTCACGAATCCGCAGGAGGTGCTGACGCTGCAGCCTGAGCATTCCCGAGCGCGCAGGTGAAGGAGCCGGAGGCGGTCATCCGGATGCACCAGGCGATCATGGACAAGATCGCCGCGATCCCCGGCGTCACGTCGGTGGGCCTGACCATCCTCGTCCCGATGACCGGCTCCGGCTGGCACGATCCGATCTTCGCCGCCGACAAGAACTACGAGCAGAACGCAGCTGCCGCCGATCCGGCCGTTCAAGTTCATGTCGCCCGGCCTGCTGAAGACGATGGGCGAACACGGCTGATCGCCGGGCGCGACTTCACCTGGGACGGACGCCTACGACAAGCGGCCGGTGGCGATGGTGTCCGGAGAACCTGGCGCGCGAGCTGTGGGGCAGCCGTCGGCGGCGCTCGGCAAACAGATTCGCGAGCAACTGCACGCCGCTGGCGCGAAGTCGTCGGCGTCGTCAGCGACGAGCGCGACGAGGGCGTGGACAAGAAAGCGCCGACGATTGCGGTCTGGCCGATGCTGATGACGAAGTTCGAGGGCGACGACGTCCATCGGTGCGGCGGACGATGTCATACGATCCGCAGCCCGCGGGCGGGATCGAGCGGCGTTCATCAACGAGGCGAGCCGGCGCGCGTGTGGTCCGTGAATCCGAACCTGCCGCTCGCGGGCGTGCGCACGCTCGACGCGGTCGTCAGCGACGTCGATGGCGCGGACGTCGTTCACGCTGGTGATGCTGGCGATTGCCGGGCGCGATGGCGCTGCTGCTGGGCATCGCCGGCATCTACGGCGTGATCTCGTACTCCGGTGTCGCAGCGCACGCGCGAGGTCGGCATCCGCATGGCGCTCGGCGCGCAGCGCGGCGAGGTGACGCGCATGTTCGTCGCGTTACGGCCTGCGGCCTGGCGGCGATCGGCATCGCCGTGCGGCCTGGCCGGCGGCGGTGGCGCTGACGCGGCTGATGGCGATCGCTGCTGTTCGAGGTCAGCCCGATCGATCCGCTGCACCTACGCGCGCGGTCTGCGCTGAGCCTCGCGGCGGCCGCGGTGCTGGCGAGCTACGTGCCCGCGCTCTGCGCGCCACGCTGGTCAACCCGGTGACGGCGCTGCGGGCGGATTGAGACGCGGCATCACGCCACGCGCTTGCCGTTCATCACGACGCCGGTGGTCACCAGTTTCTGGTGGCCGGTCCGCCTGGCGTCCAGATTGTCCACAGAACTCGAAGTCTCCTTCCCGCAGTTCGAGAATCGCCACGATCCGGCGGCGCGGCGGGCGCGGCGTCCCCAGGCGCCTGAACACGCCGATGTTGCGCGCGGGCCTGACTGGTTACGCAGGCGACCGCGCGATCCCCAGGGGCAAGCCGAGCATCAGGAACTTCGGCACGACGGTCGGCAGATCGGAACACCCTGAACGTCCGACCGGGTCCGGTGATGTCGGACGAGATGGTGTCGGGCCAGAAGCCACCGCGTCGCCGCTTCCACCGCCGGCCAGGGTGATATTTGCGCCGGTTCGGCCGTTGCCGACGTCGGATCGACCTCGCGCATGCGCGTGCCGCGGATCTCGCGCCAGCCACGTGACCGTCGTTGACGGTCGAGCAGGCTGTGCGGCGGCGGTGAATATTGGCGACACGATGTCGCCCGGCTGCAGGAGCCGAGAACCTGCGGCCGCGGCGAGTGGGTCTGACTCGACGGTGGAGCATGACCGGCGGCGGGCCGTTTAATCGCGCCGCGCATCGTCGTACCCGCCTCCAGATCGTGATCGCCCGCCACGCTCTCCGAGAGACGCGCCTTCACGCCGACAATCCAGTCGCGGTGCCGCATCACTGGCGCGCGGCCGCCTCCACGTCGGCGGCCTCGATGTTCAACAACTCGCCGGGACCGGTGACGCCGGTGCGGGCGAGGTTCAGGAAAATCCGCACGCGGTTGGGCGCGGATCGCGCGACGTGTCCACCACGCGTCGATGTTGTCCGCGCCGGCGGATCCGCCGTCCACCATCGAGGTCACGCCATCACCGAGCAGTGCGCCTGGCGTCAGTTCGGATGATGCGACGTGGACGTGGATGATCGACCAGTCCGGGCGTGACGATCTTTCGCCGCGGGCATCGAGGACGTCAGCCGCGTCGGCGGAGGGAATGCCGGGTTGAACCGCGCTGATTCGCCCGGCGGCGATCGCCACGATCCGCCACGCGGTCGATGTTCCCGTGCCGGATCGATGACGCCTGGCCGTTCTTGATCAGGAGAACTCGAACCTGGCGGCCGCGGCGCGAGGGGCGCGCCAGACCAGCAGGCCGGCAGACGCCAAGGGGCGAGCGGCGGGTCAACATGCGCGGATTATAGCCGGGGCGGCCAGCGCCGGCGCTGGAGCGCTCCGGCGAAATCCGGCGTATGCTCGCGGCCTCGCGGCATTTCACCTCCCCTCAAAAGGACGCCACCAGGAAAGCGACTCGACGATCAACCGGCAACCTCCGGCTCCCGGCCGGCATCGCCGCGTCGGCGATCGCGGCGTTCCGGCTGGCAGCCTCGCCGATGGCGTCAGGGCCGCGGGCGACGCGCCGATCGCGTTCGACCGCGACACGGCGATGTGGCTGGCGACGCTGCCGCTCCTGCGGCTGTGCATCGACAAGCTGCACGATGCGCCGCGGCGGCCGCGGCTGCGATGTTCGAGACGAGCATCACGCTCAAGCCAGAACTTCCAGACGTACGCGCGCCTTCTCGCGGCTGCTTCGACTGGCATTCGTCGGTCAATTCGACGTGGGCGCTGGTGAAAATCCTGCGCACCTATCCGGATCTGACGATCGCCCCGGGCTGATCCGGCGAGAAGCTGAACGACCATCTGACCGCCGACGCGATCAAGGGCGAGGTGGAGTTCTTCAGCGAGGACGGCAGCAAGTCGTTCGAGCGGCCCCTACGGCTGGGTCTGGGCGCTGCGGCTCCAGGCCGAGCTTTCGGCGTGGGGACGATCCGGATGCCAGGAAATGGGCCGCCAACCTCGAGCCGCGTTGACCAGGCTGTTGCTCGAGGCGGCTGACGCGCGCCGTATCTCAAGACCCTGGCGGAGCCGCTGCGGAGTCGGGACGCACAACAACACGGCCTACGCCCCTCAGGCTGCTCTACAGAGCACGCCCGTCCTGACCGGCAACAAGCCGCTCTCCGATCTCGCGGTCGAACGCGGCCGGAAGTTTTTCGCGACCGACTACGGGTGCGCCCCGAACGTCGAGGCTCTCGGGATCCGACTTCTTCTCCCCCTGCCTGGTTGAAGCGGCGGCGCTGATGGGCGACATCCTCTCGCCGCAGGGGATTTCGCGAGCCTGGCTGACGGCTTTCATGCCCGCGACCGAGACCAGGGCATTCCAATCGCACCACGCTGAGCGTGAACATGGACATGCCGGGCACTCCGGAAGGAAGCTGAAGCAGGCGGACATGCTGGGCGCCGAAAGCGCACCTCGTCGGCCTCGGCGTCAGCCGGGCACGCGCGTTCGAGGACATCGCCACGGCGCTCCCGCCGTCGGATCCGCGGGTCAATCGTGCTCGCAAGCGCGCCGGCACGTCGCTGGCGCAGATCAGCATCAAGGCGCATGTACGACGCGCGAGCTACGAGGGCACCCACTGGATCGCCACCTACATCGTCGATTACCTAGTGAGCCAGCAGCGGCGGGGGAGTCCGACGGCAACCCCGCCGCGCCCGGTGATCCCCGCCGCGCCAGATGGAGCGCGAAGGCTTTAGCCGAGCGGCTGGAGCCCGCGAAGGCTTCAACCGAGCGAACCTCAACCCCCGTGACCACGCTCGAAGAGCGGATCGACTTCGTCTTCGCCCGTTCCAGGCGTCGGACATCGACGCCTACGCAGCGAATGTTGCGCCGATCCGGAGGTCACCCGGATTCCTGGGCGATGGCTCGCCGTTGACCCGTGAGGACGCCTGGCGCCAGATGGCGATGCTCGCCGGCCATTGGCACCTCCGTGTGGCTTTTGGCATGTGGGCGGTCGAGGAAAATCCACGGGCGCCTTCGCTCGGCGGGGCCGGGCTCTTCCTATCCGGACGGCTGGCCGTCAGAGAGGTCGGCTGGACGCTGGCCCGCGAATATTGGGGACGGGGCTACAGCTTCACGAAGCCGCGCGCGTCGTGCGCCTATGCGTTCGACGTCCTGCGCGATGGTCGAGGATCATCAGCCTGATCGCGTGCCGGACAATCACCGCTCCGTCGCGGTGGCGCTGCTACGGCTCGGCGAGCGCTACGAGCAGGACTTCGCGCTTCGACATCGCCTGGTGCACGTATGCGCGATCGATCGCGGCGAGTGGCGGGGCCCAGCTATTGGCGGTGGAACGCTGCCAGCCGGCCGGCAGCGCCGCCCGGATTCGAGCTTCTCGCCGCGAAGGCAGACGCCTCGAAATCTTCCGTGTGTTGCGGATGTCGTCGAGCGGATTGGCGTCGAGCACGACGAAGTCGGCGCTCTTGGCGGGCGACAGCGTTCCCATGTCCGCAATGCCAATCAGCTCAGCCGGCCGCGACGTCGCCGCGACGATGGCATCCGGATCGGACTCAAGCCGAAGCTACGAACCCAGCGCGAGAACTCGTGATGATCGCCCGTCCCGAAGGTGTGGCTTCGGCGTGGATGCCGGTGTCGGTGCCCAGCACCAGGCGGATCCCCGCCGCGATCATCAGGCAATACGTAG
>ERZ1370068.1385-contig-11275_pt1 | contig 16172 bp, 15 predicted proteins | sample MGYA00561227_ERZ1370068 | MGnify/ENA primary metagenome ERZ1370068 (study PRJEB38410, sample SAMEA6850437) | metagenome | study: Metagenomic assessment of the ecological functions of the soil: analysis of the soil microbiota associated with the...
GAAGCCGCGTCGATCACGTACGCCCAGCCGACTCCGACCGCGCGCGATCAGCGGCGCCGCCGAGCGCCGGGCCCGACGATCGCGGCCGACGTGCGAATAGATCGACCGCACGAGCACCTGCGACGCGGCGAGCTGGCTCATGCGGGACGAGCCCCGGCATCATCGCGCGCAGCGCCGGCGCGCCGAGCGACCAGAACGAGGTCGCGACGACTGCGAGCACGTACAGCGCCCACACCTGCGGCGAGCCGGCAGAACGCGTTGACCGCGAGCAGCGCGACGACCGCCATCAGCCCGATGTCCGCCCAGAGCACGACCTTCCGCCGGTCGAAGCGGTCGGCGATCGTCCCGCCGAACGCGGCGAAGGCGAGCAGCGGAACCGCGTCGCAGATCGACAGCAGCCCGACCTGCAGCGCCGACCCGGTCAGCGAGTAGAGCTGGTACGGGACGGCGACGAACGTCGCCATGTTCCCGAGGCCGAGATCGCCTGCCCGCACCACAGGCAGCCGGTAGTCGCGCGACTCGCGCAGCGGGCGCGAGTGTCGATCGCGACCAGCCGCAGCAGCTCGGAACCGGCCGGGACGGTCGGTCGTCGGCAGCGCCTCCTCGAGGCCGATCGGATTCTTGGTCGAAGTCGCTCAGAGCGCCCGGAGGCTAGAAGAGCTTCTCGTCGCCGGTGGGCCTCGACGGTCTTCTCGAGCAGGCGGTGCGCGCGGCGACCGAGGTCGCCCAGGTCGACCTTGCCCTGGTCGGCCGCCTCGGCCAGCCGCTCGGCGAGCGCGAGCGCGTCGTCGAGGATCGCCGAGCTCGCGCCGTGCGTCCTGGCCCATCTCGGCGAGGATCGTCCGCTCGGTGCGCGAGGCGACGATCGGCTCGGCGACGCCTCTCGACCCACACGCGCGTCCGCGCGGCCGCTGCCGCGGTCGCCGGTCTCGATCGGCTCGAGCGCGTAGATCTTGTCCGCGCGCGCGTACTTCCCGAAGCCGAGGAAGATCATCCTGGGTCGCGCCGTCCGCCACGAGGTGATTATGCGAGCCTCGGTAGGCTCGCGCACAGTGCCGCGGATCTACCTCTCTCCCCCACACCTCTCCGGCCGCGAGCTCGACTACCTCCGCGACGCGATCGAGCTCGAACTGGGTCGCGCCGCTCGGGCCCGCACGTGGACGCGTTCGAGGCGGAGACCTCGGCGCTCGGCCGGCGTGCCGCACGCGCTCGCGCTCTCGAGCGGAACTGCCGCGCTCCACCTCGCGCTCGTCGTGCTCGGGATCGGGCCCGGAGACGAGGTCGCCTGCTCCTCGCTGACGTTCTCCGCGAGCGCGAACCCGATCCGCTTCGTCGGGCGCGACCCCGTCTTCGTCGACGCGACCGACGACGACGCTGGACGCTCGACCCGACGCTGCTCGGGCGCGCGCTCGACAGAGCGCCCGCAGATCACGCGCGGTCGTCGCCGTCGACCTCTACGGGCAGTGCTGCGACTACGACGCGATCCGCGCGCTCTGCGCCGAGCGCAGGCGTGCCGCTCGTCCAGGACGCGGCCGAGTCGCTCGGCGCGACCTACCGCGGCGCAGCCCGCAGGCGCGTCAGGGCGACCTCGCCGTCTTCTCGTTCAACGGCAACAAGGTGATCACGACGAGCGGCGGCGGGATGCTCGTCTCCCGGAACGACGAGCTGGATCGCGCACGCGCGCAAGCTCGTCGACGCAGGCGCGCGAGCCGGCGCCGCACTACGAGCACACCGAGATCGGCTTCAACTACCGCCTCAGCAACCTGCTCGCCGCCGTCGGCCGGGCGCAGCTCGACGTGCTCCCGGAGCGCGTCGCGCGCGCCGGCGGATCAACGCCCGCTACCGCGAGCTGCTCGCCGCGACGTCCGGATCGTTCATGCCCGAGGCCGACTACGGCGACGGGCAACTGCTGGCTGACGTGCGTCCTCGCCTCGAGCTCCGACGCCGCGAGCGGATCCGGCTCGCGCTCGAAGCAAGAGGACATCGAGTCACGGCCGCTCTGGAAGCCGATGCACCTCCAGCCCGTCTACCGCGGACGCGCCGGTCTACGGCGGCGAGGTCTCGGCCCGGCTCTTCGAGCACGGGCCTCTGCCTGCCGAGCGGGTCCGCGCTCGGCGAGGACGACCAGCGCCGCGTGGTCGAGACGCTGCTCTCGCTACGCGGGCTTAGCGGCCGGCACGTACTCGAGCCACTGCGACCAGCGCTCGCTCGTGCCGCGTGACCGTGTCGAGCGTACGCCTTCTGGAGCTCGAGCGTGACCGGGCCCGACGCCGATCTCGTGGTCGTCGACCGAGCGCACCGGCGGTCACCTCGGCCGCCGTCCCGGCCATGAACACCTCGTCGGCGCGTGTAGAGGTCGGCTGCGGATCATGCGGCTTCTCGACCACGTGTGGCCGAGGTCGCTGGCGATCTGGATGATCGTGTTCGCGCGTGATCCCGGGCAGGATCGACGCGCGAGAGGTCGGGCGTGAAGATCGATCGCCGTCCTTGACCGACGAAGATCGTCTCGCCCGGGCCGTCGGCGATGTAGCCGTCGTCGCGTCAGCATGATCGCCTCGTCGTAGCCCGCGCGCCGCGCCTCGTGCGTCGGCGAGCATCGAGTTCAGGTAGACGCCGGTCGCCTTCGCGGCGTGCGGGATCGTGTTCGGCGCCGACGCGCTGCCAGGACGAGATCATCGCGCGGATGCCGCGCTCCTGGCTGCCTCCTCGCCGAGGTAGGCGCCCCACGGCCAGCTCATGATCGCGACGTCGACCGGGTTCGTCCGCGTGTGGACGCCGAGCTCGCCGTACGCCGTAGAACGCGATCGGGCGGAGGTAGCACTCGGCGAGCCCGTTCGCGCGCGATCGTCTCGAGGCACGGCGGCGCGCAGCTCGTCGACCGAGTACGGGCAGCTCCATGTAGATCAGGCTGGCCGAGGTGTGCGAGCCGCTGCGAGGTGGTCGGTGAGGCGGAAGACCGCGGGCCGCGCGTCGGTGTCGTAGCAGCGGATGCCCTCGAAGACGCCGGTGCCGTAGTGCAGGCCGTGCGCGCCGACGTGGACCGGCGCGTCCGCCCAGTCCGACGAGCTCGCCGTTCATCCAGATCTTCTCGGTCTCCTGCATTCCGCTCCTTTCCGCGCGATTTTACTCGTCCACGGTGACATCGAACTGCTGCGGCCCGGGCCACGCGCACGAGCTCCGTCGCGGGCAGCCCGGCCATGTGCCGCCTCGATCCCGCGCCGACCCAGACGTCCCGCTGCCGAGCAGGCGCTGTGTCGATCAGCGACCCGCTCCACTGCCCGCAGCCCGAACGGCGCAACCCCGCCGGGCGGATAGCCCGTCGCCTCCACGACCAGCTCCGCGCCCGCCACGCGTGCCTTCTCGGCGCCGACGCGCAGCAGCGACCTTGGCCTTGTCGGCGCGGCGGTCGCCCGGGACCATCACGAGCACTGGCGCGCCCGTCGCAGTCGAAGACCAGCGACTTGACGATCTGGCTCAGGTCGCAGCCGACGGCGTTGGCGGCGTCCTCCGCGGTCGGCGTTCCCTCCGCGAACTCCTCGACCCGCGCCTCCGCACCAGCCTCTCGGAGCACCGCGCTGACCCGCTCGACAGGCTCCGGCCAGTCCATCAGCCAAGGGTAGCCACTAACTCCATCGGACGCCGAACCGTTGTTCTCTTTGGTGACGGGCGTTCTAGCCGAGCAGATGAACCAGGCGTCGTCGAAGCCCTCTGCGTGGATGAGCTCGACGAGCTCCGGCGGCGCGGGCGCGTCGATCGCGAAGCGCCATCAGCGCCTTGCCGGCCTCGTGCGTCCGCGAGACCGCCATGTTCGCGATGTTCACGCCGTGCTCGCCGAACATCGTCCCGACCCGGCCGATCACGCCCGGCATGTCGGTCGTAGAGCAGGAAGACGAGGTTCGGCGCCAGCTCGATGTCGATCGCGAAGCCGAGCGCGCTGGCGAGGAAGAGCCGCGGCTCGGGGCCGATCGTCGTGCCGCGCTGACGGCGACGCCGTCGGCGCCGCACCTCGACGACGTTCATGTAGTCGCGCGAGGCGCGCAAGCGCTCCTCCGCGACCTCGATCCCGCGCTCGGCGGCGATCAGCGGCGCGTTGACGTAGTTGACCGCCTGGTCGACGCGGCCCTGGAAGACGCCGTTCAGCGCCGCGACGGTGAGCAGCCGCGTGTCGTACTCGGACAGCGGCGCCGTGCGCGGCGACGGCGACCTGCTTCGGCCAGCCGCCGGCGAGCTCGACCGCGAGCCGGCCGAGCTTCGCCGCGAGCGGGATGAACGGCCCGAGCACCTCGAGGTCCGGCGGCGTCGACGACCGGGATGTTGACCGCGTTCGTGACGAGCCCGCCCTCGAGGGCGGCGACGACCTGCTCGGCGATGATCACGCCCGCGCGATCCTGCGCCTCGTCGGTCGAGGCGGCGAGGTGCGGCGTGACGACCACGCTCGTCGAGCTCGAGCAGCGGGCCCGTGTACGGCTCCGCGGAGAAGACGTCGAGCGCCGCGCGCCGCGAGCTTGCCCGACCGGATCGCCTCGACGAGCGCGTCCTCGTCGACGAGCGCGCCGCGCGCGGCGTTGACGAGGCGCGCGCCGTCCCGCATCTTCGCGATCGCGTCCGTGTCGATGATCCCGCGTCGTCTCGTCGGTCAGCGGCAGGTGCAGCGTGACGAAGTCGGCGGCGGCGCGAGCACGTCGTCGAGCGCCGGGAGCGCGCTCGACGCCGAGCTTCGCGGAAGCGGTCGTCGCCGACGAACGGGTCGTACGCGACGACGCGCATGCCGGAGCCCGAGCGCGCGCCGCGCGACCTGCTGGCCGATCCGGCCGAAGCCGAGCACGCCGAGCGTCTTGCCCGCGAGCTCGATCGCCGCCCCAGCGCGAGCGCTCCCAGCTGCCCTGCTTCAGCGCCGCGTGCGCCTGCGGGATGTTGCGCGCGAGCGCGACGAGCAGCCCGATCGTCTGCTCCGCCGCCGAGACGACCGTCGACGTCGGGCGCGTTCGCGACGACGATGCCGCGGCGCGTCGCCGCATCGACGTCGACGTTGTCGACCCCGACTCCGGCGCGGCCGATCACCTTCAGCCTGTCGGCGCGCTCGATCAGGTCGGCGGTCAGCTTCGTCGCCGAGCGGATGACGATCGCGTCGTAGCTGCCGATCGATCTCCGCGAGGTCGCACGTCCGAGTCGACGTCGACGTCGAAGTGCTCGCGGAGCAGGTCGACGCCCGCCTCGGCGATCGGCTCGCGGACGAGGACGCGCGGACGGTCGTTCACACCGGCGCAGGCGCCGCGTAGGCCTCGAGCGCCGCGCGTCACAGCCGCGCCGCGCTCGATGTCCGCGCCGGCATCGGTCAGCGCGAGCTCGACCGCGGCGAGCGCCGTCGTGATGTCGAAGACGTCGTAATAGCCGATGTGGCCGATCCGGAAGAGGCGGTCCTTCAGGTCGCCGTGGCCGCCGGCGACCGTGACGCCGTAGCGGTCGCGGAGGCGCGAGCCGCATCTCGGTCGGCGTCGACGCCCTCCGGCGTCGAGGATCCCGGTGACGACCGCCGAGCGGTCATCGTCCGGGCGAGAACAGCTCGAGCCCCATCGCCTTCGCGCCCTCGCGGCAGGCGCGCCCGAGCCGAACGTGGCGGTCGAACGCCGCCTCGAGGCCCTTCCTCGAGCAGCAGTCCGAGCGCGACGTTCAGCGCGCGCACGAGCGACACCGGCCGGGGTGAACGCGCTCTCGAGCTTCTCCTGGCCGGCGCGCGTGCGCTCCCAGTCGAAGTAGAAGCGCGGGCTCGTGCCGAGCTGCTGCCCAGGCCGCCGGCGAGACCGACGCGAGCCCGAGCCCCGGCGGCGTCATCAGCGCCTTCTGCGAGCCGGAGGCGACGACGTCGATGCCCCACGCGTCCGGTCTCGAGCGGGACGGCGCCGAGCGACTGGAGACGGCGTCGACGACGACGAGCGCGCCGGACGGCCTCGCCGCCGCGGCGAGCGCCTGGAGGTCGCGCGACGACGCCGGTCGAGGTCTCCGAGTGCGTCAGGAAGACGGCCTTGGCGCCGCCGAGCTCGTCGAGCCGCGCGCTCAGGTCCTCCGCGCGCGGCGTCTCGCCCCACTCGTACTCGACGGCCTGCGACGTCGCAGCCGTAGGCGCCGGCCAGCTTCTGCCAGCGCTCGCCGAATGCGCCCGCGGAGACGACGACGACCCGGTCGCCCGCGCGAGCAGAGGTTCGCGACTGCCGACTCCATCGCGCCGGTGCCCGGAGCAGGTGAAGAGCAGGACGTCGTTCTCGGTGCGGCACACCGCGCGCAGCCGCTCGAGGCACTCGCCGAACGAGCGCCTTGGTAGTCCGGCCCGCGGTGGTGGACGACCGGCTCGGCGAGGCGCGGCGAGCACTTCCGGAGGCACCGGCGTCGGCCCCGGGGTGAAGAGGTACCGCTTCTCGGCCACTCGCCGTCAGCCTAGCGGCGGCTGCGGCTCGCGCGACGCGTCGGTTCTGCACGACCCGCGCTCGCGAGGGACGATAGGCGGACCGATGAACGCGAACGGAGCCGTCGTCGTCGCAACAGGATGTCGCCCGCCGCTACGGCGAGGGCGACACGGCCGTCGACGCCCTGCGCGGGATCTCGCTCGACGTCAGCCGAGGCGCAGCTGACGACCGTGATGGGCCCGTCGGGCTCCGGCAAGTCGACGCTCATGCACATCCTCGCCGGGCTCGACAAGCCCGACCGGCGGGCAGCGTCGAGATCGCCGGCACCGAGATCACCACGCTCGGCGACACCGACCTGACGAAGCTGCGGCGCGAGCACATCGGCTTCATCTTCCAGTTCTTCAACCTGCTGCCGATGCTCACGGCCGAGGAGAACATCATCCTGCCGCTGACGATCGCCGGGCGAGAAGGCCGACGCGACGTGGCTCGAGCAGCTGATCACGAGTCGGTCGGGCTGAACGACCGGCGCAAGCACCGGCCGTCCGAGCTCTCCGGCGGCCAGCAGCAGCGCGTCGCGATCGCGCGCGCGCTGGTCTCGAAGCCGACCGTCGTCTTCGCCGACGAGCCGACCGGCAACCTCGACTCGAAGACCGGCGGCGAGATCCTCGAGCTCCTGCGCCAGGCCGTCGCAGGACGCGCGGCCAGACGACGGTGATGGTCACGCACGACCCGCGCTCGGCCTCGATCGCCGACCGCATCCTCTTCCTCGCCGACGGCAACATCGTCAAGGAGCTCCCCGCTCCGACCCGACGTGACGTCGTCGCGGCGATGGAGGAGATCAGCGCGCGCGTGAGGTCGATCGCCGCTCCGCGGGCTCTGGGCGCGCAAGCTCCGCACGATCCTGACCGGCGTTCGCGATCGTGCTCGGGATCGCGACGATCAGCGGCACGTTCGTCCTCACCGGACTCGATCACGCACGCGTTCAAGCACGATCTTCTCGAGCATCTACCGCGGCACCGACGCCTCGATCACGGGCAAGTCGGCGGTCAGCGTCGACGCCACGACGGACCTACCGCCGTTCGACGAGTCGCTGCTCGCCGAAGGTGAAGGCGCTACCCGACGTCCAGGCGGCGATCGGCGGCGTCGCGCGACATCGCGAACCTGATCGGCTCGAACGGCAAGGTGATCAGCTTCGGCGGCGCGCCGCACCTCGGCTTCTCGGTCGACCCGACCCAGGCCCGGTTCAACTCGCTCACGCCTCGTGGACGGCAACTGGCCCGGGCAACGGCGAGGTCGTGATCGACCGCTCGACCGCGAGCAAGAAGCACATCGAGGTCGGCGACACGATCAGGATCGAGGCGCAGGGCAGCGCGACGCCGTTCAAGGTCTCGGGCTCGTCAAGTTCGGAACGAGCGGGCTCGACATCGGCGGCGCCACGCTCGCCGGCTTCGACCTCGCCGACCGCGCAGCGCCTGTTCAGAAGGAGGGCAAGCTCGACCAGATCCGCGTCGCGAAGAAGCCGGGCGTCAGCGAGGCAGCGCTGCTCGCCTCAGATCCGCGACGATCCTGCCGCCGCAGACGCAGGTGCGGAGCGGCGTCGCCGCAGGCCGAGACGGACGCGAGCGACACGAACGCGTTCACGAGCTTCCTGCAGAAGTTCCTGCTCTCGTTCGGCTTCATCGCGCTCTTCGTCGGCGCGTTCGTGATCGCCAACTCGCTCTCGATCACGATCACCCAGCGCGACGCGCGAGTTCGCGACGCTGCGGACGCTCGGCGCGTCCCGGCGGCAGATCCTGCCGCTCGGTGCTGCTCGAGTCGTTCATCATCGGCGCGCTCGCCTCGGTGATCAGGCTCTTCCTCGGCCTCGCGCTCGCGAAGCTGCTGTTCTGGATCTTCGGCAGGCCGGGTTCACGCTCCCGAACACCGGCCTGCTCTTCAAGCCGCGCACGGTGATCGTCTCGCTGCGTCGTCGGGATCGCTGGTGACGATGATCGCCAGCCTCCGGCCCGGCGCGGCGCGCGACGCGCGGTGCCGCCGATCGCGGCCGTGCGCGAAGGCGCGACGCTGCCGCCCGGTCGCTTCGCGCAAGTACCGCCCGATGGGCTCGGCAGCGCTCGCGGTGCTCGGCTTCCTCGCTGCTCGCCTACGGGCATGTTGGGCGCGAGCGGCACCGGCACGGTCCTCGTCGTTCATGGGCGTCGGCGCCGTGCTCGTCTTCGTCGGCGTCGCGCTCTTCACCTCGCAGGCTGATCCGGCCGATCGCGCGCCGTGCTCGGCGTGCCGGGCGACCGGCTCGCGGGCGCGCCCGGGATCCTCGCGCGCGAGAACGCGACCCGGAACCCGCAGCGCACCGGCTCGAACCGCGGCCGCGCTGATGATCGGGCTGACGCTCGTCACGCTCGTGACCATGCTCGCGACCTCGATCCGCGCGTCGTTCTTCGGCGCCGTCGACAAGATCTTCATCGCCGACTACGCGGTCGACGGCCGAGAACAACTTCGACCTGATCCCGACGGCGATCGGCAACCAGCTGCGGCAGACGCCCGGCGTCCACGACGTCGTCGGCGTCCGCGTCGGGCGACATGCGCATCTTCGGCAGCGAAGAACACGCTCTCCGGCGATCGACCCGGTGCGAGGCAAGATCTTCCAGCTGGACTGGACGGCGGGCTCGCAGTCGGACGCTCGACACGCTCGGCCGAACGGACGCGTTCACCGACAAGGACTACGCGAAGAAGCACAACCTGACGCTCGGCTCGACAGTGCAGATCCTCGTCCCGGGCGGCGAACGGCCCGACGTTCACGATCACGGGGATCTTCGACCCACCCGTCGGGCGGCTCGCCGTTCAACGGGCCGCTCACGATCTCGAGCGAGCGTCTCGACAAGCTCTACACCGCCGCCGCAGGACCAGTTCGTGCTTCTTCAACGTCGACGGCGGCGTCTCGAAGGCGAACGACGCGAAGCTCGACTCAGGCGCTCGCAGGGCTTCCCGAACGCGAAGGTGCAGGACCGGGACGAGTTCAAGAAGAACCAGGCGAGCTTCCTCGGGAACATCCTCAACATCCTCTACGTGCTGCTCTCGCGCTGTCCGTGATCGTCAGCCTCTGTTCGGGATCGTCGAACACGCTCGGTGCTGACGATCTTCGAGCGCACGCGCGAGCTCGGGGATGCTGCGGGCGATCGGGATGACGCGCTGGCAGGTGCGCTGCGATGATCGCGCTCGAGAGGCGTCGTCACGGCGCTGATCGGCGCGGTGATCGGGATCGCGCTCGGGATCGTGCTCTCGGTGCTGCTGATCGTCCGCGTCGACTTCCTCGTGCTTTCCTGGCCGGTCGACGTCGCTGCTCGTCTTCGCGCTCGTCGCGATCGTCGCGCCAGGAGTCGTCGCCGCGATCTTCCCGGCGCGGCGGGCCGCGCGGCTGAACGTGCTCGAGGCGCTGCAGTACGAGTAGGGCGACGCTGCCAGCCGGTCAATGAAGCGGCGTGGACTCGCTGAAGGGACAGCTGCTGCTCGCCTCGCCGGCGCTCTTCGACCCGAACTTCCGGCGAACGGTCGTGCTCGTCACCGAGCACAACGACGGAGAGCGCGGCCGGGCCTCGTGCCTCAACCGGCCGTCCGAGACCGCGGTCGCCGAGGCCGTGCCCCGACCTGGCTGCCGCTCGTCGCGGACGAGGAGCGCGTGCTACGTCGGCGGGCCGGTGCAGCAGTCGGCCGTGCTCGTGCCTGGCCGAGTTCGACGATCCCGGACGACGCGGCGATGCTCGTCGTCGACGACGTGGCGGCTTCGTTCCCGGCGACGGCGACTTCGAGCTGCTCGCCGGCGGCCGCGACCCGCGCGCGGGTCTTCGCCGGGCTACGCCGGCTGGGGCCGGGCAGCTCGAGGGTCGGAGCTGGAGGAGTCGTCGTGGATCGTCGAGCCGGCGACCGGGCTCGACCTCTTCCCGAGCCGGAGACGCGACCTCTGGGGCACGGCGTCCTGCGCGAGCAAGGGCGGCGTCTATCGCGTGGTCGCGATGATGCCGGACGATCCACTGATCAATTGGCTTCCGCTGCATCGAGGCGATCGCGAGGCGCCAGAGCGGTAGAGCTGAACGAAGAGGCGAAAGGCGACGCGGAGCAGGTCGGTCCACCCCGCCCAGCCGAACGCCGCACCGCAGACGAGCTCGACGCAGTGGTGCAGCGGGTTGAGCTTCGCGAGGAACTGCGCCCACTCGCGGCAGGTTGCTCGAGCGGGAAGAACGTCCCGGCGACGAGGAAGAGCGGCGTCAGCACGGCGCTGACGATGTAGCTGAAGTTCTCGAATCGACTTCGCGTAGCCGGCGACCATGATCCCGAAGCTCGCCCAGCCGAAGCCCGGAGATCCACGCGATGAACGGCACGAGTCAGCATCCCCAGGCCGGGTCGAGCCCGAACGAACGATCGCCACGACCATCGGCACGCAGCCGTAGACGCCGGCGCGGGTCGCGATCCAGAGCGCCTCGGCGGTGACGAGCTCCTCGGTGTCGACCGGCGCGGCGAGGATCGCGTCGTAGGTGCGCTGGAACTGGTACTTGACGAACGTCCCGAACATCGCCGGGAACGCGCTCGAGAACAGCACCGCGGTCGCGACCGTGCCGGTGCCGACGAACTCGACGTAGTCGTAGCCGCCGACCGTGCTGACGAGCGAGCCGAAGCCGAAGCCGAACGCGAGCAGGTAGATCGTCGGCTCGACCGTCGACGAGAACGTCGCTCGAGCGCCAGTACGACGAGAAGTTGACGACCTCGCGCACGAGCACGCCCGGTGATCGCCGGGCGCTCGAGGCGGCCGAGCCGCGCGGCTCGGTCGGCCGCGAGACGCGCCATCAGTCGATCTCCTCGCCCGGTGAGGAGCACGAAGACGTCCTCGAGGTTCGCCGGCCGACGCTCGCCCTCGGCCGGTAGCCGTTGGCGCTGTCGACGCCGAGGATCGAGACGCTCGTGCCGGTGCGGCGCGTCCGCAGGCCCGCCGCGCCGGCCTCGGCCTCGACCTCGGCCAGCCGCGCCGGCGGCCGTAGACCTCGAGCGCCTCGCGCCCGGCGTGCTCGAGCACGAGCTCGCGGGCGGCCCGGCGGCGACCGCCTTGCCGTGCGACATGATCAGCACCGTGTCGGCGAGGCGCTGCGCCTCCTCGATGTAGTGCGTCGACATCAGGATCGTCGTGCCCTCCGCGCGCAGCGCGTCGATCAGCGCCCAGAGCTCCTGGCGCACCTGCGGATCGAGGCCGACCGTCGGCTCGTCGAGCAGCACGAGCCGCGGGCGGTGCACGAGCGCGCGCGCGATCAGCAGCCGGCGGCGCATGCCGCCCGAGAGCTTGTCGACGCGCGTGTCGCGCCGGTCGACGAGGTTCGCCATCTCGAGCGCGCGCTCGATCGCGTCGCGCCGCTCGGCGCGCGGCCGATCCGGTAGAGGTGCGCGAAGACGAGCAGGTTCTGCTCGACCGTCAGCGTGACGTCGAGGTTGTCGAGCTGCGGCACGACGCCGCACTGCGCGCGTGCCGCCTTCGACTCCTCGGGCAGCCGGAAGCCGAGCACCTCGAGCTCGCCCTCGTCGGCGATCGACTGCGCGGTCAGCAGCCGCATCGTGGTCGACTTGCCCGGCGCCGTTCGGGCCGAGCAGGCCGACGCACGTTCCCTCCGGGCACGTCGAGGTCGAGCCCGTCGACGGCCGTGATCGGGCCGTGGCGCTTGACGACGCCTCGGAGCCGGATCGCGAGAGATCGACATCATGCCGCCGCGGCGGCTAGCGAAGGCGGCGAGCGTGCGGTCGATGTCGTCGTCGCTCGTCTGCCCGGTTGCTGACCGGAGAGGCGGATCGCCTGCCGCCGTCGCCAGGCCGAGCCGCTCATCCAGGCCCCGCCGCTCTCCTGGACGCGCCGGAGGATCTCGAGCGTGCGCTCGTGTCCGGAGTCGTAGCGGAAGAGCACCTGGTTGAGGACGAGCCTCGTTCAGCGCACCTCTGCGCCGGTGGACGGGATCCCCGCCGCGAACCGGGTCGCGTGGTCGCAGCAACGCTTCGAACGAGCTCCGCGATCCCCGGAGCGGCCGAGGCTGGCACGGATCGCGGGCGTGAGACCAGTGAACCCGCGCGCGCGGCGTGAAAGAACTCCGGTGTCCAGAATCCATCTGGTCGCGCCGCGCCCCTCCCTCCTCGTGCACGAGGTGGTCGGCAAAGACCGAGATCGCGCGCCGGTGGGCCTCGGGGCGGGCGCAGAGCATGACCCCGCAGTCGTGAGGGGACGGGGTGGGCTGCTTTGTGCCCGTCGGTCGACCAGCTGTCCACGGCTCGCTCCGGCGCCCTCGACCAGAAGGTGCGCGAACCGCGGGCTCGCGGCCGCCCAGGCCCGAAGGCGCGCCGTCGACGTGCAGCCAGGCACCGGCCGCTTCGGCGCGTCGGCGATCTCGCCGAACCGGTCGAGATGAGCCCGTGTTTACGTCCACGCCGGCCTGCGCGCAGATGATCGCCGGGCCGGCGCTGCCTCGCCAGCGCCTCGCGGAGCGCATCCGTGCGGATGCGCCCCCTGGTCGTCGGCGGCGACCTTCTCGTCATCGACCACATGCGCCCAGGCCGACGAACCGGAGCGCGCGGGGAAGCGGTCGAGTCGCGTCTTTTCGCCCCGTGAACACGCGGATCTGCGGCGCGCCGGGTCAGGCCCTGCTCCCTCGACGTCCCACGCCGACCTCGTGCAGGACGTGGTTGCGGGCCGCCGCGAGTGCGGTCGCGTGGGCCATTACCGCAGGTGCGCGGTCACGAACGCGAACGACTGCGCCGCGCGGGAGGCGGAGCAGGTCGGCGAGCCAGGCGCCCGCCGTCTCCTCGGCGACGGCCGCGGGCCGGAGCCCGGCGACGTAGAGGCCGGCATTCTGGTCCTTGCGTGTGTACCGAGGTCAGCCAGTCGGCGGCGAGCGACGCGGGCACCGAGCCGCCGATCACTGAACCCGAAGTACCGCGGGGCCTGGGATCGCGACCCCGTGCCTCGCTGCCGACTTCCGCGGAGCTCGCGCAGGACGTCGTGCGGATCGCTCGGCTCAGTCCGGCACCGGGGCCCGCCCCATCCGCGTCCTCAGCTCACCGAGGTCGACCTGCAGGCATGACCCGGGCCGCTCCGGAAGACTGACTCGAGGAAGTCGGCGGCGTAGTCCGGCTACAACCTCTCGGTAGACAACACGCGCGCATGGACGGAGACGCTACCTCGCGCGGCGTGACACGAAGATCATCGTTGTGCGATAAGGCACTGATGGACGGATCTGTCTCCGATGCGGAGCTGCTCCGGCTTGGGCAGCAGCGAGAGAACGAATCGTTCGGCCTGGTCTACGACCGGCGCGTCGAGTCGATCTACACCTGATGCCGCGCCCGCGCGGGAAGCGGCGGCCGATATGACCGCCGGAGTGTTCGCGCCTGGGCGTGGCTGCACCGAGGGCGGTTCAGGATGACGCGAACAGCTCAGCCGCACCCTGGCTATTCACGGGATCGCGGTGCAACTTTCTACCGCGACTGGCTGCGACAGGCGGATCGACGCCAAAGGCACGGCAGCGGCTGGGCGAGTCCTTCGCAGACCCGGAGCTGGACCAGGGTCGACGAGCGGCTGTCGCTGTCTCCGGCCGCGTCCACGGCGATCGCGGGCCTCGGCCAGCGGATCGCGAGGCGCTGGAGCTCCGTGTCGTCGAGGACCGCCGTACGAAGAGGTCGCGTCCCGGCTCGGGCGTTTTGCGAGGCGACCCGCCTGCGTCGCGGGCGCTGCGCCGTCTGCACATCGGCAGAAGGGAGAGATGGTATGAGCGCGGTTCCGACAAGCCTGAGCGATACCGGATCGACCTGAAGGTGCGAGGCGATCGACCGTGAGATCGAGGCTGAGCGCCGTCATCCTCGACTTTGCTGCTGGGGGTGGCGGGCGGCGCCGGTCGTGGTGGCCATCGCCGCGGTCCGCTGCTGCGCTCACGTCGCCCAGCCCTGGCGGAAGCCGGCGATGGCGTCGTCTCGACCGCCAGGCTGCGCTCCTGGCTCAGCCGGGGGCAGATCCTCACGAAGGGAGTGTCACCGTCCACCTGGCCGGCCCGACTCACTGATCAGTCACCCGGGTGCGCCTCTGGCTCGACGGTAGGACGCATCGGTTCGCGCATGATATTCGGCGCCAGCGGCCACGGCCGTGGTGGTCGGAGGAGTACCCTCGGCAGCTCTACCGGACTGAACTACGTGCCTTCCGCCAACGCCCTCACCGGGCGGCGTTCCAGTTTCGGGTTTGCGTCAATCCATTTCTCGATCAGCTGCGTTCATCAGACGGCTCTCAGGTCGGGTCGCGCGAAACTCCTCGGCAAGGCGACGATCCGCGGGCCTTGGTGATCCTGATTCGGCTGAGCACTGGTTCGACACGCCGACGGCCAGGCGCCTGGAACCGATCGCTCTGCTTTTTACTTGAATGCAGACACCTACCGCCGGGTGGTCGTGATGCCGCGGGGCGGGTCGTGATCTCGGGCCCGCGACGGCCGGGAGCTCAACCGTCGGGCCCGCCGGATCCGGGCAGCTCGCGGCTCGGCTTCCCCATGGACCCGAGTGCGTTTTTGGTCGGCTTCCCTGGCTGCCCAGCGCCAGGTCTTCCCGGAGTTCCGCCACCGTGCCTCGCCCGAAGTCCTATCTCGTCTACGACTTCGACCGGTACCGGCTTCTCGCCCTGACCGCGGCCAACCGCAAGCTGACGAGTGTCCGCGCCGTGCGCTGGCGGCACCACGCGCCCGCCGTCCGGGTTCGCGGCCGCCACGCGCTTCTCAGAGCTTTCGATGGCTACTTGTCCGCCTCCACCTGTGGGGCCGTGGAACTTGGACCTACGGAAGGGCCCGTGACCGAAGTTCGGGCGGCCATTCCGCGCGCGCCGGTTCGTCACCGGCACCACCTTTCCCGCCGCGTCGTTGCCGTGGGCGAAGCCCGATCTTCGGCGGCTCGTGGTTTCCCTGCGGAGCCTCCAGCGCGGATTCGCCTCGCTGGCAGCCCACAATCGCGACGGGGACTTCGTGAACCCTTCTCGATACACCGGAGCGACAACGGCGTTCTGGGGCGATGCTCGACCTCCAGGCCGACATTCCCAGGCTGAGGCTTCGGATCTAGATCAAGCCCGGGCTTTTGCGAGGAGAGTGGCGCGCGGAGTGATGCCTCCGGGTCGACCCGCAGCTCAGCAGCGCCGGCCGCTGGCGGCCAGCGCCTCCTCGAACGCCGCCGGAAGCCTCGTTCCGCTCGACCAGCGCCGCGTGCGCTCGAACGCCTTCCGTAGGCGACGAAGTCTGGGTTGATCCGCGAGTCGGTCGCGACGCCACGGCCGAACTGGTGCCGCTCCTGGGTGCATGCGGGATCGTCCTCGTGCGACGTTCCGTTGTTGACGACGAGCACGACGATCGCGGCGCCGTACTGCATCGCCGCGGCGAGCTCGTGGCCGCTCATCAGGAAGTCGCCGTCGCCCGAGAGGCAGGGCGGCTACGCGCTCCGGCGGGCAGTTGGCGGCGATCGCCGCCGGGATCCCGCGGCCCATCGCGCCCGCGCGGGGCGCGAGCTGCGCCGTAGCGGTGGAACCCGTAGAAGCTTGGTGCGCCCACGCACCGTGTAGGGGTTGCCCGCGCGCCGTTCGTGATCACGGCGTCGTCGGGACAGCCGCTCGCTGCGCAGGTGCGTGCCATCACCTGCCAGCTGAGGTCGCCGGGCTGGGTGCTGGAGGTTACGGCGAGGTAGTCGCGTCAGCGCCTCCTCTACGTAGGCGAGCAATACCCATGTGAA
>ERZ1370068.918-contig-1084_pt1 | contig 16164 bp, 19 predicted proteins | sample MGYA00561227_ERZ1370068 | MGnify/ENA primary metagenome ERZ1370068 (study PRJEB38410, sample SAMEA6850437) | metagenome | study: Metagenomic assessment of the ecological functions of the soil: analysis of the soil microbiota associated with the...
GTGCTTCTGTTCCCGCCGTCCTACGCCGATCCCGATGCGGACGAGCCGGGCGTGTACCTCCATTGGATCAGCGTGATCGACCCGGTGAAGCGGACACCGATGATCATGGAGGCGATTCTCCGCGGTGCACAGGTCCGAGTGCCGGTCCCTGAAGGCGGCGCTCGAGCGTCGCGCCGGCTTGACCGAGGCGGCGCAGGGCGCTACCGCCTTGCCGCCGACACGATTTGCATCGACGCGCCGATCGAGATGGCGGCGGAGTACATCGGCGATGCGCGCACGATTGCCGAGTGGTCGCATCTGCTCCGGCCCGACGGCGAGATCCTGCGCGACCGGGAAGCTTCCGCGACGAGTACGACCAGACCGTGGAGGTGACTGTGAGGACGCACAAGCTGGCCGACTACCGGCTCGTCGAACAGAGCCTTACTACCTCCGGAGCACGACTTCCTGCAGCGGTGTCCGGTGCTGCTCATTCCGCGCGTCGCATGCCTCGGGGATCGCCGCGGCGCGGGGCGTCATCCACCACCGGATCACGTTTTGGGATGCGGTGTCGCCGCCACGCCACGGTAAGCTGCAGATCGAGGATTTCGAGGCCGAAAGCATGAACGTCAAGCGGCGCCTGAAGCGAGAGCCGGCAACCTCGACACGTTCGCGCGGGGGATGAGCTACATGCCGCCCGCTGCTGGAGCCCACGCCACTGAGCGGCCCTGGATATCTTTTGCGCCCGAGTCCGCCCGCGATCCGTACCGCCTACCGGGTGATGCGCGACGAAGCATCCGCTGTACGTCCATGAGGGCGACGGGGGCCTACGTCCTGTCCCGTTACGAGGACGTCAGATTTCGCGCTGAGGAACCCCGCCTTCACGACGCGCAGCTACGCCCGCCAGATCGAGCCGCTCCTCGGCCGCACGGATCGTCCAGCTCGACGGCAAGCGGAGCATGCGGCGCAGCGCAGCCTGCCTGGCCCTGTCGTTCCAGAGCCGTCAACATCCGCCAGAGGTTCCTGGCTGATCGAGGAGACGGCGAGGAAGCTCATCGCACGCCTTCCGCGTGGCAGGGGCGAGGTCGAGTCTCGTCGGCGAGTTCGTGGCGGATTTCCCCGTGGGCATCCTCGCCTGGCCCTAGGCGCCTGCCGCCGGGACGAGAAGGGCCGTTTCCACGCGGCTGGTACACGTCGCTTCTGCGCTTCGGCCTGAACCTGACCGGAGATCCCGAGGCGGCTCGCGCCGGCTTTTGCCGCTCGCGACCGAGCTCGACGCCTATCTGCGGCCGCTCATCCGCCAGCGGCGCCGGAGCCGGGGACGACCTCCTGTCGATGCTTTCGCGAGCGCCACGATCGAAGGCCAAGGCCTCGGACGACGACGAGATCTGCCGGTTCGGCATGCTGATGATCTCGCCGGCGGCGAGACCACCGAAAAGACGCTGGCGACATGCTTCCGCAATCTCGTGTCGCACCTCCGAGCAGCTCGCGGCCGTGCGCAACGACCGAAGCCTGGTCGGAGCGCGGCGATCGCCGAGTCGATCCGCTTCACCGCGCCAACGCACATGGTGCCGAGGCGGACCAGCGAAGCCATCACGGTGAGCGGTGGCACCGATCCCGGCGGAGTCGGAGGTCGCTCTGCTTCCTCGGTTCCGCGAACCGCGACGAGCGCCATTACGAGCGGCCTGCGAGGTATCTCGACATTCACCGCAAGGCGATCGACCCCGCGCGCCGCCTTCACCGGCGCCGCGAACCACCTCGCCTCGGAGCCGGCCGCCACTTCTGCCTCTGGGGCCACGTTGTCGAAGTTCGAGGTCCAGGCGGCCATCGGGCAACTTGCTCGACGCCATGCGGGATATCGAATACGCCGACGGGGTCGCGCCGCCGGACACGGGTCTTTTCCTGCGCGGGACCGAACGAGATGGCGCCTGCGGTTTACGCCCGGCGCCAGGTTGACCTCGGCAGGGCGGCCCGCACGATGCCATGCATCGCTCACCGCGTACCTAGCCTGGATCCACGTAAGACCTCGACTCGCCCTTGACCCGGTCCCAGCCTCGCTCGAGGTCGCCCTCGATCTCGCGAAACGGCCGGTGAGCCGAGCGAGCGCGTGACTCCCACCCGTGCCGGAAAGCCGGCTCGTAATCCTTGTAGCGCTTGTCGGGCAGGACGTAAGCCCGCTTGAGGTGGTTCTCGCCTCAATACGTCGCCTCGGCCGCAGGGTCGACGACCGCGGTCGTACTCTGGCCGGCCATAGTGCCTGGTTCCTTCAGATGCGAGCCTCTTCTCGTCGGTCGTCCGTTTGATGTTCGAGTCGCTCTCCATCGTGGAATCGTCATACTCGGTCATCGGAAGTCTCCTTCATGAAGCGATCGTTCTAGGGGGCGCTCCATGATCGGAGTGCACGCGGGTGAGAACTATGGGGTCTTCGCCCCGACGATCGGGAGCTAGTTCTAGGGAGCCCGGAAGGCGATAGGTGCTCGCGACCCGGACTCGCCAGGCTCGCGCGTGTGAATTGGGCCTCTCTCCAAGCGCCTTCCTGACGAGCCGCTCGACCTCGACGATCGTGAGCGGACTCGGGAGGATCTCGGCCCCGAGCTTCTCGGTGCGTGCAGCGGTTTCGGGGGAACCGCATCATGCGCAAGAAGCAGTGTGCGCGACGGAAGGTCGGGCCGGGTTGCGGCTCATCGTCTCCAGCCAATCGAGGCTGTTCCGGCCGCTCACGTGAATGTCGAGCACGAACGAGTCGACCCGGATCTTATGGAGGACGCACGTCGCCTGGTCGGTGTCCTCAAAAATTAGGCAATCGCGACCCGCCGCCTGAAAGGCGAGCATGAGCAGTTCCGCCAGGAGCGGCTGCTCCTTTCCAATGACGCCGAACGTCATGACCCACTCCCCCGCGCGCAGTTTTGCATCACGCAGAACGATGCTGCCGAGGGGAACGCGTCAGCTCTATGGGGTGTTCACCCCATATGCAGCGAACTGCCGGTCATCGACGGTTGCCTGGTCCGTTTAACATTAATATAACGTCATTATGCCGATCGAAGCGGAAGCCTGGCCGTAAGCGCAAACCCAAGAGTCATGTCCGTGGGCGCTGCTCGGCGTCAGGCTGACGAAGCTCGAATACGCCGCGATCCGGCGTGCGGCGAGACCGAGGGAGGCCGCGACGTGGGCGAGGGAGCTCCTCCCTCGCCGCCAGTCAGCTGGAGAGACCCGAGGCCGAAGGGGTAACGGAGTAGAATGCCCTCAAGGAGGATGAACGATGAGATCCCGACTGGCCCGCCTGAGGCGTTTTCGCCCTCTTCTCGCTCACCGTCGCACTCGGTGCGACGCAACTTCCGCCGCCAAGCCGGGCGGCGGGGGGACCGGCACCTGTCCTAGAAGCAACTTCTGTGTTTGCGCGCAGATCTACCTGTCCCGTGACCTGCACCAACAATTGCCACTATTCCAATGCCTGCGTCGCCAGCTGCGCGGGGGCGACGGGATGCGTTCAGGACGGGCCCTGCGAGTTCGTTTACTAGGAGCGATCTAGCGGGCGCTCTCGATCAGCCCGCGACACATCTCCACCCGGTCCGGTCCACTCGGCCTCGTGCCCTGGTTCCGCTCGGAGCGCGTCGAGCTGCGGCCCGTCGCACCCGAGCCGATAGAGACCGAAGCGGGTGGCTCGACTGGCGAGGGCGGCCTGGCGTGAGCCGTCCGGGTCCTTGACGATTTCGGCACGCAGATAGCGGAGATTCTGTTTCGCGCTCGAACGCGACCGCCGATCGGAACGCGGGGTCGGCGTTGGCCCCTAGGACGTCATCGAGGGCGCCCGGTTCTTGCATCAACAGGGTGCCGATCTCCGGGTCTCTCATGTTGGCACCGTAACGGCGGAAGAATCTCGATCCAGGGTCGGTCGTCGGTGATGACGTCTGCGTTTCCGCCCACCGCGCGATGCCGTCTCGATCGAGGAGGTACGTTCCGAGGAGCGCCTCCGGGGTCTCGAGGTAGGCTGAGGTCGAGGCTCTCCTTCGTGAGCGGCGCGGCGTAGGCGGCGCGCAACCGGTCCCGGCCGAGACGGCAGAGGCCGGTCGGAGCCGATGAGCACGGCGTCGCGAATCGACGGCTGCCAGAGCTGGGCGTACGGGAACGCCTCGAGGAATGTTCTTGCCGTCGCCTGGGCAGAAGCCAGACTCTGTGAGTGGAGCGGGAGCCACTGGGCGACGACGCCGCCCGGCTCAAGATGCGCGCGACAGAGCTGGTAGAAGTCGAGCGTGTACAGGTGGACCGAGCCGGCGACGATGGGCGGGGAGGCTCGACGGTGATGACTCCGTAGCGCCGGTCGGTCAGCTCGAGAAAATGACGCCCGTCGGCGTGCACGATGTTCACCTTCGGATCGCGGCTGGCCGACCGATTTTCGCGATCGAACACCGGGAGCGCCGCGAGCACCGACTCGCTGAGATCGACGGCATCGATCGCCGTGACCGTATCGTGCGACGCAAGGGCCCCGAGCGTGATTCCCGTCCCCACGCAGATGACCAAGCCCGCGCGTGGGCTGGGGGCGAGCAGCGCGGGGAGATGCCCTTCGGCGGCCATGTACCGCCAGACCGGCTTGACCGTCGCGGTCATCGAGATCCCGTTGACGAGGACGCTCTTGGCGTCGGGGTCGCGAAAACCGTACCCACGGCTGACGACCGCGACGGTGTCGGTGGCTCCTTCCCTGTAGAAGAGCGTCGGTCCCAACGTGTCGCGCGATCGCTGCGGGCGGGAGAACGCTTCGGCGAAACGGAGCCGGCGGACGGAGGATCGCAAGCGCACAGGCGCAAGCGACGGCCATCGAAGTCCACACTTTCGGATCGCGACCCCACGCGACGGGCCGCTGCGGTCGCCCCCGAGATGGCACCGCACGTTGCGAGCACCGCCAGGGAGCGGGATGCACCCAGGGCGGGAAGGAACCACAGTCCCGCCGCGAGCGCTCCCGCGATGGAGCCGAACGTGTTGACGGCGTAGACGGTGCCGACGGCGCTGCCGGGCTGCCCGGCGTCCCGCGAGAACACCCGGACGGCCAGGGAAGCGCCATGCCCGAGAGGATCGTCGGCGGGATGACCACCGGACCTGCTCGCAGGAGCGCGTTCCCGACGAACGCACCGAGCCCGCTGACGTCGGATGGAGGCTCGAGAAGCCGCGGAAGCCACACAACGCTCGCGGCGACGTACGCTCGATGCGGCGAGCTGCACGACGGCGAGGGCCGTCAGCGCGTCGTCGAACTTCGCGTTCGAAGCGGGCCAACACCAGCGCGCCCAGGACGAGGCCCAAAAGGAAAAGAGAGAGCATCAAGCTGAACGAGTAGGAGTACGAGCGAAGCGGAAGCACGAGCAGCCGCGTCCAAATCACCTCGTAGCCGAGCGCCGCGGCGCCCGACGAGCGTCGCCACCGCGAGCGCGACGCGCCGCGCGGTGATCGCGGGCCCGCTCGCCTCGGGTTTCAGGTGGTGCTGCGGCATCGACGGGCGCTCCGGTGCGCCCTTCCGGGCATCGATCGTGAGCGCGACCGCTCCAACGAGCGCCGCCAGCCCGGCGCCGAGCCAGCCACTCGACGAAACGCCGACCGATTCGAACAGGACGAACCCCGCGAGTGCGGCGCCCAGCGAGGCGCCCGAGCGTGTTCGCTCCGTACAGCGTCGCGAGCGAGCCGAGGAAACGCCCTCCGCCTCGCAGCCTGTGGTTGGTCAGCGCGGGAAGCGTTCCTCCCATCAGAATCGTCGGGGGAGGAGCAGCGCCGCCGCGATCGCCGCCGCGACGAGGGATCCCGCCGTGCCCGGTCCCGCCGCGCGAACCGGCGCCAGAAGCGCGGTGCGGCCATAGGAGAGAAACGCCACCGCGAGCGCGCCGAAGGCGCCGACGCCGAGCTCGAGGATCGCGTAGAGGCGGAGCGGGCGCGACGACCGGTCGGCAATCCGGCCGAACAACGCCGCGCCCAGGGCCAGCCCGCCGAGAAACGTCGCGAGAGTCAGCGACGTCGCCGTCACCGCGTTGCCGACGTACAGAGCCAGCTCACGGCGGAAGACGGTTTCCAGAACGAGCGAAGCGACGCCGGAGAGGAAGAACAAGACGAGAACGATCACCGGTCGATTGTAACCGTCTAGCGGAGTGCGCCCGAAGACGATTATCCTTCGCGCCCCTCACCGAGGTGCCAAGGAGGCAAGGTGGCCGATGGCGCGCAGCGACGTTCCGCTCCACACGATCGGGTTCCTGGAGACCAAGCGTCGCGACGTCTGGTGGCTCCAGCCGGCGGTCGTCTTCACGATCCTGTCGAGCTTCGTCGTCTACGCGACGTGGGCGGCGTTCCAGAACGCGCACTACCACTTCGGGAACTACCTCTCGCCGATGTACTCGCCCGAGATCTGGGGTGACTCGTCGCACGCGCTCTTGGGGCCGAAGCCGGGATGGTGGCCTGGTGGCTTCCGTTCTCGCCGGCTCTGATCATCCTTCCGTTTCCCGCGCTGTTCCGGTTCACCTGCTACTACTACCGCGGCGCCTACTACAAGTCGATGTGGGCCGACCCGCCGGCCTGCGCGGTCGGCGAGCCCCGGGCGTCCTACCTCGGTGAGAACAGCTTGCCGCTCATCCTCCAAAACGTGCATCGTTACTTCTCTACGCCACCTTGCCGCTCCTCGGCTTCCTCGCGCATGACGCCTGGCGGGCCATGTGGTTCGTCGACCCGGCTACCGGGTCCGGAGCGATTCGGCATCGGCGTCGGGACGATCGTCCTGACCGCCAACGTGATCCTGCTCTCCGGGTATTCGTTCGGCTGCCACTCGTTCCGCCACCGCATCGGCGGACACTTCGACGCGATCTCGAAGCACCCCGTGCGAAGCAGGCTGTACGACTGCGCGAGCTGCCTGAACCGCGGTCACATGCGGTGGGCTTGGTGCAGCTTGCTCGTCGTCGCGTTCTCCGACATCTACGTGCGCCTCTGCTCGATGGGCGATCTGGACCGACTGGAGGCTCTTCTGATGGCGGAGTACCAGACCACGACGCACGACGTCCTCGTCGTCGGGGCCGGCGGCGCGGGACTCCGCGCGGCCATCGAGGCGGCGGCGGCGGGCGCGTCGGTCGGGCTCGTCTGCAAGTCGCTCCTCGGGAAGGCGCACACCGTGATGGCCGAAGGCGGCGTCGCCGCCGCGCTCGCCAACGTCGACGACCGCGACAACTGGAAGGTCCACTTCGCCGACACGATGCGCGGCGGCCAGTACGTCAACAACTGGCGGATGGCCGAGCTGCACGCGCAGGAAGCGCCGGAGCGCGTCAACGAGCTCGAAGCGTGGGGCGCGGTCTTCGATCGCACGAAGGACGGCCGCATCCTGCAGCGGAACTTCGGCGGCCACCGCTACCCGCGTCTCGCGCACGTCGGCGACCGGACCGGGCCTCGAGATGATCCGCACGCTGCAGGACCACGCGATCCACCAGGGATCACGCGTCTACATGGAGCACACGATCACCGCGCTGCTGAAGGACGGCGACCGCGTCGCCGGGCGCGTTCGGCTACGACCGCGAGCGCGGCTACCTCACGCGTCTTCAGCGCGAAGGCGATCGTCCTGGCGACCGGCGGCGTCGGGCGCGCGTACACGATCACGAGCAACAGCTGGGAGTACACCGGGCGACGGGCACGCGCTCGCCTACGACGCCGGCGCCGACCTCATGGACCTGGAGTTCGTTCAGTTCCACCCGACCGGCATGGTCTGGCCGCCGAGCGTCCGCGGCATCCTCGTCACCGAGGGCGTGCGCGGCGAAGGCGGCGTCCTCCTCAACAAGGACGGGCGCCGGTTCCTGTTCGACGACATCCCGGACAACTACCAGGCCCAGACCGCGGACAGCGAAGAAGAAGGCTGGCGCTACACGCAGGGCGACAAGTCCGCGCGGCGGCCGCCCGAGCTCCTGACGCGCGACCACGTCGCGCGCTGCATCATGCGCGAGGTCAGAGCCGGGCGCGGGAGCCCGCACGGCGGCGTCTACCTCGACATCGCGTGGATCGGAAAGCGGCTCCCCAACGCCGCCGAGCACATCAAGAAGAAGCTCCCGAGCATGTACCACCAGTTCAAGCAGCTCGCCGGCATCGACATCACCAAGGAGCCGATGGAGGTCGGCCCGACGACGCACTACATCATGGGCGGCATCAAGGTCGACGGCGACACGCAGATGTCCACGGTGCCCGGCCTCTTCGCCGCGGGCGAGTGCGCCGCCGGCCTTCACGGCGCCAATCGTCTGGGCGGCAACTCGCTCTCGGACCTCCTCGTCTTCGGCAAGCGCGCCGGCGAGCACGCCGCCGCCTTCGCGAAGTCGCATGCCGCGCCCCGCATCGACGAGCGGAAGGTCGAAGCCGCAGCGTCCCGCGCTGCTCGCGCCGTTCCAGCGGGGAGGCGGAGGCGAGGGTCCGTACCGGATCCAGCAGGAGCTGCAGGCCCTCATGCAAGAGAAGGTGGGGATCGTCCGGCGCGAGGCCGAGATGCTGGAAGCGCTCGCAGGGATCGAGCGGCTCGTCAAGCGCGCGGCGCGCGTCGGCGTCGCCGGAAACCGCGAGTACAACCCCGGCTGGCACACGGCCATCGACCTCGACTCGATGCTGACTTGCGCCGAGGCGATCACGCGCTCGGCGTTGATGCGCAAGGAGAGCCGAGGCGGCCACTTCCGCGACGACTATCCGGAGAAGGCCGCGGAGTTCGGCTCGTTCAACATCCTGTGCCGCAAGGGGAGCGACGGCCGATTGTCGGTTCGTCCGCGAGCCGATACCGGAGATGCGCCCGGATCTGAGGCAGATCATCGAGGAGAACGCGTGATGCCCGACGCGACGTTTCGCATCTGGCGCGGCGACCGCCAGAGCCGGCGCCTTCAAGGACTACACGACGCCGCTCGCGTCCCGGGCATGGTCGTTCTCGACGCGATCCACGCGATCCAGGCCGAGCAGGCCAACGATCTGGCGCTGCGCTGGAACTGCAAGGCCGGGAAGTGCGGATCGCTGCTCGGCGGAGATCAACGGCATGCCGAAGCTGATGTGCATGACCCGCCTGTCCGATCTGCCGCTGTCCTCCCGGTCACCGTCGAGCCGATGCGCGCGTTCCCGCCGATCCGCGACCTCGTGACCGACGTGTCCTGGAACTTCGACGCCAAGAAGACGATCCCGAAGTTCAAGCCGCGGCCCGCCGGACGCCCCGGACGGCACCTGGCGCATGCGGCAGGAGGACATCGAGCGCGTGCAGGAGTTCCGGAAGTGCATCGAGTGCTTCCTCTGCCAGGACGTCTGCCACGTCCTGCGCGAGCACCAGGAGCACGCGCGCTTCGTCGGGCCGCGCCTCTTCGTCTACACGGCGGCCCTCGAGATGCACCCGCTGGACGTCGATGGACCGCACCGCCGACCTGAAGCGCGTCCACGGCATCGGCTACTGCAACATCACGAAGTGCTGCACCAACGTCTGCCCCGAGAGCATCGCCATCACCGACAACGCCATCATCCCGCTCAAGGAACGCGTCGCCGATCGCTTCTACGATCCGCTGGGCCGCTTGTTCCACGTGCTCCAATGGTGAGGTGAGCCATGACCGGTTCGTTCGACCTGAAACCGATCTCGCGCGATGCGATCCCGGCGGCGCTCGAGAAGGCGCATCGCTACCGGCTCCTCAACCAGCCGCTCCAGGCCGAGAGCATCTGCCTCGACGTCCTGGCGGTGGATCGCGGACAACGCCGACGCGCGTCGTCACGCTGTTCCTCGCGCTTGACCGACCAGTTCCCCGAGGACCTCCAGCCGGCGTTCGACCGCGCCCGGGCGCTGCTGACGCAGCTGCCCGACGCCTACTGACGCGTGCTACTACGAGGGGATCCTCTGCGAGCGGCGGGGAAGGCCCACTTCCGGTCGGGCAGCCCGATGGCGGGGACGATGGCGTTCGAGTGGCTGCAGAGGGCCATGGGCCTCTACGAGCGCGCCGGAGCTGTGCGTCCCGCCGGAGACGACGATGCGGTGCTCCGCTGGAACAGCTGCGCGCGTATGTTGATGGCGAACGATAAGATCCGTCCGGCGGTTCACGATCCGTCCGAGCCCGTGCTCGAATGAGGAGGACCGGCAAGCGCGTGAGGCCGTTCCGATCCGGACCTCGATGGCGGCCTTGTTCGCCGGGCTCGTGCTCGGTGCGTCGTCGCTCCTCGCCGCCGATATCCCCACACCGGCTTCGATCCCGTCAGGCGCCGCGCGCGTCCCATCGCCGGGCGGCGCCCGCCGATCGTGATCCTCCCCGGCGCGCCAGGCACCGAGCTCGTCGACGGCGCGACGGGCGATCGCGTCTGGCCCAGCGCGAAGCTGATGGCCAAGCGCGACGGCAACGAGCTTCTGGCGCTTCCGCTCGACGATCCCGGGGCTCGTCCATCGTCCCCGGCGGGTTGCTGCGCAGGGTGCACGTCGCGGGATTGAAGTTCAAGATCCGCGCTTACGACGGATTGGAAAAGAAGCTCAAGCAGCTCGGCTATCGCGCGGGAGATTGGAGCGCGCCCTCCGGGGACGGAGAGTATTTCTACTTCCCGTACGATTGGCGCCAGAGCGTCGAGACGACCGGCCGGCGATTCTCGCGTGAGCTCGCGGCGTTCTACGCGCCGCCGCCTTCCGGACACGCCGCCCGCGATCGTCCTGGGCCATTCGTTGGGAGGCATGATCGCGCGCTACGCGCTGATGTACGGCGACACGCCGCTGGGCGAGGACGGGCCGCTCCCGCCGGTGACGTGGGCGGGAAGCGCGCACATCGGGACGATCTTTCCTCGTCGCGACACCGAACGACGGCACGTTCATCGCGCTCGAGCGCCTCGAGAAGGGGATCTTCTACCGCTGGCACCGCGGGGGCTTCTCGCCGGAGACGCTCTTCACGCTATCCCGCCGGTCTTCGACATGATTCCCCGGCGCATCGTCCCGCTTGGTCGACGGCGGACGGAAAGCCCCTTCCGTTCGACCTCGACGAATCCGGACGATTGGGAGCGTGCTCGGCTGGTCGGTCATCGATCCGCACCGAGAATCAGCGGTTCCGTACGCCGTCAGGCGGCAGCACCTGGAGCGGGAGCTCGCGCGCAGCGCGCGGATGCGGGCCGCGACTCGAATCAGCTCGGGACGACCCCGCAATCCCGTCACCCTCTACGTCGTCGCCTGCCTGTCGCGAACCGTGCAGCGCACGGCGCTCGTCGTGGAGGACGACACGGGGATCAAGGTCCGCTTCGATCCGCCCGCCGTCGGCCGCACGCGGTTGAAGCCGCTGCTTCACGAGCCGGGCGACGCGATGGTCCCGATCCGCTCGCTGGTGGCGGAGGACTCATCCCACGACCCCGCGAGCAGCCTCTGCTTCGCGCGCGTGGTGCATTCCAAGAAGTCCCACCAAGCCCTGATCTCGGCTCCCGAGATGCTCGAGGCGCTCGGCGAAGTCCTCAAGTGAGTGAAACGCTCCTCGAAGGCCGGGGCCTCGACGCGGACGTACTGGCTCGGCGCGACACCGGTCCACGCGCTTGGGCGGCGTCGACGTCACGATCCGGCGCGGCGAATTCGTCGTCCTCAGGGACCCTCCGGCTCCGGGAAGACCACGCTGATCAACCTCCTCGGACTCCTCGACCGGCCCGGACGCGGGAAGCCTCGACCCTCGACGGCGTGTCCGTGGCGGCGATGGACGAAAACGCCCGCGCCGATCTCCGGCGCGACCGGTTCGGCTTCGTCTTCCAGTCCTTCAATCTCGTCGCCGTGCTCACCGCGTCGGAGAACGTCGAATACCCGATGATGCTCAAGGGCGTCGCGCGCGACGACGCCGCCGGCGCGCGCGCCTCGGAGCTGCTCGCCCGCGTCGGCCTCGACGAGAAGGCAGGCGGTGCGTCCGGATCTGCTCTCGGGCGGACAGCGCCAGCGCGTCGCCATCGCGCGCGCTCTGGCGAACGAGCCGGAGGTGATCCTCGCCGACGAGCCGACGGCGAACCTCGACAGCGAAGACGGCCGACGACGTCCTCGACTTGATGACGCGCATCAACGAAGAGCGTCGGCGTCGCCTTCGTCCTGTCCTCCCACGACCCCCGCGTCGTCGCGCGGGCGCAACGCGTGCTCACGCTCGAGGACGGCCGCCTCGCCGGCAGCTCGGCACCGCAATGAGCCTCGCTCTGGCTCGCGCTCCGAAACGTCGCCCGGAACCGCAGGCGGAGCTTCCTGACGGGAGGCGTGGTCGTCTTCGGCTTCGCCGCCATCGCGCTCGGCCGGCGGGTTCATGTCGCAGTCCTTCCAGGGCCTGCGCGAGGGGACGATCCGGAACGGCACCGGCCATCTGCAGTTCGCCGACCCGGCCTTCTTCGCGGGGAACGAGGACGCGCGCGCTCGAGCACGGGCTCGCCGGAAGCGATCGCGTCGCCGCGATTCTGGCGAAGGACCCCGAGGTCCAGGAGGTTCTGCCGCGCATCGATTTCGTCGGGCTCGCGACGAACGGGAGCCGCTCGGTGCCGCTTCCTGGGGACCGGGCCTCGATCCCGCGCCCGAGGCGCGGACGATGGACACCGCGAAGCTGCTCGTCGCCGGCCGGTGGTTCAGGACGCGACGGAGCGCGGCGTGGTGCTCGGGAGCGGTCTCGCGCGCGTCGCTCGAGCGTCGCGCGCCGGCGACATCGATCACGCTTCTGGCGACGACGCCGGACGGGGTCTTGAACGCGCTCGACGCCGACCGTCACCGGGCTCGCCGACATCCCGATCAAGGAGCTCGGACGACCGCTACCTCGCGACGACGCTCGGGCTTGGCCTCGGAGCTGCTCGTCGCCTCGGGACGCGTCTCGAAGCTGACGGTCGTCCTGCGCGAGCCCGCGGACGCGGACGCGGCCCGTCCGCGGCTCCTCGCGAGCCTGCATCGCGAAGGGGATCGACGTCGCCGGGAAAGACCTGGGAGGAGCTCGCGCGTGTTCTACCGCCAGGTGCGCGCTGCTCTACATCGGGATCTTCGGGTTCATGGGGCTGGTGCTCGTCGTCGTGGTGCTGCTCGCCGCGGCCAACACGATGATGATGGCCGCCGCCGAGCGGACGCGGGAGATCGGGACGCTTCGCGCCCTGGGGACGCGCCCGTCCGCGATCACGAGGATGTTCATCGCCGAAGGGCTGATCCTCGCGCGTCGCCGGCTGCGTCGGCGGGGCGTTGGTGCGCGCTGGCCATCCGTGAGGCTCTCAACCACGCCGGGCTGACGCTCCCGCCGCCGCCGGGCGTTTCCCACGGCGTGCCGCTGCACGTCAACCTCTACGTCACGCGCCTACGCCGCCGGGCGCGCTCGCCATGACGCGCGACCCTCGTCGCGGCCTCGTGGTTTCCGGCGCGCCGCGCCGCGCGGATGTCGATCATCGAGGCGCTGGCGCATGTCTAGGTTCGGCTGCTCACGCCGTCGCTCGCTGGCGCGTCGGCCGCGTGCCCGGCCGCCGACCGCCTGCTCGAGCGGGCGGACGCGCCCCACGATGCGTTTCCGCGAGGGTCTCATCCGACCTGCGGGTCGTCAGTGGCCGAGCACGGGAAGGAGCCGGTCGAGGCCGCGCTCGATCTCTTCGTCAAGGGAACCGACAGGTCGCTGTGCGTGTTCCGCGAAGGGAAGCAGAAGGGGCGGAAGATCCTCACGGTTGGGGACCACGTCTGGCTGATCGTCCCGGGCGCGTCGCGGCCGATCCCCGTCAGCAAGATCGCAGCGGCTGATGGGCGCGGCGTCGTTCGGCGACATCGCGCGCCTGCGCTTCGCCGACGAGTACGAGGGCACGCCTGGGCCGGGGAACCGCCGTCCCGAGAGCGGAGGCGAGCGCCCTGTCGCGTCCTCGATCTCAAGGCGCAAGCGGGCGGGTCGCGCGTACCCGACCGCCGTCTTGTGGATCGGACGGCGACGACGGTCTCGCGCGCGGCTGCGGCTGTCGCTCGCTTCCGGGAAGGAGGCGAAGGAGGTGCTCTTCACCGGCTACGGCGAGCACACGGCCGCGTCGGCACGATGGAGATCCGCGACCTGCTCTCCGGAAGGGCGGCGAACGTGACGACGCTCGACCTTCGAACGCTACGAGCAGCGGACGCTCGATCCCTCGATGTTCGATCCCGACGGAGCGCGCGCCGTACGCCTGAGCGGCCTCTTCGCTGACCATGCCGCCCCGTGACGCTAACGACGACCGCCCCTGCCTGCTCGTGACCAACGACGACGGGATCGACGCGCCCGGACTCGCCGCGCTCGGCTGCGGCCGGTCGGCGCACCTCGGGACGCGTGGTCGTCGTCGCCCCCGACCGCGAGCGCAGCGGGGCGGGGCACGCGCTGACGCTCGGCCGGCCGCTGCGGGTGCGCTCGCGGGGCAGGACCGTTTCGAGGTCGACGGAACGCCGACCGACTGCGTCCACCTCGGCGTGTTCAACCTGACCGGCGGCCGGCCGCCGCAGCTCGTGCTGTCGGGAATCAACCGCGGCGCCAACTTGGGCGACGACGTCACCTACTCGGGGACGGTCGCCGCCGCGCTCGAGGGGACGCTGCTGCGGATCCCGTCGATCGCGTTCTCCGTCGAGCGCGACGCCGAAGGCGCAGCGCGGACTACGCGGTCGGCGGCGGCCGCTCGCCGCGCGCATCGCCGAGAGGGCGCTCGAGAACGGCATCCCGCAAGGCGTGCTGCTCAACGTCAACGTCCCGCCGGGCACGCCGCGCGGGATCCGGATCACGCGGCAGGGGACGCGCACCTACCGCGCGGCGCGCGGTCGAGCGCCTCGATCCTTCCGGACGGCCCTACTTCTGGATCGCGGGGCGCGGACACGACGCCCGTCGCAGGAGCACGACGGCGATCACGCCGCGATGCGCGAAGGCTACGTCTCGATCACGCCGCTCCACGCCGACATGACCCACGACCCGTCGCGCGGGATCCTCGCGGCGTGGGGGCTGACGCTCCCAGTGAGCGCGGGGACTCCGCCGCGCGCGCATGGTGCGCGATCTCGACGGCGCGCGGGATCGCCGACCGGCGCGTGCTCGACGCGCTCGGCGACGATCCCGCGGGAGCCGTTCGTGGAGGAGGCGCCTGCGCGCGAAGGCGTACGGCGACGCGGCGCTCCCGATCGGCGAGAAGCAGACGATCTCGCAGCCCTTCATCGTCGCGCGGATGTGCGAGCTGACCGAGCCGGACGGCACCGGGCGCGTCCTCGAGATCGGATCGGGCTCCGGCTATCACGCCGCGGTGCTTGAGCCGCCTGTTCGAGCAGGTCTACTCGGTCGAGCGCATCGCGGCGTTCTCGAAGCGCGCGCGCGAGCGCGTCCGCGCGCTCGCGCATCGAGAACGTCCACTTCAAGATCTTCGACGGGAGCTACGGATGGAGCGAGTTCGCCCCGTACCGCGCGATCGTCGTGACCGCCGCGGCGCCCGACGTTCCGGCGCCCCTGCTCGAGCAGCTCGAGGAGGGCGGCCGCCTCGTGCTCCCGATCGGCGCCAACGGCGGCCGGCGGGCGACGCGGCGGATCAAACGCTCGTCCGCGTCGTCAAAGACGCGCGACGGCGTCGCGTCGCGAGGAGCATGGCCCGTGCCGATTCGTCCCGCTGCTGGGCAAGTTCGGATGGACGGCCTAGCGGGGCGCTGCTATCCTCCCGGGTTTCGCTTCGGGTCGGGGCGTAGCGCAGCCTGGTAGCGCACCTGGTTCGGGACCAGGGGGTCGGAGGTTCAAATCCTCTCGCCCCGACCAATCTTCTTCCGAAAGCGTCCACGACGGAAATCGTAAGAACGCAGTACGGGATCGATCCCGAAGCCACGGTGGGTGGAGCAATCCGTTTCCACTCTTTATGCATCGGGGGCGGGAGCGGACGAAACTTGCAGGCCTCCCTCCTTGATCCATGTAGCATCCCGGGCTGACGGGGCCAAAACCGTTGGAAGGAGAACTCATGTCAAGCGTGCTTCGAGCCTGCCGTGCGACCTGACGAAAGCTCCGAAGGGCAGACGGTTCTTTCGATTCCTGCCCGCATCAGGAGCCCGAGCCCGGTCAGAACCCGATCAGGAAGCAGAAACGATTCTCCGCGAGCCTGCGCTTGGGCGGCTCCGTTATCTGATCCCCAGCCGCTAGCGCTCCTGCTGTCGTGGGGTCTCGTGCGTGCCGCGATGTGGAAGGCGCCGGATCGCCCGAGGCGACGTTCATGCTCGCTGGCCGGTGGCCGTTCGATAAATACGCAACTGAACGAAGCGTT
>ERZ1370068.2649-contig-1788_pt1 | contig 16162 bp, 22 predicted proteins | sample MGYA00561227_ERZ1370068 | MGnify/ENA primary metagenome ERZ1370068 (study PRJEB38410, sample SAMEA6850437) | metagenome | study: Metagenomic assessment of the ecological functions of the soil: analysis of the soil microbiota associated with the...
GGCGCGGTTTCCCTTGTGCTGGGGTCATCGTGGCTTTCGTTTCATGTGGCCTGGATTCTGTGACTCAACGTGCGCATTCGGCGCAGGACTCTCGAGGGCAAAGCGTCGTGAGCGGCCCGTAGGCGAGGCGGCCCGCAGCGAGCCGCGAGACGAGCACACATGAAGCTACGGCGAGCGGCGAGCGAGGAAGCAACAAAGCATACGGGCCGCGCAACAGCTTTGCGCCGAGAGTCAGATGCGCATGGGCATGACGACGTACTTATAGTCCTCTCGATCCGGCAGCGTCACGAGCGCGCTCGAGTTCTGCGTCGCCGAACGCGAACGGAACACCTTGTCCGTCGTGACGTTCTGCGAGCACGTCGAGCAGGTACGTGATGTTGAATCCGATGTCGAGCGCATCGCCGCTGTAGCGCGACGTCGAGCTCTTCTTCGGCCTCTTCCTGCTCGCTGTTCGTGCAGATGATGCTTGCAGCTGGCCGTCGGCCAGCACGAGCCGCACGCCGCGGAATTTCTCGTTCGACAGGATCGCCGCGCGCTGCAGCGCACGAGCAGCAGCGTCCGCGCGCTCGAGCTCGATCTTCTTGCTGTGGCCCGATCGGGATGACGCGGTTGTAATCGGGAAACTTGCCGTCGACGACCTTCGACACGAGCTCGACGTTGCCGAAGCGGAAGCGCGCCTGGTTCGCGAGGATGTCGATGCGTCACCGGTCGTATCGCTGTCGTCGAGCAGCTTCGACAGCTCGAGCACCGTCTTGCGCGGCAGGATCACTTCCTGGCGCGTGTAGTCGCCGCCGACTGCGAGGTGCTCGCCCACGACAGCCGGTGACCGTCGGTCGCGACCGCCTGCAGCGTGCCCTTGTCGACGACGAGCAGCATGCCGTTCAGGTAATACCTGGATGTCCTGCTGCGCCATCGCGAACTCGGCGAGCTGCAGCAGCGCGCGGAGGTCGCTGCTGCGGCAGCGACAGCGTCTGCAGCTGCTCCTGTCCGACGCTGATGCGCGGGTAATCGGCTCGCGGCGAGCGTCTGCAGGTTGAAGCGCGAGCGTCCAGCGCGCACCGTCATCCTGCTGCCCGAAGCATCGACGTTGATCGTGCGCATCGTCGGGCAGCGCGCGCAGCAGATCCTGCAGCTTGCGCGCGCCGACGGTCGTCGCCTGGCCGTCCTTGCCGGCCATGTCGCTGACGCGCGGTGATCTGCATTTCGAGATCGGTCGCCGTGACGTGCAGCGTTGCCGTCCTTCTGCTCGAGCAGCACGTTGGCGAGGATCGGCAGCGTGTGCCGTCGTTCGACAATGCCGGAAACCGCCTGCAACGGTTCGAAGCAGCGCATCGCGCGCTATCTGTTTTAATTGCATTATCGAAGACTAATAACGGTTAATAGGAGCCGCCGAAATCGGCGGACAACGCCGATACAGTTCCATGCCGTCAGGGGCTTGGCGCCACGCTGACCGCCGGATAACGCGGTGTTCGGGCAGTGGACGGATTTGGGGGTCCTTTTCGGGTTCTACCGCCCGGCCGCTTAATCCACAAATTATAACCGTTTGACCGCCGCTCTTTCCAGTGCGGGCGACAGGCGCAAAACGGGTTTTACGACGGAACGGCCGTCAGCTTCGCAGCACCTGCAGCAGGAAATTCACGTCGTGATTCAGGTCCGGCAGCGATTCGCGCAGTTTCGCAATCTGGCCGGCATGCGTGCAGCACCGTCGTGTGGTCGCGGCCGCCGAAGTTGCTGCCGATTTCCGGCAACGACAGCTGCGTGAGCTCCTTCGCGAGCGCCATCGCGACCTGCGCGCGGCCGCGCGACTGCGCGCGAGCGCTTTTTCGAGTGCATGTCCGAGATGCGGATCTTGTAGTAGTCGGCGACGGTCTTCTGGATGTTGTCGACCGAGATCTGCCGATTCTGCACGGCGAGCAGGTCGCGCAGCGCGTCCTTGGCCAGCGTCGAGCGTGATCTCCTGCCCGTGGAAGTTCGCGTACGCGAGGATGCGCTTCAACGCGCCTTCGAGCTCGCGCACGTTGGAGCGGATGTGCTTGGCGATGAAGAACGCGACCTGCTCGTCGAGCGCGCATGCCCGTCGGCCGCGGCCTTCGCGAGCAGGATCGCGACGCGCATCTCGAGCTCGGGCGGCTCGAGCGCGACGGTCAGGCCCCAGCCGAAGCGCGAGATCAGGCGCTCCTCGATTCCGGCGATCTCCTTCGGGTAGGTGTCGCAGGTGATGACGACCTGCTTGTGCGCCTCGATCAGCGTGTTGAACAGGTAGAAGAACTCTTCCTGCGTGCGGCTCTTGCCGCCGAAGAACTGGATGTCGTCGATCAGCAGCAGGTCGAGCGAGCGGTAGTAGCGCTTGAACTCGTCGAACGCCTTGTGCTGGTAGGCGCGCACGACGTCGGAGACGTACGTCTCGGCGTGGATGTAGCGGATCTTCGCGCCGGGCTTGCTGCGCGAGGATGTGTTGCCGATCGCCTGGATCAGGTGCGTCTTGCCGAGCCCGACGCCGCCGTAGACGAACAGCGGGTTGTACGACGTCGGGTGCTCGGCGACCTGCGATGCCGGCGGCGCGGGCGAGCTGGTTGGCCTTGCCGGCCACGAACGAGCGCGAACGTGAACGTCGGATTGAGGCTTCCCGGCTCCGCGCGGCGGCCCGCAAACGGCATCGGCGCGCTGGCCGGCGGGGCGGACATCGCGGCCGAAGCTGCCTCAGCGGGCGCCGGCGGGGGCACGCCGACGCGCCCGCCGGCTGTCGCAGCAGCGCCGCGCCGGCGTTGAGGCCTTGGCCGCTGGCGCACGCGCGTCGGCGACGGCGAACTCGACCGCCATCGGCGCGCCGGCCGCCTGTCGGGCGAGCGTCTCGATGCGGCTGCCGAAACGGTCCTTGACCCACTGCAGCACGAATCGATTAGGGGCGATCAAGCTGCAGCTCGCCCGGACTCATCGGCGCATGACAGCGGCCGGATCCAGGTGGCGAATTGCTGGGGCGTCAGCTCGCGCTCGAACGCGAGCAGGCAAGCGGTCCACGCCGGGGATTGCGGTACGGAATGCAAGAGGAGCAGCGGCCAGCAAAAAGATCGAGCGGGTTTGGGCGTGACGCGACTGATAGGCGACTGGCCGTGGGTGGCATTGTAGCCGGCGTCATTTGGAGTTATCCACAGCCGTCCCGGCACGGCGTGGACTGCGCCGACGGCGCGGCGCGCTCCGGCGTGAAAGTGACCACTCGCCATGCCCGGACCGGGTTGCATGCGCGGTCGCGCATTGACAGGCCGTCGCGTAACGCGCTCTAATGTAAGGCTTTTCCGTCGGCCGCCGGACGCGTCCTGTCCGCCCGTCACGCCAAGAGCTCGCCAGCATAGGTTTCCACGATGAAACGTACTTATCAGCCTTCGAAGAGTCAAGCGCGCGCGCACGCACGGGTTTCGCGCCCGGATGAAAACGGTCGGGGGCCGCAAGGTGCTCTGGCGGCTCGCCGCGCCAAGGGCCGCGCGCGCCTGACCGTCTGACGCCCGTTGCGCCAGCGCACCCGCGGCAGCGTTCGCTATCGGCTACGCGGCACCGGCGCATTCGAGTCGCTGTTCGAGCTCGGCGTCCGCCACGACGGCGCATTTCACTGCAATTGATCGCCGCGCCCGCCGCGCAGGATCCCGGCCGTGTCGGCTACGTCATCGGTCGCAAGGCGATGCCGCGCGCCGTCGACCGGAACAGGCTGCGCCGCCGGCTGCGCGAAAGCGTGCGCGCGTCGCGCCCTTCGATCGAGGCGCTTCGACATCATCCTGCGTGTCCGGCAACGCGTCCGCGCTGCCGACATCGTCTCGGCCGTTGCCGAATCGCGGCTGCTGCTCGACAAACTGATGGGAGCGCAGTTGTGAAGGCCGTGTTGCTGGCGCTGCGTGCGCGGCTATCAGTATCTGGTGCGGCCGATGCTCGGCGACAACTGCCGTTTCTACCCGAGTTGTTCCGATTACGCGCGCGAAGCGCTCGAGCGGCACGGTGCATTGCGAGGCACCTGGCTCACCGTCAGGCGCATCGGTCGCTGCCAGCCGTATCCATCCGGGTGGCTACGACCCCGTCCCCGAACCCATCGAACACTGAGTCCGGCCGGCGCGTCACGCCTCCGGAATCGTCCCCTGCAAGGGTTACCGTTGATCAAGAACATGGACACGCAACGCCTGATCCTGTGGCTGATATTTTCGTTTTCAGCCGCTGATGCTGTGGCAGGCGTGGGAACGCGCAACACAACCGCCGCCGGTTGCGCAGGTCGCGGCCACGCCGCTCGACCGACTGAGCCCGGTGCATCCCCGGTGTTATTCCGCCCGCGGGCGCGCCAGCCACCGCGGTAACGGTGCGCCGGCGCACCGCCGGCCGCCACTGCGCCCGTCGCCGGACAGACCGTCGAGATCCGCACCGATCTCTATGTCGCGGACATCGACACGATCGGCGGCACGATCACGCAGGTTGCGCTCGACAAGCACCGCGACGCGCAGGACCCGACGAAGCCGTATCTCGCGCTGCAACGCAGCGCCGATCGCACGTTCGTCGCGCAGGCGGGCCTCATCGGCGACGGCATGCCCAATCACCGCACGCCGTACGAGGTGCTGCCCGGTCCGCGCGAACGCTCGCCGCCGGCGCCGACGAGCTGCAACTCGAAGCTGCAAGCGGTCGCCGCCAACGGCGACAAGGTCGTGCAGACGCTGACGTTCCATCGCGGCAGCTACGTGATCGACGTCGCGTTCGACGTCGACCAATGCGGGCTCGGCGCCGATCACGCCCGAAGCGTATTTCCAGCTGATGCGCGATACCAAGCACGTCGGCGTCGCAAAGCTCGATGGCGCCGGCGTCGTTCGTCGGCCCGGTCGTCTACAACGAGCAGCGACAAGTTCAAGAAAGTCGACTTCGGCGAGATCGACAAGGAAGCAGCCGATCCCAGCGCGCAAGCCGGCGTACACGACGCGCGTCGGACAACGGCTGGATCGGCATGATCGAGCACTACTTCGTCGCGGCGTGGCTGCCGCCCGAACGCCGAAGCTGCAGCGGCAGTTCTACACGACGAAGCTCGACAACGGCCTCTACACGGCGGGTGTCCGCTTCGCCGAGACGACGATCCCGCCGGGCGCGAACCGGCGGGTCGTGCGCGCGCGCCTGTACGTCGGCCCGCAGGACCAGGATGCTGCTCGCAAAGCTCGCGCCAGGGCCTCGATCTCGTCGTCGACTACGGCATCTTCACGATCATCGCGGCGCCGCTGTTCTGGCTGCTCAAGTGGCTGCACGGCCTGATCGGCAACTGGGGCTGGGCGATCATCGTCATGACGATCATGATCAAGGGCGCGTTCTATCCCGCTGAACGCGCGCGGCGCGCGCGATCGATGGGCAAGATGAAGATCGTCGCGCCGAAGATGAAGGCGCTGCAGGAACAGTACGCGAACGACAAGCAGCAGCTGCAGGTCAAGATGATGGAGCTCTACAAGACAGGAGAAGATCAACCCGCTGGGCGGCTGCCTGCCGATCATCGGTGCAGATCCCGGTGTTCATCGCGCTCTACTGGGTGCTGCTGTCGGCGGTCGAGCTGCGTCACGCGCCGTGGATCGGCTGGATCCATGATCTCTCGGCGCCCGATCCGTGGTTCATCCTGCCGGTCGTCTACGCGATCACCGCGTATCTGCAGGTGAAGCTGTCGCCGACGCCGATCACCGATCCGGTGCAGGCGAAGGTGATGCAGATCATGCCGGTGGCGTTCTCGATGCATGTTCCTGTTCTTTCCCGTCGGGCCTCGTGCTGTACTGGCTCGTCAACAACATGCTGCAGATCGCGCAGCAGTGGCAGATGAACCGGATGCTCGAGCAGCGAGGCGGCCGCCGCGACGCGAAGCGGCGGTAGCCACGTTGCGGCAGCCGCGCGGACCGTTCGCGCGCTGTAATCGTCGCGGTCGATGAGCCGCGCGCGCGACGCACCGCCCGCCGCACCGCCGATCGCGGCGATCGCGACGCCGCCGGGCCGCGGCGGCATCGGCATCGTCCGCGTGTCGGGTCGTCGGACGTCGCAGCGCTGATCACCGGCATCGCGGGCCAGTCGCTCGCACCGCGCGTAGCCGCGCGGCGTGTCGTTTCGCGACGCTCGCGGCGCGCCGATCGATTCGGGCATCGCGCTCTATTTTCCGCGACCGCACTCTACACCGGGCGAAGACCGTCGTCGAATGGCACTGGGCACGGCGGTCCGGCCGTGCATGCGGCTTGCTGCTCGCGCGATGCGTCGAGCTCGGCGCGCGGCTCGCCGAACCCGGCGAGTTCACGCAAGCGCGCGTTCCTCAACGGCAAGCTCGATCCTCGTGCAGGCCGAAAGCGTGGCCGACGTGATCGAGGCCGCCACCGCCACGGCCGCGCGCGCAGCGGCGCGCAGCCTCAGCGGTGAGTTCTCGCGCGAAGTGCATGCGTTGCGTCGATGCGCTGATCGAGCCTGCGCGCTGTACACGGAAGCGACGCTCGATTTTCCCGAAGAGGACATCGACCTGCTGCGCGAGGGCGACGTGCGCGAGCGATTGGCGTCCATCCGGCAACGGCTTGCAGCGCATCCTTGCGCGCGCAGCGCCGGCGTCGCGCTGCGTGAAGGCCTGACGGTCGTGCTGGTCGGCGCGCCCAACGTCGGGAAGTCGAGCCTGCTCAATCGGCTCGTCGCGCGAAGAGAGCGGCGATCGTCGCCGCGATCCCGGGCACGACGCGCGACACCGTCGAGCGGCAGATCGAGATCGCCGGCATCCCGCTGACCGTTGTCGACACCGCGGGCCTTCGCGACACCGTCGATGTCGTCGAGCAGCTGGGCATCGCGCGAACGCGGGCGGCGATCGCGCGTGCCGACGTCGCGCTGCTCATCGTGGATGCGCGCGACGCCGCGAGCGAAGACGCGATCGAAGCGCTCGCGCGCGAGCTGCCGGCGACGCTGCCGCGCGTCGTCGTCCACAACAAATGTGATCTCGCCGGCGTCGCGCCGCACGTGCGCCGCGATGAAGGCAAGCGTCCAGCGTGTCGCTGTCGTCACGCGAAGCCGATTGCCACGTATGGTTGTGCGCATTGACCGGCGACGGCGTCGATGCGCTCGAGGCTGATCGTGCAGCGAATCGCCGGCGTCGAGCACGCGGGCGAAGACGCGTTCTTCGCCCGCGAGCGCCAGCTGCTCGCGCTGCGGGATGCCGCGACGCACGTCGATCGCGCGCGTGCGCACGTCGGCGCTGATCTGCCGCCCGCTCGAATTGTTCGCCGAGGAATTGCGCATGGCGCAGCAGGCGATCGCGTCGATCACCGGCGAGTTCACGTCCGACGATCTGCTCGGCGAGATCTTCTCGCGGTTCTGCATCGGCAAGTAGGCGCGACGCGGATCGCAGGTCGCCGTCGCGCGCGGAACGAGTGCTGTTCGAGTCCGCGCGATGCCATCGGTCGGGCCACTGGGCCACGCCTTCCGCGACGACGTTGGGTTACGCCGCGACGCGCGTGCTAGAGTTTTCGGTTCACCGATGTCCATTCAAGGCTTTCATCTGATGAACAGTATCGACTCGCGGGCAGCGCTGACGGCGTCGCTCGACGCGCCGGCCACCGTGCGCAACGCGCGCCTGCTGGACTGGGTGCGCGGTATCGCCGACCTGACGCGCCCGGATCGGATCGTCTGGTGCGACGGCAGCTGATGCCGAATACGATCGTTTGTGCGATGCGATGGTGGAGTCCGGCACGCTGCACCGGCTCGATGCGCAGCGGCGGCCCGGCAGTTATCTCGCGCGCTCGGATGCGTCCGATGTCGCTCGCGTCGAGGACCGCACGTTCATCTGCAGCGCGCGCGAGGACGACGCGGGCCCGACGAACAACTGGGTCGCGCCGGATCGGAGATGCGCGCGCACGCTGCGCGGCGTCTGTTCGATGGCTGCATGCGCGGACGTACGCTGTACGTCGTGCCCATTCTCGATGGGGCCGCTCGGCAGCCCGATCGCGCACATCGGCGTCGAGATCACCGACAGTCCGTACGTCGTCGTCAGCATGCGCATCATGACGCGAATGGGATCGGCGCGTGTACGACGCTGCTCGGCACTGACGGCGACGTTCGTTCCGTGCGTTCATTCGGTCGGCGTTCCGTTGGTCGACCGGCGCGCGCGACGTACGCCGTGGCCCTGCAACCCGTCGAACAAGTACATCGTCCATTTTCCTGAGACGCGCGAGATCTGGAGCTTCGGCTCCGGCTACGGCGGCAACGCGCTGCTGGGCAAGAAGTGCCTCGCGCTGCGCATCGCGTCGGTGATGGGTCGCGACGAAGGCTGGCTCGCCGAGCACATGCTGATCCTCGGCGTGACGTCGCCCGCAGGGCGAGAAGCGCTACGTCGCGGCGGCGTTTCCGAGCGCGTGCGGCAAGACCAATTTCGCGATGCTGATTCCGCCCGTCGGCTTCGAAGGACTGGCGCGTGACGACGATCGGCGACGACATCGCATGGATCAAGCCTCGGCGCCGACGGCCACTTCCACGCGATCAATCCTGAAGCCGGCTATTTCGGCGTCGCGCCGGGACGTCGTACGAGTCGAATCCGAACGCGATGGAGACGCTGCGCGCGAACGTGATCTTCACCAACGTCGCGCTGACCGACGACAGCGACGTGTGGTGGGAGGGCATGACGAAGATCGCCGCCGCGCGCATCTGACCGACTGGCGGCGGCGAATCGTGGACGCCCGGACTGCGGGCGTCCGGCCGCGCATCCGAATGCGCGCTTCACCGTCGCGGCGACGCAGTGTCCGTCGCTCGATCCCGAATGGGACAACCCGGCGGGCGTGCCGATTGTCGGCGCTGCGTGTTCGGCGCGCGCCGGTCGGATACGATTCCGCTGGTGTCCGAAGCGCGCAGCTGGGACGAAGGCGTCTACAAGGCGGCGACGATGGGATCCGGAGACGACGGCCGCCGCAACCGGCGCCGTCGGCGAAGTGCGGCGCGACCCGTTTGCGATGCTGCCGTTCTGCGGCTATCACATCGGCGACTATTTCCAGCACTGGCTGCGATATGGGCGCGCCGTCGTCACATCCGCCGCGTATCTTCAGCGTCAACTGGTTCCGCAAGGACGACGAACGGGCGCTTCGTGTGGCCCGGCTTCGGCCAGAACATGCGCGTGCTGAAATGGATCTTCGATCGCTGCGGCGGGGCGCGCGAGCGCGACGGAAACGCCACTCGGCTTCGTGCCGCGCTTCGACGACATCGACTGGAAAGGCTTCGATTTCGGCGCCCGGCGATTTTCCAATGTCATGGAAGTCGACCTGGCGCTGTGGGAGACCGAGCTCGGCTCGCACGATCAATTCTTCGAGCGCTTGAGGCCAAGCGCCCCGACGCGCTGATGAGCGAGCGTGACCGGCTGGCGGGGCGAATCGCGATGTGAATTATATGTAACAAATTGATTAAAATGATGTTTACACTGTAGTATTGAAATGTTCCACGTGGAACAAGGGTAGCGTGGATGGAGTGCATCCTGAGATGTTCCACGTGAAACACCTGCTCCCGGTGGCTATCGGCCACACGGCCGAATCCTGACGTTGTCCCCTCCGCGATAGAATCGCGCCTGTATCCGCGATGGTTCCCTGCTTATGAAGTACCCGCGTCGGTTTGACGTCATTGTCGTCGGAGGCGGCCACGCCGGCACCGAGGCTGCGCTCGCGGCAGCGCGCGGATCGGGGCGCTCGACGCTGCTGCTGACGCACAACATCGAGACGCTCGGCCAGATGTCGCTGCAATCCGTCGATCGGCGGCATCGGCAAGGGTCATCTGGTCAAGGAGGTCGACGCGCTCGGCGGCGCGATGGCGATCGCGACCGACGAGGCCGGCATCCAGTTCCGCATTCTCAACGCCAGCAAGGGCGCCGCCGTCCGCGCGACGCGCGCGCAGGCCGATCGGCGTGCTCTACCGCCAGGCGATTCGGCGACGCATCGAGACGGCAGCCCAATCTGACGCTGTTTCAGCAGCCGGTCGACGATCTGCTGCTGGACGGCGATGCGCGTGACGGGCGTCGTGACGCAAATCGGGTCTGGACTTCGAGGCGCGACGCGGTCGTGCTGACGACGGGCACGTTCCTCGTCGGGCCTGATCCACGTCGGGCATGCAGAATTACGAGGCGGGTCGCGCAGGCGATCCGCCGGCCAAGCGGCTCGGCGCGCGCTTGCGCGAGCTGCGACTGCCGGTCGGCCGCCTGAAGACCGGAACGCCGCCGCGGCTCGACGGCCGCACGATCGATTTTTCAGCGCTCGACCAGCAACCGGGCGACGATCCCACGCCGGTGTTCTCGTTTCGTGGGTCGCGCGACATGCACCCGCGCCAGGTCGCCGTGCTGGATCACGCACACGAACGGCGCGCACGCACGACATCATCCGCGGCGGGCTCGATCGATCGCCGCTGTTCACCGGCGTCATCAAGGGCGTCGGTCCGCGCTACTGCCCGTCGATCGAGGACAAGGTCGTGCGCTTCGCGCGATCGCGACGAGCCATCAGATCTTCCTCGAGCCCGAAGGCCTCGACGACGACGAAATCTATCCGAACGGCATCTCGACGTCGCTGCCGTTCGACGTGCAGCTCGAGCTCGTGCGGTCGATTCCCGGCTGCGAGCACGCGCGACATCGTCGCGACCGGGCTATTCGATCGAATACGACTATTTCGATCCGCGCGCGCTCGAAGGCCACGCTCGAAACGAAGGCGATCGCAGGGCTGTTCTTCGCCGGACAGATCAACGGCACGACCGGCTACGAAGAAGCCGCGGCGCAAGGCATTCTGGCCGGCATCAACGCCGCGCGTTTCGCGCGCGGCGACGCACGGCTGGTGGACGCCGCGCCGCGACGAAGCCTATCATCGGCGTGCTCGTCGACGACCTCGATCACGCGCGGCGTCTCTGAGCCGTACCGGATGTTCACGTCGCGCGCCGAGTATCGGCTCCAGTTGCGCGAAGACAACGCCGATTTGCGCCTGACCGAGCAGGGCCGGCAGCTCGGCGTGGTCGACGATGCGCGCTGGGATGCCTATTGCGCGCAAGCGCGACGCGATGGCGCGCGAGCTCGAGCGATTGAAATCGACGTCCGGTGAGTCCCTGCGATCGTCGTCGCGCACGACGCAGAGCGCGTGCTCGGCCAGCCGATCGAGCGCGAATACACGCTTGCCGAGCTGTTGCGCCGTCCCGGCGTCACGTACGAACTGCTGCATCGCTGATGCGCCGCGGGCGTACCAGGCCAGTGACGAGGCCGTCGCCGAGCAGGTCGAAGTATCGCGACCAAGTACGCCAGGCTACATCGATCAGGCAGCAAGTGGAGATCGCAGCGCGGCAGCTGCGATGACGATCAGCTGCCGATGCCAACGGACATCGATTACGCATCGGTGCGCGGGCTGTCGATCGAAGTGCAGCAGAAGCTCGAACCGCACGGCCGGAGACGCTCGGGCATGCGGCGCGGATCTCCGGCGTGACGCCCGCCGCGATCTCGCTGCTGCTCGTGCATCTGAAGCGCGGATTGCCGCGCAGCGCCGGCGCCAGCGCGGCCGTGCACTCGGCATGACGCGGTCGCGATGGCGCATGCCGGCGACGCCGCGATCCGACGTCGCCGACTCGGCCGCGTGACGCTGCGCGCCCGAGCAGCGCGCAGACAAGCTCGTCGCGCTACCTCGACGCTGCTCGCGAAATGGAACCGGACGTACAACCTGACGGCCATCCGCGAGCCGGCCGCGGATGATCACGCACCATCTGCTCGACGCGCTTGCGGTGCTGCCGCATTCTGCCGCAGCGCGCCAGCACCTGCGCGTTCTCGACGTCGGGACCGGCGGCGGCGTGCCCGGGCATTCCGCTCGCGATCGCGCGACCCGACTGGCACGCTCGTGCTCGCTCGACGCCAATCACAAGAAGGTCGACGTTCCTGACGCAGGCCGCCATCGAGCTCGCGCTGCCGAACGTCCGCGCCGTCGCTGACGCGCGTCGAGGACTTTGTCGCCGATGCGCCGTTCGACGTCGTCATCTCGCGCGCGTTCTCTGACCTGCGCACGTTCGCGCAACTCGCGTCGCGGCATCGTCGCGCCGACGGCGTGCATCGTTGCGATGAAGGGCGTGCATCGCGCACGGAGGAGATCGACGCGCTGCCGCCGGCATTCGCCGTCGTCGCCGCACCCGCGCTGCGGCGTGCCGGGACTCGATGCCGAACCGGCATCTCGATCGTTGATGCGTGCGACGGCGCACGCGCGACATGACGCGGATTCATCGCCGTCGCGAACCAGAAGGGCGGCGTCGGCAAGACGACGACGACCGGTCAATCTCGCGGCGAGCCTCGTGCGCGATGAAGCGCCGCGTGCTCGTCGTCGATCTCGATCCGCAAGGCAACGCGACGACGGGCGCGGGCGTCGACAAGCGCGCGCTGCACGCGCACCGTCTACCAGGTGCTGCTCGGTGAGTCGGCGCATCGCCGACGTGCGGCGCAGTCGCCGATCGGGCGGCTTCGACATCGTGCCGGCGAATCGCGAGCTCGCCGGCGCTGAGGTCGAGCTGGTCGACCTGCCCGAACGCGAGACGCGGTTGAAGGACGCGCTCGCCGAGGCGCTGCGGCAGATGCGCGCGGCGATCGACGACGATCGCGGCGGATTACGATTTCATCCTGCTCGATTGTCCGCCGTCGCTGTCGCTGCTCACGCTGAACGGCCTGTGCGCGGCCGACGCGGTGCTGATTCCGATGCAATGCGAGTACTACGCGCTCGAGGGGCTGTCCGATCTCGTGCAGACGGTGAAGAAAGTGCGCGCGCACCTCAATCCGCGGCTCGAGATCGAGGGGCTTGCTGCGCACGATGTACGACCCGCGCAACACGCTCGCGCTGAACGTCGCGGCGGAGCTCGAGAAGCATTTCGGCGAGCAAGCTCTACCGGACGGTGATCCCGCGCAACATCCGGCTCGCCGAGGCGCCGTCGCACGGAATGCCGCGCGCTTACGCTCGAGCCGAAGTCGAAGGGCGCGCTCGCGTACCTCGCGCTGGCGGGCGAGATGATCCGGCGGATGGAAGCGCGCGAGCAGGCGCTCACTCGCGCGGAAGCGCCGGCGACTGCGTCGACCGGCGAACGCCCACGCGCCATGACGCTGGCTGCGCCACCCGCGCTCGACCGTCATTCACGCATCGAGGAGTCGCCGATGATTCGACCGAAAGGACTGGGGCGCGGCCTCGACGCGCTGCTCGCCGGCACCGACGAGGCCGCGCCGTCCGGCGACGCGCTGCAAACGATCGCGATCGACCGGCATGCGCCCGGCAAGTACCAGCCGCGCACGAAGATGGACGCCGCGTCGCTCGCCGAGCTGGCCGCTGTCGATCCGCGAGCAGGGCATCATGCAGCCGATCCTCGTGCGGCCCGTCGACGGCGGTCGCTTCGAGATCATCGCCGGCGAGCGCCGCTGGCGCGCGGCGCAGCAGGCGGGGCTGCGCGAGATTCCCGCGCTCGTCAAGAACGTGCCCGATCAATCTGCGCTGGCGCTCGCGCTGATCGAGAACATCCAGCGCGAGGACCTGAATCCGCTCGAGGAAGCGCAAGGCCTGCAGCGGCTGATCGACGAGTTCGGGCTCACGCACGATGCGGCGGCGAAGGCCGTCGGTCGCTCGCGCAGCGCCGTGATCGAATCTGCTGCGCCTCAACGCGCTCGCCACGCCGGTGCAGGAGTATCTGCTGTCCGGCGCGCTCGAAATGGGGCATGCGCGCGCGTTGCTCGCGCTGTCCGATCGACGCAGCAAGCGGGTGCCGCGTCGCGCGTGGTCGACGGCGGACTGTCGGTGCGCGACACCGAGCGCGCTCGTGCACGCGATGCTGAATCCGGCGAAGCGCGCGGCGCGCGCGAAGGCAAGCCCGCGTACGACGCCGATACGGCGCGCCTCGAGAACGACCTCGTCGGAACGGCTCGGCGCGGTCGTGCACATCGAGCCCGGCCGCCAGGGCGCCGGGCGCGTCGTGATCCGCTATTCGACGCTCGACCAGCTCGACGGGATCGTCGAAGCGCGTTCACCAAGGCGTAACGGCGCAAGCGCCGCGTCAGTAAGCGCTTGCGCTGGTGCCGCGCGGACAAACGTCAGCCGAGCTGCTTCAGCATCGTCTCGCGCGTCCGAGACCTCGAACTTGCCCGGTGCTTCGATGTTCAGCGCCTTCGACGACGCCGTCGTCGACCAGCATCGAGAAGCGCTGGCAGCGCATGCCCATGCCGCGTGCCGTGAGGTCGAGCTCGAGGCCGAGCGCCTTCGTGTAGTCGGCGCTGCCGTCGGCCAGCATCCGGACCTTGTCGCCGGCCTTCTGGTCGCTGCGCCCACGCGCCCATCACGAACGCGTCGTTGACCGACGACGCAGGCGATCGTCGTCGACGCCCTTCGCCTTCAGCTTGTCGTAGTTCGCGACGTAGCTCGGCACGTGCTTCGCCGAGCACGTCGGCGTGAACGCGCCGGGCAGGCCGAAGATCACGACCTTCTTGCCGCTGCGTCAGGTCCTCGACCTTGACCGGGTTGGGCCCGACGGTGCAGCCGTTGCTTCTCGACTTCGATAGAATTCCTGCAGCGTGCCGGCGGGAAGCTTGTCGCCGACCTTGATCGTCATGCCGACACTCCTTGCGATGAGCGGAGGATCGCCGACGGTTGATGACAGCGGCGAACGCTCCGCGGCAGGATCGCAGCGCGCGGCCGACAATTACAACCCTCGCGTTGCCTGGCGGAGATGACGCGCGCGGCGTAGCGTTCAGCCCTTCGCGCCGGCGCGCATCCGCTTCGGGAACAGTCACTCGGGAGAGCCGTGATGCCGCGAACGAACAAGCCGCGGCGCGTCCGCTGCCGCTGCGCAAGACGCGTCCGCGTGTTGATCGCGACGCGCAAAGGGCCTGTGGACGCTGACCGGCGACTGCGCGCGCAACGGCTGGAAGCTGGCCGGACCGCAGTTCCTCGGGCACATCGTCCATCACGCGATCGCCGATCCGCGCGACGCGCAGACGCCTGCTGGCCGCCGCGCGCACCGGCCACCTCGGGCCGACGATCTTCCGCTCGACGCGACGGCGGCAAGACGTGGAAGGAAGCGCGCGCAGCCGCCGGCGTTCGACGCCGAGGCAGCGGCCGCGTCGTCGACCATACGTTCTGGCTCACGCCGGGCCACGCGAGCGAGCCGGCACGTCTGGTACGCCGGCACGTCGCCGCAGGGCCTGTTCCGCTCGGTCGACGGCGGCGCGACGTGGGAGGGCGTCGACGGGCTTCAACGCGCATCCGAAGCGCAAGGCCTGGTGCGGCGGCGACCAGGACGGCACGCCCGACGGCCCGAAGCTGCATTCGATCCTCGTCGATCCGCGCGATCCGAAGCACCTGTACATCGCGATGTCGAGCGGCGGCATGTTCGAGTCGATCGACGCCGGCGCGCGACTGGCGAGCCGCTCAACAAGGGCGTGAGGCGCTGACTTTCTGCCGGACCCGATCCCGAGTTCGGCCACGATCCGCACTGCGTCCGCTTCGCCGGCAGCAATCCCGACCGCCTCTATCAGCAGAACCACTGCGGCATCTATCCGCATCGACCGGCCCGACGAGCACTGGCAGGACATCGGCGACGCGATGCCGAAGTCGGTCGGCTACGTCGGCTTTCCGATGGTCGTGCATCCGCGCGATCCCGGACACGCTGTGGGTGCTGCCGATGGACGGCACGCAGCGTGTGGCCGCGCACCGCGCCCGGCGGCAGGCCCGCCGTCTATCGATCGCGCGACGGCGGACAGGACGTGGAAGCGGCAGGATCAAGGGCTTGCCGAAAGCGCAGGCGTGGTGGACGGTCAAGCGCCAGGCGATGACCGCCGACGCGCGCGATCCGGCCGGACTCTACTTCGGCACGACGTCGCGGCGAAGTGTGGGCGAGCCGCGACGAGGGCGCAGCTTCCGCTGCATCGCGAGGCATCTCACGCCCCATATCTATGCGGCGGAGGTCGCCGCCGGACGAGCGCCGCGGGCGAGGCGAGGCCGAGCCGAGGACGGCTTCGCGCGAGGGAAACGTAGCCGAGGCCCGCGGGGCTCGACCGAGAGCGGGCCGGAGCCCGGTAAGGAGTGCGCCCGATCCAGGCGAGACGGAAACACAGCGATCGGCAGGACCCGACGCCGCGCGAGGCGGCGAGGCGGATGCGCGACCACTCGCAGCGGCAACCGCGTAACTG